>ERZ1292623.4504-Hain-H51-01um-R1-4504-length-11384-cov-6_pt2 | contig 10136 bp, 8 predicted proteins | sample MGYA00564398_ERZ1292623 | MGnify/ENA primary metagenome ERZ1292623 (study PRJEB36523, sample SAMEA6512633) | groundwater metagenome | collected 2019-01-07 | study: AquaDiva: Metagenomics assemblies of 32 groundwater samples
CAAGGGGTTCTCATCAAAAAATCCTGCAATAGCATCGCCATTCATCAGCACATTGTCTTCAAGTTTTTTGACAAGGCGGTTCAATGCCTCTTTATTCTTTGAGATGAACCCTTCTGTCTCTGTTTTTACATTGTCTAATATCTTCTGCACATCATCAAATATCTCCTTGCCGGATGTCAAGGCAAAGTCCTGCAAGGCAATAAGGCTAGTGTTTTTAATTGCCTCGCCAAATCCGTATTCCACAACCATCTTCCTTGCAATAGCAGTCGCCTCCATAAGGTCGTGCGATGCGCCGACTGTCTTTGAGTCATTGCCGCATATCTCATCTTCAGCAACCATACCTCCCATGATAATCCCCATCTTTTTTTCAAGGTCCCTTTTTGTAAAGAGGTTCTCCATTGTTTCATCCACAGGCAGATAAGCGTCAAAGTTCTTGTAATTGTCTATGCTCACAAACACAGGCGCCTTTTTAAAATGATGCCACATCATCAATGCATGGCCTGCCTCGTGGATTGCAATATTCCTCTTTTCTGAATCACCAAGCCTCTCCACCCTCTGCATAAAGAGTGATTTGGATGCAGGCCTTGCCCTCCTGTGGCTCCAGTTTCTTAATTCATCTATCTCCTCTTTTTTCAAGACAGAGAGCGGCGTAATATTTCTGAGTGATGTTAAAAGGACATCCTGAGCAGCCTTTAGATTGGAAAGGCCGTCAATAACCCTCTCGGCATCCTCTGCATCCTTTCCTTCATGAAACATATTAAATGTCGCAACAATAGCATCCTTTACTGCCTGCTCAATCTCTGCGCCTGTGTATCCCTGGCTGTTCTGCGCAAGCTCCTTAAGATTCAGATGATTAATATTCTGCCCCCTGTTCTCAAGGTGTATCTTGAATATCTCCTCTCTCTCATCTGAGCTCGGCAAATCAACAAAAAAGACCTCGTCATATCTCCCCTTTCTCCATAATTCCGGCGGTAGGTTTTTGGGATCATTTGCAGTTGCAATAACAAACACAGGCTTCTCCTTTTCCTGAAGCCATGTGACAAAGGTGCCGAATACGCGCAACTGCGTGCCTGAATCGCCCTGAAAGCCGCTTACTCCTCCAAATGCCTTGTCAATCTCATCTATCCATAAGATGCAAGGGCTGACTGCCTCTGCAAGCTGGATGCACCTTCTTATATTCTTTTCAGACTCGCCGACAGTTGAGCCAAAGAGCCGCCCTACATCCAATCTTAATAACGGGAGGCTCCAGATGCCTGCGAGCGCCTTGCAGCAGAGGCTCTTTCCTGAGCCGGGAACACCGATAAGCATAAGCCCCCTCGGCGTATCAAGACCGAGCGTATCAGCCTTTTCCTTGCTTAAACGGAATATATGCTCTCTTTCTATAAACCATTTTTTTATCTCGCCAAGCCCGCCTATGTGCTCAATGGTCTCCTTGTGCGTGTAATAATCAAGTATCTTCTGCTTTTTTATAATCTGCTGCTTCTCTTCCTGTATATATGTTATGCACTCCTCGTTCAGGCTTCCGTTGTTCAGGCTTACAGCCTTTCTCACAACGCGTCTTATATTATCCATGGAGAGGCCTTGAAGGGATTTATACAATACAGATCTTGTAGAGGCGTGCCATTTCTCCGGAATGAGCTTTCCAAATGTCTTTATGACCATCTCCTCAATCTCATTATAATCAGGAAGGGAGAGCTCAATTACTATAATATCTTCTTCCAATTCAGGCGGTATCTCTGTAAGTGTCGGCGAAAGTATGCAAACAGTATTTATTGGGCTGTGCTCGTCAATAATAGCAGGAATGTCCCTGAACTTTCTTAAGAACTCATGGGAGCTAAAATAGCCTGCAATGTCTTTTAATAGAAAGAGATTGTTGTCCTCTCCGCTCTTTTGTATCCTCTCTTCAATGGCGGTCAATACCTTTTCCCTTCCTAATGGCTCCCATTTCTTCTTTTCAGCGCTGTACATGCCCCTTGATACTGACCATGACCAGAACTTAAAGTTAGTTGTCCTGCACATATCCTCAAGAATCTTTTCAACCCTGCGCTCCTCAAATGATACAAGCCACAACACAGGATATCTTGACTCAATGTGGATTTTTATCTCTTTTTCAAAGTCCCTTGCATTCATACATTTTATTTTAACATATAGATATTTATTTTACTACATGGGTATATATAATTGCCAGCCAGACAATAAAGAGGATGATGCCGAGACGGGTGCCGTATTTATACCCCCTCTTGGCCTTTACAACCCAGATTTTAAAAAGGCTTAATACAAGTCCTGCAGTCCATCCTGTTATTGACCATGCCTTTATGCCGCCTTTTCCAGACAGGGCTAAAAGCGCAAGGGATATGAATATCAAAAAGGTAATGTAGCCGTTCAGCCTGTGTATCTTAAAGATAACAGCGGTATTATCCCTCTTTACAAGCTGCATCCCGCTTAAAAAGGCTGCTGTTGCTATTACAAGTCCTATTGATGCCAAAAATACAGTTATCCCGAACATATTACTCCGTATACAGCATGGCGAATATCTTTTTTTCAATTATATAAAGCATAATGCCTGTGTATATGAGAAGTATAGGCATTATAATATTGACATTTGCCCATGTGGAGTTATCAGTCAGATTGTTTCCTTCAGAGTCGCTGATAACAATCCCGTACGTATTCCTGACCACATTATTATCCTGAAGCTCATTACTGTGTGAAGACCACAAGGTAATGCCGTTCCACGCATTCAGGTAAACGCTGTTTTTTATAAGGGTATTATTGTTTGATGAGCTTAAAAAAATACCCTTGTCATTATTCTTGTCCGCATTGTTTTCTTTTAAGATATTGTTGTTAGACCGCTCTAAATATATCCCTATTAGCTCGTTTGAATCAGCCTGATTATTTGTCAGAGTGTTATTGTTAGAGGAGAGGAGAAATATGCCAATTTCATTCCCTGAGAGCTTATTGCCGTTTATATCATTGTATTGTGAATTTATAATGTGAATGCCTGATGCAGCAGAGCCGGTAACTTTAAAACCGATGATTGCTGCCTCATTAACATTGTCTATCTTAAATACCGGTTTGGCTGGGTTATATGCCTGAACAGATGTGGCGTCAGGCCCCTTGCTTGACTTTATTGTGAGGGGTTTTGTTACAACAATATTCTCTTTATATGCCCCTTCTTTAACTATGATTGTGTCTTTTGGAAGCGCCTTTTCAACTGCCTCCTGAATAGTCTTGTAATTATCAGGAACATGAATTACAGCAGCGTGAAGGCTTGTGACTACTGTTTCTGCTATTAATACAATAGCGCAAATAAAGACTATTACAAATTTTCTGGGCATCATTTTTCATTTTACTAATCAGTCAATAATAGTAACAACATGGCAAAAGATAAATCTGTCATGCCCAAATGTCTCTATCGGGCATCCAGTTTTTTGGATTCCCGCCAGAAGCCTGCGGGAATGACAATGTTTGTTTAATGGCAGCATGTGTCTAAGCTGCTTTCTCTTGCTGCACACAGCTTCCCGTGATGCACAGCCCTTTCAGCTGCCTTCTTCTCATCTAACTTGCGCTCGCCCGGCTCTTTTGGAATAAAAGCCTTCTCTGCCTGCTCCATCCCTGCCATTATTGCCTTTTTCATTTCATTGTTAATATACTTTTTTATGAATTCATAAAACTCATTGTCCTCTTTGCGTATATGGCTCCTGAGGGCAACAATGGCCGAGCCTATTACCTTGTCGTTTATATTCCCGTCTGTAAGCGCCTCGCGGAAGGAATGGACAAGCGATACAATCTCGCGATGGTCCTCATTTATACAGGCAACAAGGCCCTCGCCAAACGGCACCAGTCCAAGCAGTGCAGGGAATAAAACATCCTCCTCTTTTATAGCGCCGTGAAGATGAAGGATATTATCAAGGTCGCAGGTTGAAATCCACAGCCCCTCAATATCCCTTTCATCTAAGTGCGCCTCAACAGCTTCCACCTTCTTTAGCACTTTATTGTGCTCATCTTTCAGGGCAGCTATAGGATCAACTGTTGTCTTTGAATCATCTTCCTGTATATCATCTTCAGCATCCGCATCTTTTGCCTCTTCAATATTCATAACCTTAAAAGGCTGCGAATAACCAAGACGGCAGAAATCCCTCGGACTTTTAAAGATCGTTTTATCCTCAGAAAAGGATTCCTCCAGCAAAGCCTCTGGCAGAAACAACTCGCCATTTCTGCAATTTACCACACATGAAGAATGAAGGCACTGATATGTTACTTTTAATATCTTCTCAGCCATCTTCTTAAGCCCTCGCCATCTGTCTTTCCATTTCCTTCTCAGGCGGCACAGGTATGTTTGCCATGACAGGTATGCCGAACTTGTCATTAAATTTTGTAACTATATACATAAGCGTCCTGTAATTCATCAGAAGCGCCCTGAAAAGCTGGGTCTTTGTAAGGCCGTCAAAATAAAATTCATTTGAAAACTGAACCTGCTTTGCTATGCCCTCGTCATCCATGTTTATATCATAGCTGCTTTCAATAAAAAGCAGCTCCCTTCTTATCTCAGAATAGAAAGATTCCCTGTCGTCCTCGCTCATCTTTTTCAGCTTTTCAAGATGCTCAGGGGCTATAGCAACGCCGTTTAAAATCAGCGCCATTGAAGGATATTCCTTTGGCTGTATTATGCGCTGCCTCTTTAATGTGCCCTGCGGATAGTCAATCTCAAGGTGAAAATTTGCATTCTCATCCTTCACATCAGTCACCTGATGATGATTCTCTGTAAGCCATTTTTTAATGGCATCCTTTGCCTGTTCATTTGTTGTAATTTCCATAAAACCTCCATTACTACTTATTTAACGTCCCTTTCTGGCGCAATTACACCATCAGGTTAGTTAAAGGGCGGGCTGTATCTACAAATTATTAGTGGACTCAGCCCGCCCTCCCTTGATGGTTAATTATACTACATTATAAAATTTTCTGTCCACCTTTTTGTTTATCCTTTCAATAATGAATAAATACTATAACCTGCAATGAGTATCCCGACGACTATGTTTATCGGTCTTGTGGCCTCTGACGGCTTAGGCATAAACAGGGCATCTATTCTCATGGCCTCTGTAATCTTGCTGCGCACAAAGAATGTCAATATCAGAAAGACCCCGTATATTATGCCTATTACAGTTACAATCGTATCTAAATTTTTCATGATAAGGAAAAGAGGGAAGGCCGCACGGCCTTCCCTCATACAGATTACATTATGACACACTATTTGTGCAAGTGCAAGTCAATCTGCTTCATCTTCTCCTTCTCAGCAGCAGAGAGTTTATCCCACCATGTGCCGCCAGAGTTGCCGTAGTCAAACCGCTCGGCTCCCTTGCGGGTATAGTACCAATAGTTCAGGAACCATGAATATCCATAATAAACTGCTACGCCTATGAAGAACGGAATAGCGCTGCCGGTCTTGGTTATGGCCATGCCGATAAGCCCTGTGAAGATAAACGGACCAAATGCCGCCCACGCCCCTGTCCAGCCGAGCATCTGGGCCCCCTTGCCAGGCGAATACGCAAACACTATCGGGTACTGACGGAAGGTCGCAGCGTTGTTTGTGCCTGACATGAGGAACATAAATAGCATTACCAAGACGAACCCTGGGAACTGCTCAAGTCCTGTGGGCGTAAGGTATCCACCGAATATAAGGGCAAGACAAGCGGCTATCTGCCCCAGTGTCGTCCAGTGCATACCTTTGCTTCCGCCCCACTTGTCAAATATAGGACCGGTGAGAACGCGTATGAGCCCGCCGATAAGAGGACCTAAGTAGGCATACTTCAATGGGTCAGGCGCGCCGTCAAAACCGCCGTAGATAGCCTTTATCATCATAGGAAATGCGGCTGCATAACCGGAGAACGAACCGAATGAACAGATATAGGTTATGGTGCAATTCCATGAATGCGTGAGCGCCCTGTTCTTCGTGCTCAGGATTTCAAACTGGCCCTTGAAGCCTCTCCCCTTGAGAGTGCCGATGCTTCTAAGGAATATCACGGAGAGAATGAAGGCTAATATGAGAAACGGGACATACCAGAACGCTGCATTCTGCGTCCACATGCCCTTTTTGATTACATTTTTGACCGTTACGTCAGTAATTTCGCCCGCAGGGTTTCTTGTAACATCTAATTTTACACCCTTGGTCGGCACTACTTCCGTAATAGCGCCTGCGGCATTTTTCTTAACATCTACTTTTATACCCTTAACCGTATCAGTCTCTTGAAAAACTACATCCTTTACAACATTGCCATCTTTCACAACCGTTATAGCGCTTGCCAATTCCGGCTTATTAACCACCACATCTTTAACCACGCCGTTGTCTTTCGTAACAGTTATCGCGCCCTTGATTGCATCGGCCTTTGTAAAAATCTGCGGCCCTCCTACAACAGCCCCCAATGCTGCAAAGCCTATAATCCACGGCGTTACAAACTGGACAACGCTAACACCGAAGTTGCCAAAGCCTGCCTGAATACCCATTGAGAGGCCCTGAAGCCTCTTCGGGAAAAAGATGCTCGTGGAAGGCATGTATGAGGAAAAGTCTCCCCCTCCCATGCCTGAGAGGAATCCGATAACCATGAATGTCCAAAATCCCGTGTTCAGGTCTTGCACTGCGTAACCCAGCCAGACCATGGGTATGAGTTTAATGATGGTCGCTATGCTTATAACCGACCTTGTTCCGAGAACAGGGATAAAAAAAGAATGTATCAGTCTCAATATCCCGGATGCGAGCCCCGGTACTGCCGCGAGCCAGAAGAGTTCCATGGTGGTGAACTTGAAGCCAATCTGCGGAAGACGAACGACAACTGCGCTCATGACAAACCATGTGGCGAACGAAAAGACCAGAGAGAATGTGGTTATACCGCATGTGCGCCACGCAAGACTGCTTCCCTCCTCTTTCCAAAATTTTGGATCTTCTGGCTCCCATCTTGTTAACTTTGACATATAAACTCCCTCCCTCTTTTCGTCTTTTTTGTGTAGGACAGGGCTTTAGCCCTGCATTAAGCAGACCTAAAGGTCTGGCCTACTTTATCAGAAAAAAAGCGGAGGCAGGTGAGACTCATATTCCCGCCTCCGCTTAAGTAGGGACATGCCATGGCATGTCCCTACTATTATTTTCAGCCTATTTATACTGCACAATATTCTCTGTTTGAGTGTCCCTATTATACCATCTGACTACCTGCCATGGCCTAAAGAGATATTTAATCGGGCCTATAAATGCCAGCAAATGCACCAGCCTTGTAAATGGTATCAGCCCTATAAAAATCAGGGCATTAAATATATGCACCTTTGTAATCAACGGCAGTGTGGCTATATAATCTACCCTTGGGTTCAGAGTAAGAATTGATTGTATCCACGGCACTGCTGCTGCAGCATACCAATTAGAGCCCCATCTGTACATTTTCGCATTGGCAAGGCCTGTTGCAACCTGAATAAGAAGCACAATGAGCAGAAGAATATCCCATGACGACGTTACAGCCTTTACCCTGCTGTCTGTAAGCCTTCTGTAAACAAGCACAAGAAGGCCAATGAAGGCAAGTATCCCAAGCGCTAAGCCGCTAATCTCTAATATATAGAGTCTGACAGGCACGCTGTTCCACGCCAGAATGCTTCCCGGAGTAATAATGCCTATTATGTGGCCAAGAAGTATGAGTATTATCCCGTAGTGCCATGGAAATGAACCGTAAAAAAGGCTCTTATTCTCAAGAAACTGCGATGACTGTGATGACCATGTATATCTGTTTGCAACATATCTGTATATTGTGCCGACTATTGCAGTGACAATAAACAGATAAGGCATAAGCCCAAACAATAAATTATCTATGTTCATATTTGTTTTTCCTCCTTTTATATTTGATTACACAGATTCTAAAAAACGATTACACAGATTTGTGTTTTAATCTGAGTAATCTGCTCTTTAATCTGTGTAATCATTTTTCTTCCTTTATGTCTTTGTCTATAATTTTATATAAGGCATTTATCAGATGCCTGTAAGCGTTCTTCTTTGTCTGGAAATTTCTGTGGAGCTTCTCCATTGCAACAACTATAAATGTCTTCATAAAATCCCTTCTCAGCTCCTCATTATCTATGGAGCCAAGAAAGTGTAGAAGCACCGAAAGGTTGTCAGGAAGCTCGCCTTTGGCAACCTCTTCAAATGGGAATCCATTTTCCCTGTACATTGCCTTGATTGCCACAAGGTTTCTTGCCCTCTTAAACCCGTCCTGACCAGCATGAAGATAGTAGCCCATATCCAGCGTGGTATCAGAGACAAGCTCAAAGGTATAAGAGTAAAGCTCCTGCAGCGCATCAAGGGAGAGCCTGTCCAAATCATTTTTAAAGGACAAAAGCTCCTTGACTGCCTCCTCAGGATACTGGCTTTCATGCAGCTCCTGTATGCACTCTTCAACGATTGGCCTGATATCCTCACGCGGAAATTCCAAAAGTTTGGCAAATTGCGTGTATAGCTCTTTTTCTGTAACAACTGTCTGCATATCTTATTCTCCTTAAATCAGCGTCTTTGTAGTAGGGGCGTATAATTATACGCCCCTACTCAGAAAATGCCTTATGTTATTACCACTGTCTGCCAATAAGCTCCTTCTTCTTGGTTCCAAAGCCTATTGTTCCCCTCTTCTCATACATGAGCCTTGGATCAATAGTAGACTTGCTCTCGCGGTGCGTCTCAGGAATTACAAACCTCTCTTTATATGTTGCAAGAGAGTTTATCCTGTAGATATCCTCGCAATCCTGCGGAGTAAGCCCTGATGAAGAGAGCGCAGACTTGACTGCCTTCTCGCCTATATCGCCGACGCGCTTCTGGCGCCAGTAGATCCTGACAGCCATCTGCTTTTTCAGGGATTCAAGCACAACCTTTTCATTGCCTGCAGAGAGCAGATTTGCAAGATACTTTGCAGGAATCCTCATCTTGTCTATCTCATTGAAGAAGTCATCTGCCTCTGGGTCAAATAGCCCTCCCCTGTCAGCCTTCACCTGGTGAAGTATAGGCGATAGAGGCGGTATATATGTGTTCATCGGGAGGGTCCTGAATTCAGGGTGATGCGGCATTGAGAGCCTCCACTTTTTAAAGAAATTGTAGGCAGGCGAGTTTTGCGCCGCAGCGAGCCAGTTTTCATCAATGCCTGCCTTTCTTGCAGCCTCTACAACCGCAGGGTCATTGGGATCCAGAACAATATCCCTCATGCCGTCAACTAATTTTTCATCTGGAAGTTTTGCAATCTCCTCTATCCTTTCAGCATCATACAGAAGCACGCCTACTGTCCTGATTCTTCCAACACAGGAATGAGCGCAGGCATTGGGCTGTCCAGTCTCTGTCCTCGGATAGCAGAAGATGCACTTTTCAGATTTGCCTGTTGCCCAGTTGTAGTAAGGCTTTTTATACGGGCATGCGCTTACACAGAATCTCCATGCCCTGCACGTATCCTGATCAATAAGAACAATGCCGTCTTCGCCCCTCTTGTATATTGCGCCTGACGGGCACGCTGCCACGCACGCCGGGTTAAGGCAGTGGTTGCATATCCTCGGCACATAAAAGTAGAAGAGCTTGTGAAATTTTGTAAGCATCTCCTTCTGCGACTCTGAAAGACCCTTTAGGTTCGGGTCATTTGAGCCATAAAGCGGTGAGCCGCCAAAGTCGTCGTCCCAGTTTGGTCCAAACGTAATCTTCTCCATAAAATCGCCTGTGATAAGTGACTTTGGCCTTGCTACCGGCTGGTGATCCCCAGCCGGCGCATTAAACAGATTCTGATAATCATAAGTAAACGGCTCATAGTAATCGTCTATTGTCGGCAGATTCGGCTGGAAAAAAATGCTTGCCAGAGTCCTTAACTTGTTGCCCTTGATAAGCTTAAGCCTCAGATTGCCGCCGTCAGAGACCTCCCATCCGCCTCTGTATCTTTCCTGGTCCTCCCAGGTAAGCGGATAGCCTGCGCCTGGTTTTGTCTCCACATTGTTCCACCACATATATTCTGCGCCTTGACGGGTTGTCCATATATTCTTGCAGGATATGCTGCAGGTATGGCAACCAATGCATTTGTCAAGGTTAAAACTCATTGATAACTGCGCTCTTATATCCATTACCATTCCACCTCCTGATTCTTCAT
>ERZ1292623.5459-Hain-H51-01um-R1-5459-length-10136-cov-3_pt1 | contig 10136 bp, 11 predicted proteins | sample MGYA00564398_ERZ1292623 | MGnify/ENA primary metagenome ERZ1292623 (study PRJEB36523, sample SAMEA6512633) | groundwater metagenome | collected 2019-01-07 | study: AquaDiva: Metagenomics assemblies of 32 groundwater samples
GACGAACGACACTCAACTCTTTCCCGGCGGCCAAATCCTCGCCGTGGATTTTCTGCCAGCCGCCGGCTGTCAGGGGTTCAAAGTTCGCTTTTACAGTGTAATGGTAGTCCTCGGCCAGCTTGCCAATTTCCACCAAAATTCGGAAACGATTGCGGGTATCGTGGTAGGTAATATAGGCGAGATTCGTCCCTTTGGCAAACGCCAAGTCGGCAACCAGCCAGTCTTTGGTGGTCGGCGGGGTCGGCGAGAGGTCATCAATTTTCCGATTGACATCGGCTAGAATCGCGGCATATTCCCCCGGCTCAATTGTTTCCAGTTTGGTGACGGGCACAGCGGCCCGCTGCGGCAAAAAAAAGACCAAGCTAACGGCGGCAAGAAACAGCAAAGAGATTAGAATTTCCCAAAATCTCGACATAAGCCAAAACCCGCACGCAGATTTGCTACTTCTAGACCCCAGTAGTACATCTCGACTCCGCTCGATGACTACGGGGCAGGCCTACTCCTTACCCCGCCGACTCCGCCGGCTGGCGGATTTGGCCGGCAGGCATGGAGTTGTCCGAGTGGAGCCGTTGGCCGGAATCGAACCGGCGACCTACTCCTTACCATGGAGTTGCTCTACCAGCTGAGCTACAACGGCAGGAAATAAAAACCAGCTGAGTTTACCCCGTAGCGAACCGGAGGTTCTGCTACTGGGGCTACGTGGGCAAATAAGACTTTAAAAGTATAACAAAAGCGAGCTCCATGTCAAAGCTTCGCCAAGCTTCAAGAGTTCTATTTTATCCGGGCGTACTGTTTGCTCACCCAGCCGGTGGTGTCTGGACTTAAGCGAATCTGCAACCAGCCGCGGCTCTGATCCTGGGAAACGAGCTCATAGCTCTCCCCGGGACTGGCTCTGCCGATTTGCGCAAAGTTCGTGCCCGGCCCCGAACGGACATTCAAAAAACCAGTGGGGGTAACCAGGATTTCCACCTCCTGGATCACGACTTCCGGCTCCACGACCGCGGGACTCGAAGTCGGCTGTTCGGTTGCTCCCGTCTCGCTTGGCTGCTGGGAACTTACAGGAACCACCTGGTCGGGGGTGAGATTCGGTTCGGCCGGATTCCGGGAAAAAATCAGATATCCCAGAATGCCCCCGCCCAGGAGGACCCCGATCGCGGCCGCAATGGTGGCCAGATAGGGAAGCCGGTCATTGCTTTTGCCCACAATTTTCGCGTCCAAAAGCCGCTGCTCGGAAAGCCGCTGAATGTTGACGGCTGGTTGTTTGCTAGGTTTTTTTGGCATATTTTATGGGAATGGTGAAGTAAAAATTTGAGCCTCGCCCTTCTGTCGACTGAAAGCCGATCTTCCCCCCCATGGCTTCCACGAGAGAACGGGTGATGAACAAGCCCAAGCCCGTACCGTCGGGCGAAAACTTCAGAACCTTGGCGCTGCGAAAAAATTTGGTAAAAATTTTCTTTTGGTCGGCGGCCGAGATGCCTACACCGGAATCCGTGACCGTGATCCGGACTGCCCCCGCCCTCTGTTCCGCCGCAATCTTGACTTTGCCGCCGGCAGGCGTGTATTTCACGGCATTGGAAACCAAGTTGATGATGACGCGCTTCAGTTTTTCCGGATCGGTTTCGACTTTCGGCAGAGGCCCGCTCCTGATTTCAAAGTCCACGCTCACCCGACTGGCCTGAATCAGGGTATCCAAATTGTCCAAAACCTCCTCTATTATATCTTCCACTCTAGTCTGCCGCAAATCCAAATGAATTTCTCCTTCCTGAATCCGCGAAACGTCGAGAAGGTCATTAACCAAACTGATGGCCCGCTCGTTGGAACGATAAATTTCCCGCAAATATTGGAGCTGCCGGCGATTCAATCGCCCTGGCTTTTGGCCGAGCAAAATTTCCGTGTTCCACTTCACGGCGGAGAGCGGCGTCCGCAATTGATGGGAGGCAAGCGACACAAAATCGGAGGTGATATTTTCAATGCTGGCCGTTTCCCCTTTACCCAAAATGTTCTTGAAATTTCCCGACTTCCGAATATTCATATCAGGCCTGAAGCAGCGGTACTAATCGGCAATCTCTCTTTCATTTCCAAAAGCGGGAGGGTGAAATAAAAAGTCGTGCCCCGGCCCTCTTCCGAAAAGACGCCAACCTCGCCGCCATGCGCCTCGACAATGCCCTTGACCACCACCAATCCCAAACCCGTTCCCTTTTTTTCGGTTTTGCTGGCGGCAGAAAGCTGCTGAAATTTGTTAAAGAGCTTCGAGATCTCCGACGGGGAAATCCCCATCCCGGTATCAGAAACGCTCACCACTACCGCGGTGATGGGGCAAACCGCCCCGCTCCTCAATCCCTGCCAGCCCAGATCGCGCTGGGCGGCCGCCTGGGGCAGATCCTGAAACTCTTGGCAGACAAACGCGCCGACCGTGATTTTGCCGCCTGCGGGCGTAAATTTCAGGGCGTTGCTCAAAAGATTGTTCAGCACCTGGCTGATTTTGTTATCATCCGCCGGCAAGGTTTGCGGAACTTCGGGCAGGACCTTGGCCTCCAAAGTCAATTTATTTTCCTGCGCCAAGCTGCCGAAAGACTCCAATCGCTTCTGAATAAGAAGTCGCAAATCCGTAGGCCGTTTAAAAACTTCGAATTTGCCGGATTCCAATTTCGCCACGTCCAAAAGATCGTTAACCAGATCCAGCATGGCGCTACTGTTGCTCGCAATCAGATCCACAAATTCCTGATATTTTTGGGCTTCGTTTTTAACTCGGTCGTTTTTCAAAAGCCCGGCAATGCTCCGGATGCCGGTCAAGGGCGACCGGAGTTCGTGCACCATCATGGAGGTGAAATCTTCCCGCATTTTTTCCAGCTCCCGTTCGTGAGTGACATCGTGAAACAGCACCACACTGCCTAAGGGTTCGTTTTTGTTGTCTTTGACCGGCGTAATGAGGATTTGCAGAAAGCGGCCGGCAAGCTCGACGTTGTCCTCCACTATCAGCTGGTCTTTCCGGACGCTCTCCTCAATCTTCGTCCGCAAATCCAGGCGATTGGAAACCGCGTCCAAAACGTCGAAAATTGTCGGTTCCGCCGCCTTCATCCCCAACAGGGTTTTGGTCTGCGGGTTCAGGACCTGCAGGCTGTTCTGGGTATCAACCATCATCACGCCGTCGGCCATACTCGCCACCATGGCCTGGAGCTTGCCCTTCTCAATTTCCAAAACTGTCTGAAGCTTCGAAACTGCCTCCGAGGCTTGGTTCACAATCGTATACAAAATTTCCACTTCGGTGCTGGTCTTGTACAAACCGACCCTCGTGGACGCGACGGTCAAAATACCCGCCGGCTTGCCGTTGATGACGATAGGGACATTGAAATAAGACTGAACTTTCTCCCCACTCGTTGGATCGGTAATGCTTCCGGAAATGCTCTCGTCAACGTCCGCAGCCTCGTAGGTCTTGCCAAAAAGGGACGAGAAAGCCTTGAGCATGCGGCTACGGACCTCTCCGAGAAACGCCTTGTTCACGGACTCGGCCAGGGAGATGTGAAAATCCAGCCGCCCCCTGTCATTGGGCAGCAGATAGGCAACCGTAGAATAGGGCAGGAGGTTGCCTAAACTGCCGGTGATGACTTCTACGATCTTCTGGACATTCAGGGAATAGCCGATTCGCTCTCCCAGTTCTCGGAGAATGGAAAGCTCGTACATCCGATGCCGCATTTGCGCCTCGTGCTTCAAAAGGCGCCCCCTGACCCGGCGGTACTCAAACCAAAAAATGATGAGCACCACTCCCGAAAAAACCGCTGCCCAGAGAACGGACTGGGTGGAATTGAAAGAAAACATCTGTTTTTGTTTTGGTTTCTAACTCGTCTGACGAGTTCTACGCGGCGGCTATTTGGCGATCTTCATAAGTTTGGAGAAGCCGATCCCGCAAAAAAGCAGACCGAAAAGCAACAAGCCGTTATGCAGCAAATCGGGGTCAAATGCTGAAACCAAACTCACAAAACTCAGATTTCCCAGCGAGCGGTCCAAGGCCTCCAGCGAAAAAAAGACCATCCCCAAACCAATCCACTTGAGGGCCGCGCCCATCAGTCCCCCGTAGGCCTTGGTCGTCCGCCATAAACTGTAGACCACGCCAATGACGATGACCACGATGAATCCCTGAATAAGCGGCTGGAAATCCACCCCGTTAGACCTTTCTCAAAAAATTAACTGCGAACCAATAATCGACATTCGTTTCTGCCCCGCCGACCTGGAATTTTAGACCAAAGTCTAACGGGGTCCATTTTACTTTAATTCAATTTTAATTTGATTTCCGGATACTTGGCAAAAACCGGGCTCAATATATTTTTCACAATTTCCCCGGACAAGGCAATGTATTCCTCTACCAACGCCTGCAAAACCTGCTGCGGGTCTCCGACGATCGCGGAAACTTCACCGCTTTCGGCAAGCTTCAGGCCCGACACGTTTTTCGCTTTCCGGATGGCAATCTCCGGCCCCAGAATATCCATTTGCTTATGGATAATCTCGTTCAGCAAATTTTGATAATGCTCTTTGGAATCCATAACTCCCCTGCTTGCTTATTTTCTGGCCAAAACCGCGCGCACTTTTTCCAGCAAGTCCTCGAGCTTGTAGTTGGCCTTGACCAGATAATCCATCGCTCCCAGCGACAACGCCTCGGAAATTTTTTCGTAATCCGAGAGGTTGGTGAGGATGACGACGGGGACGTCGCGCGTCTCGCTGTCGGCCTTGAGCTTCTGCAGCATCTCCATGCCGTCCATCTTCGGCATCAGGAGATCGAGCAGGATAAGCTCCGGTTTGAAGGACTTGACCTTTTCAAGCCCCTCGACGCCGTCGCTCGCGCCTTGCACGGTGTACCCGCCACTTTCTAATTCTTCTTTTAAGCCAGTCAGTAGAATTTCCTCGTCCTCGACCACCAGGACTTTGGCTCCCTTTTCTTTTTCCGCCATATAACACTTTGTTTCTTTTAATTATGAGCTATTTTGTGTATATAGTATAGCAATTTTTCGCCAATTTGTCAATTTTTCAACCAAGCATAAGGTGGGTGCAAGATATCAAACGTGCCGAAAACCATGACGCGAGCCATACGTATCAAGATATGACATCGTAGCATGCTTCGCCCGAGTCCTCCTCACGGCATTTCTTGAGGTCGCTTCCGTCAAAACCTTGGGCCCAACCCGCCTGCAGTGAATTAAAATCTTTATCGTACTTCAGGGAGGCCTCATCATGCGACTCCATAGTGACTCCCAAATGATACTTGGAAAAATCTGCGGTGGTACGGTAAATAAAAGCGGCAAGGTCAACGTTCTCCTCAGGATAAAACCTCTTTATATCCGTTGTCAATTCATCAAGATCTTTTGGATATCTGTTATTTGATACAAAATAGGTACGTAGTAAATTTTCAATCACTCGGGAATCAACGACTCGTGCCCAATCACGGGCTTGCCTGTAGGCTACTACGCCACCATCGAAAGGAACTTTTCCGGCTTTAAATTTGACCGTCGAGAGCATGCTTTCAAAAATCTTTTTGTCGTCCGAGCTCGGAACAGGAACAGGGATGGACTCACCGGGCAACTCCGGATGAAAGATGATTTTCTGCGTCTGTGGAAATTGTGGAGGTCGTAGAAATTCGAATCTATCATTATCTCTCTGGACATAAGCCAAAAGGCCGTAGTCACCGTTTTCGTCAAACCCCTCACCGATAAGCGCCGGATAGCCTGCGATTTGTGTACTTTTTAGCTCTGGCGCGTACTTCAACGCGCGTTCCGCTACGTCTGTTTCATGGTATATTGCCAAAATAATGCCACGTGGCTCTATATCTGCGGCTTTGGCCCCGAAATAAATTTTGACTCCTTTCGTCACCTCCCATTGGTCAGGATATTTAATTTCCAGGCTAATTTCCTCATTAATGTAGGTTTTCCACATTGAGGTATCAAACAATGAGTTAACAGCGGATTGCTCACTAATAAGTGACTCTTCTCTTTCGCTTTTTGTAAGCACGATTGCGAATAAGAGCAATGCTACTCCAACAATGACTCCAAATAGGATGGTTCTAGTTTTGATGTGCATACTTTTTCGCCTGTTTCAAAAAATAAATATGGCCGGGATGAAGGACGTCAAACGTGCCGAAAACCATCACGCGCTTCATCCTTAGGATTGGTGGGCAGGGAGGGATTTTTACCCCGCACCAAAGTTTACGTCATCGAAATAATGCCACTAGAATTTACCTGGTTGGGTAGGGCAGGATTCGAACCTGCGTAGCCAGTGAAGGCGCCAGATTTACAGTCTGGTGCAATTGTCCACTCTGCCACCTACCCAGGAATTTTAATATTATCCAACTTTGAGAGCCTGGTCAACCCACTCTGTCAGCTCGCGCCAATCTTTTTCCGATTTACTAAAATTGCTTTGGATAATTAACAAGAGCTCAGTACCGCCAGACTCAATTCCCAGTTTATCCAATACCTCTTGATTACTGAATGTGTCCGCGCGAACAACTTCACTTAGTAACATGGGACTTGGCCTCGTATCATACCGACCCTCGTTACGCTGAAGCCACTTTGCTAAATCAGCCTGCTGCCGAGCCTCGCGCCTCTCTAAGGCGGCGGGCTCTTTTTCATAAGGATTCTCGAGCTGCGCCAAAATCCAGGCAATAGACTCGCTCTGGCCCGCTAAGTATATGACTTGACGCTCCTCCGAAATGAAAGAGCGTAGAGAAGAGGCTTTTCGGATTTCTGAACTTTCCCCGCTTCGTTCGGAGTCCATGGTGATTGAAACTTTTTTCCTACTGTCTGCCCCCTTCGTCTGCTGATTTGCGGACTTCGGAAGGGCAGACAAAACAACTGCTTCGCATCTTAGCCGGAGGTGGGACTCGAACCCACGACCTACTGTTTATCCCGATTTTGTAAAAATTTGCCTGGAGCCGGCGGCCGGATTTGAACCGACGACCTGCTGTTTATCCCGATGTTCAAAATTTTGCCAGCCAGAGCCACCCCCGGGATTTGAACCCGGAACCTACGGTTTACAAAACCGTTGCTCTGCCATTGAGCTAGGGTGGCAAAATTTTAAGAACATCGAGGACTCTCGATATTGTAACAAAAGATTGACTTTTGTGAATATCGGAGCAAAACAGCTGCTCTGCCGCTGAGCTACGCCGGCAAATTTTTCCTACAAAATCGCGGACTCGCGATATTCTAACAAAACCCTTGGTTTTGAGAATATCGGAGCAAAACCGTTGCTCTGCCATTAAGCTAGGGTGGCAAAATTTTAAGAACATCGAGGATCCTCGAAAAATCAATTTTTGCAAGGCGAAAATGGTTTTTCGGGACTCTACCAGCTGAGCTAAGGTGGCCCGACTGGTACGTGTAAAATTATAGTTCGGTTTGCCTAAAATTTCAACCCCGTTAGACGACACTTGAACCTGACATTTAGTTTGCTCGTGAGAGAATCTCAACAATCATAACGGGCTCATTTGTAGATTATTGTCTAACGGGGTCAACTGCATACCAATGTTAAAACTTTAGTTGCATCAATTTCTCCCGGGCCGGATGATTGGTCGGCTCGAGCTGCAGAATCTGCTGGAGCAAAACTTCCGCCTCTTCCTTGTCCCCCTTTTTTATCAAGGCATCCGCCAGGACCATCAGAAATTGCGGATTGGTTTTTTCCAAGGACACGGCCTTGCGGTAATTGAGGATGGCCTCCTCCAAATGCTTTTTTGCCTCCAAAGTCAGGCCAAGGTTGACGTAGCGCTTGGCATTCTCTGGACTAAGTTCGATGGCCCGCTCATACGCCTCCACGGCCGGGTCATAAAGCTTCTGGCCGTGATAGGCCTGACCCAAGTTGGCGTGATAGCCATCATTGTCAGGATAGTATTTCAGCAAAAATTTGTAGGTTTCGATTGCCTCTTCAAATTTTTTCTGGGCGAGATAGAGTTTGCCCAAACCCGCAAAGGCTTCCTCATTCCGGGAATCCTTTTCAATTACTTTGATGAATTGCCGCTCGGCTTCCTCATAATCCTCGCGCGACAGACTTTTTTGGGCCTGCTGGAGATAAAAAGCGACCGTATCCGGCCGTTTAAAAAGGTGCAGTCCGGCCTTGGGGAAATGAATTTTGGAAAAGCCGGTGGGGATCCGGGAGAAAGCCCGGGTTTTGGAAAGTTCCTTGACCTCCAAAACAAAATGCCAAAGCTTTTGTAAAAGCCAGCGGAGCCGGGCCCAGAGTTGTGCCAGGAGTGCTTTCGCCCCTTCGGCAGGCAGCTTCGTCACCGGCGTCTGCCTGACAAACTCATTGACCCCCGGGACTTTACGCAAAACAATGACGATGATGCCGACGAGAGAGAGAACGATTAAAAGTTGGGGAAGGAAGCTAAACATTGATAAATTCCTAATTTCTACCCCCTCTTCATCTCCCCCTGACAGCGAAGCGAATAGGGGGAGAAAGAGTGGGGGTGGTCATTGGGATTTGGAATTTGGTCATTGATTTGGCATTAGAAATTAGAGCAATTAGAAATTTAATTACTCCCCCAACACATATCTCGTAAACCGCCTGATCTGAATGTTTTCTCCCAAAATGGCAATTTTTTGATTTAGGAGATCCTGAACCGTAATCTTCGGCTCCCGCACAAACGGCTGTTCCAGCAGACACACCTCCTGATAAAATTTTTCCAGCCGGCCGGTGACAATTTTTTCCCGCACTGCGCCGGGTTTCCCTTCGGCCGCGGCAGCCGCCTCATAAATTTCTTTCTCTTTGGCCACAACCGCCGCTGGGACGTCCGCGCGTGAAATATACGACGGCGCGGAAGCGGCGATGTGGAGGGCCAAATCGTGAACCAGATTCTTAAATACCTGGTTGCGGGCCACAAAATCCGTTTCGGAGTTTACCTCGAGCATCACCCCAATCCGCCCCTCGCCGTGAATGTAAGCGTCAATCGTCCCTTGGCGGGTCGCCCGCTGTGCTTTTTTACCGGCCTTGAGGATTCCCTTTTTGCGCAACAGCTCAACCGCCCGCTCCGCGTCGCCCCGGGCCTCCTCCAAAGCAGTTTTGGCCTCAAGCATTCCCGCTCCGGTTTTTTCCCGAAGCTTCTTTATCTCCGAGGTTGTAATTTTCTTAGTCATTTTTTGCCTTCTGTTCCGCCGGGGCAGAAGTAACTGCCGCTTCGGCGTTTGCCGCGGCGGCCTGGCTTTTGCCTTCGCTCACGGTTTGCGCCACCAGGTTTAACATCAGGGCAATCGCTTTGATGGCATCGTCATTGGAGGGAATCGGAAAATTCACTTCTGCCGGATCAGAGTTGCTATCCACCAAACCGATCACCGGAATCCCGGTGGCGTGGGCCTCTTTGACGGCAATCTTGTCGTGATTGACATCCACCACGAATATCGCCTCGGGGAGGCGCTTCAAGGTTTTTATCCCCTGAAACAGGTTCTCCAGCTTCTGGATCTCCCGTTCTATGAGCAGCCGCTCCTTTTTGGTGTATTTCATTCCAAAGTCCTCCGCGTCCCGAAGGCGATGAAGATTTTCCAGTTTCTTAATCGTTTTCTGAATGGTCTTGAAGTTGGTAAAAGTTCCGCCCAGCCAACGAATGGCCACATACGGCATGCCGCAGCTTTCTGCGGCTTTCTTTACTTCTTCTTTGGCCTGCCGTTTGGTGCCGACAAACAGTACGGTCCCGCCGCGACTTACGAGCTCACGGATAAAATCTAAAGCAACCTTCAATTTTTCCAAGGTCTTCTCCAGATTGATGACATGGATCCGGTTCCGGGTTGTAAAAATATACGGCTCCATCCGCGGATTCCACCGCGAAGACAGGTGGCCGAAGTGTACCCCGGCATCGAGCAATTCTTCAATTGTCGGATATTGCATATTTCCCCTTAGTCCTCTTCTTTCCTATTCCGGGAACTCGCGCTACCCGCAAGTAATACGCGAATCAGGGCCCGGAATATTTACCCACTCAAACGTCTGTCATTGCGACCCCGAGCTTGTCGAGGGGGAAGCAATCCCAACGTTAGATTGCTTCGTCTCCGCCTCGGGCGGATCCTCGCAATGACGATTAACGAATGGCTTTGGAAAGAATGTGAAATTATTAAGTTAAAACGATTATACCAAGCCCCCGAGCTTTTGGCAAGGCTAGCATCAAGTGACCCCCCTCC
>ERZ1292623.5460-Hain-H51-01um-R1-5460-length-10135-cov-4_pt1 | contig 10135 bp, 12 predicted proteins | sample MGYA00564398_ERZ1292623 | MGnify/ENA primary metagenome ERZ1292623 (study PRJEB36523, sample SAMEA6512633) | groundwater metagenome | collected 2019-01-07 | study: AquaDiva: Metagenomics assemblies of 32 groundwater samples
AGCTTCCGCTTCCTCTCACGCCGCGACTGAAGCCTCGGCAAGCGAAGCTACTTAATGGTGTAGGGCAAAAGTCCCAAGTGTCTTGCCCTCTTCACGGCGCTAGCTAGCTTTCTTTGGTGCTTTGAGCAAACGCCGGTTCTTTTTTTTGCCCTTATTTTTGCCAAACCTGAAATAAACCTCTGCAAGAGCGCGGTCTCTTTGAAATCAATTTCCTGAATATTTCTCTGGCAAAAAAAACAAGCCATAGTTTAAATAATCAAAGTTAGGTATTAACTAAGCGACCCCCCTTTTTTATATTTTTTATTTTCTCTAAAGGTTGCAAATTATTTAAAGACCAGCATTGTTTAAATGCTTCGTCATCAGGAGAAGCGTAATTGAATATAGCCTTTGGTTTTATATGGTCAACTGCCCAATAACTTCCGTAATTCCTCCAGCTCATTCTACGATCAAACTGCTTTTCCAAATTTTTCATTAATTTTTCTAATGTATAACCCACTAAAGCTTCCCATTTTTGCCCGGCTTTTTTATTCTTTAAAGCAACCCAAATAGCAGTACCCATATTCTCATCTAGACGATACTTGGGGTTGGTTTCTCTTTGATATCTTTGCCATATTTTCTTGTATTCTAGGATTTTTTTTATATTTTTCTGGTTATAATTCCTGTGGAGCAACCTAAATCTTTCTTTATTTTTCTGATAGTATTCTCTGCCTTGTTTTAATAATCTTTTTTTATTCTCTTGATACCACTTTTTTTGGTATTTTAGTAGTCGCTCTTTGTTTTTCAGCGCCCATTCTTTTATTAGTCGCTGTATTTTAACTCTATTTTTTTGATACCAAAGCTTGTGGTATATTTTCATTCTCTTTAATATCCTGCCTTTGTTCTCGTGGTAGTATTGATTTTTGTCCTGTAAAATCTTTTGTCTGTTCTTTATATAATACCCCTTCTTGTACTGTAGAATTTTTGTTTTATTCCTTAGGTAATATTCTTTTTTATTTTGTCGCTCTTCTTCACTGCGATAAGACATAATATTATAGTTATAGATGGTGGATATTTTATATTCTAAATACAAAAATAGCCTATTATTAACTCATTATAAGCTTTTTTAAAATTTTATCAAATTCTAAAGAGGTATTTCAGATATGTTTATTTCTTGGTCCTCTTCCTCAATAACCGGGATTTCTTCTTTTTGCGGCATTTCCTGCTCTTGAGCCGGAACAACTTTTCCGGCTGACTTTGGTCCCAGTTGTAATCTTTCAGCAACAATCTCTGTTCTGCTCCTTTTTTGTCCGGTTGAGTCCTGCCAGCTTCTGGTTTGCAACCTGCCTTCAATCATTGCCAAAGAACCTTTTGTCAGATACTGCGAGGCAATTTGAGACAATCTGCCGAAAACCACAATATTGTGGAACTCCGTTTTTTGCTGCTTTTGGGCCGATTTATCCTGGTAGTATCTGTCAGTTGCCAGGCCAAAAGATGCTACTTGCTGGCCGGAAGGTAAAGCTCTTACTTCTGGGTCTCGAGTTAAGCGGCCTATTAGAAACACTTTATTTAAATTCATAATAAACTATTCCTTTAATATTTCTTCCAGTTTTTTTTCAATTTCTTCTATCTCAACTTTTTGCTTTGGTTTTTCTTCCAAATAAGTTCTCTTGGCGTATCGGCCGGGTCTTAGCTTTTTTTTAGCCAGAAGAATATATCGCGAAATTTGTCCCTCAGACTTTATTTTTTTCTCAAGATTGGTCAAATTTTCAGGTTCCATTTGAAAGTTAAAAACAGCCATATGCGACCTCCTATTTGTGTCAACTATAATGCCTTTCTCTTCCTGAATTAAAACACCTACTTTTTCTTCAAATAATGTCGGATCTCCTAAACAAGTTAACTCGTAATATCGCATAACTAAATTTTAAATTCAATAACGTCGCCGTCTTGGACTACGTAGTCTTTGCCTGCCGTTTTAGTAAGACCCTGCTCTCTGGCTTTTAACCAGCTGCTTGACTCAACCAACTTTTGCCAGTTAACCACTTCTGCCTTGATGAATTTTTCCTGGAAATCTGAGTGAACCACAGAGCCTGCTTCCGGAATCTTACTACCTCTTTTTACCGTCCAAGCGCGAGTTTCTTTGCCGCCCTTTATGGTGTAAAAAGTGATTAAATCAAGGATATTGTAGCATTCCAAAATCAGCTTGTCCAGGTCTTGAGAGCTTGGGTTTTTTAAGTTAATCTTTAGTATTGTAGACATAGACAATTGGTTTTTGGTCAAGATTTTTTGCCGCCAACTCTGTTTTTATGGTTTCAATGTCAGCTTCAGGATTGCTGTTTTCGCGGAAACAATCCACTACCTCCAAGAGAGCTGCGCAGTTTTTTATTTGCTCTAAAAACTGGTTGCCAAGGCCCTTGCCTAAATGAGCGTCTTTAATTAAGCCGGCAATGTCTATAAATTCAATGACTGTCGGCGTAACTTTTTCCGGTTTTGTTATTTGAGCTATTTTTTCCAAGCGCTCATCGGGAACCTGCACCACGCCGATATTGGGATGTATTGTTGTGAAGGGATAATCGGCAATATCAACCGGTTTTTTGGTAAGCTGCTGAAAAAGAGTTGACTTGCCAACATTTGGTAAACCAATGATACCAACTGAAAAACTCATAACTTTTTTAGTAGATAGTCAACAAGTATCTCTCCTCCCAGGCCTTTCCCAACAGTGTAATACTCTGCTTTTAAGTCTTTAATTTCAGCCGAAACCCCGAGGCCTGCCATTTCCACCATTTCTTTGTCATTGGAGCCGTCGCCAATTATTATGGTATTTTCCATTTTCAGCCCCAACTCTTTAACAATTTTTTTGATTCCTGCCCCTTTGGATACGTCTTTTCTCTGAATATCCCAGGCTTCGCCGGCTACCCACATTGCTTTTATTTGCTTTTTCTTGTCCAATTTTTTTATGATTTGCGGAACCTGTTCCATCTTGTAAGGACAGTTGGCCGTAAGAATGATTTGTTTGGGTTCAAAGCCGTTAATAGGCAACTTGCTTATTTCGTTTTTTAATTTTGCCCTTAAGGTGAAGTATTCGGCGTCATAGTCAAAAAGCTGTGTAAGTTTTCCACGAAGGAGAGCGATATTGCCGTTTTCAGCAAGGATAACGGTTCTGTTGTCTATAATTTTGCTGTACATGCTTTGCAGCCAAATTAAGCCACGGCCTGAAGCTACGCAGATAATCAATTTCTCTTTCAGCTTATTTATCTTGCGCGCCAGCGCTTCTGAAAGTTTATTTGCCCTGACAGACACTTCAAGGTAATCTTTTGTTTCTTTTTCAATAATTTTGGTGCCTCTTTTTGCGCTGACGCCGTCTGAATCCAGTACCAGCATTTTCAGTTTTTTAAGTTTTCCACGGGGAATTTCTTTGTTAAGCATATTATTCTAAGCCAGGCCCATTTTTTGGCGGACTTCTCTCATTGTGGAGCTGGCGATTTGCTCAGCTCTTTTTCTGCCCTGCTCCAAAATTTCTTTAATGTAGACTTCTCTTGTAAAAAGTTCTTTTCTTTTTCGGCGCAGAGGCTCCAGAGAATTTATGAGCTGGTCTGAAAGCTGCTTTTTGAATTTTTCATAACCTGAGTTTTTAAATTTCTTTTCCAGTTCTTTCATTGATTTACCGGAAAACAAAGAGTAGATTGTTAAAAGATTTGCCAGGCCAGGCTTTCTTTTTGGGTCGTATTTAATTTGTTTGCCAGAATCGGTGACTGCCGTCATTATTTTCTTTTTAATGACGTCCGGCTCCTCGAAAAGATCAATGCATCCTTGAGGGTTGTCGGTCTTTGACATCTTCTTCTTTGGATTTTGTAAAGACATAATTTTGGCTCCTATTTTGGGTAGCAGAGTTTTTGGCTCTTTGAAGGTATTTCCGAATTTTTGATTAAATTTTCTGGCAATCGTTCTGGCTAACTCAACGTGTTGTTCCTGGTCTTTGCCCACGGGTACCAACTCGGTTTGATAAAGCAAAATGTCTGCTGCCATCAGCACCGGATAGTTTAAAAGGCCGGCGTTAATGTATTCCGGGTGTTTTCTTGATTTTTCCTTAAATTGAGTCATTCGCTCAAGTTCCCCCAAAGGAGTAATGGTTCCCAAAAGCCAGGCTAGTTCTGCGTGTTCTTTTACTTGGGATTGTATAAAGAGTATGCATTTTTCCGGGTTTAGCCCCAAGGCAAGATAAGACACCGCCAGTTCGAAAATGTTCTCCTGGAATTTCTCTTTTTTGTAAGGTGTGGTAATGGCATGAAGGTCCACAATGCAAAAGACACATTCATTTTTTTCTTGAAGCTCTATCCACTGCTTCACGGCCCCTAAGTAATTTCCAATATGTAGTTCACCTGTTGGCCTAATTCCGCTGAATACGCGCATACCCCGTATATCATCTTCCAGCGCCAAACGTCTTTTTATGACCTTGGTACTGGATTAATCTTAAACCAAGGAATCTTGCCCCGTATATCATCTTCTGACGCCTTCGGCGTTTTTGCGCGGAGCGCATCAGAAGTTGTATTACGGGGCTTGCTCCCTGGGTTGTTTTTAAATAATGTTCTCGACGTTTGGCGTCTTCTTGGTTGAAACAGCCTTCAAAATAGATTAATCTGAGGGGCAGTCTAGCTTTTGTGGAAAAAGATATTCCTTCTTTGTGTTCTTCTATTCGCTTTTTCAGGTTATTTGTATATCCTATGTACCTTTTACCATCTTTCAAGCTCTCAAGCACATACACATAGAAGAACACACTGGAAGTTGTATTGCGGGGCATAAATTAAACTTCTATAACTACCGGCAAAATCATAGGACGCCTTTGCGTTTTTGTGTAGAAGAATTGGCCGATTTTGTTGCGGATTTCATCTTTGATGTAGCTCCAGTTGACAGCTCCACCAGAGCCCGCCGCTTTATCAACAATCTCAATTACTTTCTTTCTCGTTTGTCTGAGCAGTTCTTTTGACTCTCTTAAATAAACAAACCCTCTTGAGATTATGTCGGGGGAACCTTTCACTTTGCCGCTTTGGCGGTCCACAACTGCCACAATAACGAACATCCCGTCTTTTGCAAGCATCTGTCTGTCTCTTAGCACAACCTCGCCGACATCCCCCACGCCCAAGCCGTCAACCATAATGTAGTTTGAGGGGACTCTTTCTTTTTCAACAGAAATTTTCTCACGGCTCAAAACAGCTATCTGGCCGTTTTCAATAACAGCGATATTACTCTCAGGAAGTCCTGCCGCTTTTGCGATTTCACCGTGAGAAACCAGCATTGAATATTGGCCGTGCAGAGGCAAAAAGAACTTTGGCTTTAGAATATTTATTATTTCTGCCAGTTCTTCTTTCTGGCCGTGGCCGCCCGCATGCACGTCCATCATTTTGTAGTGGAAAACTTTGGCGCCCTGGCGCAAAATTTCGTCTTTCATAATCTGCACGGTTCTTTCGTTGCCGGGAATCACGGATGAGGAAAAAATAACCGTGTCGCCCTTTTTTATTCTGACAAAATTATGCTCTCTGTTGGCAATTCTCATCAACACAGCTTGGCCTTCTCCCTGGGCGCCCGTGCCCAAAAGAGTTATTCTGGAATCGGGGTAATTGTTAATTTCCCTGACATTAATCAGAGTGCCTTTTTTTGATTTAATATAACCCAATTCCTTGCAGATTTCTATGTTGGTCCTCATTGAGTAGCCGTCAATAGCCACCTTTCTGCCGTATTTTTCAGATAGAGTGATTATCTGTTGTAGGCGGTTGATTAAAGAAGCAAAGGTAGCAGCTATTATCCTGCCTTTTGCCTGTTTGAAAATTACGTCCAGATTACCAAAAATTTCTTTTTCGGAGAAAGAATGGCCATTTTCTTCTGCCCCCGTTGAATCAGACATTAAAAGCAAAACTCCGCGGGAGCCGAATTCTTTCAGCTTTTCAAAGTCCGTGGGCAGGTCGTTAACCGGCGCTTTGTCAAACTTAAAATCAGAGGTGTGAACTATGTTTCCGACAGGAGTTGAGATAAACAGGCCTAAGTTGTCGGCAATATTATGGTTCTGCCTGAAAAATTCAATTTTAAAAGGCGGCAAAGATATTTTACTGCCGTGCTTTACCCTTTCAATGTTTAATTTCGGCGCTTCCGGAAAGTCCTCCTGTCTTTTTAGGATTATTCCCCTGGTTAACTCTGAAGCAAAAATAGGCGGGTTGCCCAGCTTGGCTATGAGATAGGGCACGGCTCCAATATGGTCGTAATGGCCGTGCGTGAAGGCTATTCCAACAATGTCTTTTTCGCGGCCTTTCAGATAGTAGACATTGGGAATAATATAGTCGATGCCTGGCATATCTTCTTCCGGAAAGCGCAGACCCATATCAACGATTAAAATCTTCCTCTGGTATTCAAGGAGCATCATATTGCGGCCAACCTCGCCCAGGCCGCCCAAGGGAATTATTCTGAGATTTTGTTTCGCTTTAACCATAAATTATTGGTGCGGACGGTGGGATTTGAACCCACAAGCCTTGCGGCATACGGTTCTGAACCGTAAGCGTATTCCAGTTCCGCCACGTCCGCCTGCGCCTCGCTGAAGCGTGGCTACGGCGTGACAAAGTTCGCCAATAGACACGCGAAAACGGGTTTTAAACTTCTTTAAGGTTTTTTCTCAGTTCCTTACCGAATTGCGGGTGTTTCAAAGACAAATAGAGGTTTGATTTTAAATATGCCTGTTTATTGCCGCACTCCAGCCATTTGCCTTCAATTTTGAGTCCCAAAATGGTTTTACCGGCTTTCAACATTTCTATTAAGCCGTCTGCCAACCTTACTTCTTTATCCCTCCTTGGTTTTATTTTTTTGAGATAGTCAAAAATATCGGGAGTTAGAATGTATTTTCCAACTATCGCTAAGTTCGAAGCTTCTCGAGATTTCGGTTTTTCAACAATATCTAATATCTGGTAAAGACTATTATCAATTTTTTTAACTTTGACGATTCCGTAAGAAGAAACTTTTTCCTTGGCTACTGGCTGGAGGGCTATTATCGGCTTTTTTCGCTTTTTAAAAACTTTGATTAGCTGCAAAATACAAGGGACTTTTGACTCCACAACGTCGTCTCCAAACAAAACCGCAAAGAACTCTCTGCCGATTATTTTTTTGGCTTTTAGTATAGCGTCTCCGTCTCCTAAAGGTTTTTTTTGAATTATTTGAGGAAAACTGTAACTCTTTAAATAGTCAGTGAGTATTTTTTTTCCGGGCCTGTTGACAAAAATCAGCTGTTTTACGCCAGAAGACAGCGCTTCCTCAATAATATACTCCAGAACAGGTTTGTCAACCAGAGGCCAGAGCTCTTTTGGCAAAATATTGCTCAGAGGCCTGAATCTTTTTCCCAGACCGGCTATGGGAATTACTGCTTTTTTCACTTCCATACCCATACTCTTTTTGTTTTTATGTACCAATTCTCTATTCCTGAGAATCTTTTTGAAGGGTCGGCTATAATTTTTGAGTCTATTCCTTTTATACTCTTAGCCGCAAAGTAAAGATAATCGGGGTTATACAAAAACACGGCCGGGGCGGCTGTAATCAGGATTTCCTGCAGCTCGACAAGTTTTTCTGCTCTTTCTTCGCCCTTGACCGCAACTCTTGCGTCTTCCAATAATCTGTCTACCTGTCTTGACTGGTACAAAGCAAGATTGAGACCGGGGTCTTTTGTCTGGCTTGAATGCCAGAAAGCAAAAGGGTCGGGAATCATTGTTAAAACGTTGCCAAAAAGCAGGCTTTCATAATTTCTTGGCTTAATTACTTCTCTCTCCAGCTGAGAAGCCTCAAAGGTTTCTATGACAACTTCTACTCCTAATTCTTTCCATTGTTCTTTCAGGCTTTGGGCAGCCTGAACCAAAAGGGGCTGGTTGATGGTAGCTAAAGAAAACTTTAAAGGAAGAAATTGACTAGCTTCCTCAAAACAAATCTCGTTTAACTTTTCTCTGCTTGTCGTAGAGACTAGACCGGTTCCCGCTTCAAAGCCCCAAGGGGACAGAATTTCTTCTTTATATTTTTCTTGAAACCTGATAACTGCGGCCTTAGTTTGTTCTCCGAAATATCCCGAAATGGTTCCTTCAGGATAGATTTCCGGTCCGCCAGCTGGCGGATTTGCCAGACAATTTTGAAGCTCTCGCACTTCCCCGCCTTGGCTTCCTTGCTTTAGGTCTTTTGTAAATCTAAAGCCGCTCTCTTGTCTGAGCGCTCTTTGTCTTGGACCTTCTTCTGGCGAGGCAAATCCCTCGTCTTCCAAAATTTCTTTTGCGAGCTCTTGGTTAAATTCATAAATTTTTGAAGGCGGAGGAAAACCGTAAAGCTCTGGCAAGAAGGGTGAATCAACTTCTTTTCCCTGGCCCAAAAGAAGCTCTTCAATAATTTGGGCTTTATCGGTTCCGTAATTTAATGCCTGTCTGACGTTTTTCTCAGAAAGAACTTCTGACTTTTCCGACAGGTTGAAAAACACGGCGAAGTAGCGAGGCAGGTAAAGAGAATACTTGTTTGCGTTGTTAAAGTTATCAAAGTTTCCTGACAAAGAAGTTAGTGAAAACCCGGTAATCTCTCCTCTGCGATATGCGCGAATCAGGTCTTGTTCCTGATTGTAGAACTTGAAAGAAATCCGGGAAAGATTTGGGCCTGAACCAAAATAGCGCGTATTTTGGACTAATTCCAAAGAGATTATCTTCCCGGAATCGTCCTGTTTCAATTCTTTTAATCTATAGGGGCCAGAGCCGATAGGCTTTAAGTTGTAGGGCGTCAGAGGGAAGTTCTCCGGTGGAATGTCTTTGAAGATGTGCTTTGGAATTATTTTTTGTGTTAAATTTTCCAAAAAAGGTCCGTAAGAAGACCTCAGGGTAAATCTTATGCCTTTGTCGGAAATTTTTTCAATGCCAATTCCCAGCCACCTTGCGATTAAGGGGCTTTTATAATCCGAATTCTGCAGGGTTTCAATGGTAAAAATAACGTCGTCTGTCGTCAGAGGTTGGCCGTCTGACCAAAAAAGGTTATCTCTCAGATAAACGTTGTAAACCTTTCCGTCTTCTGAAATTTCATAATTTTCCGCTAAGTCCGGCACTATTTTGCCCTCTGGGTCGTATTTCATTAAACCGGAAAAGATAATTTCCACCAAGTCTCTGTCAACGTCGTAAGCTTGGGCGTAAATCGGGTTGATGAATCTTGGCTGTCCAACAACTCCTTCTGAAAACGAACCGCCTCTCGAGGGCGCCCTTTCGGTGTTTTTGAGATAGAAGCCGGCGCTTAGATAAATCAAACTTGAGGAAAAAAACCCCAGCAAAACTAAAAAAATAATTTTTTCCTTATCTCCCAGGATTTTAAAAAATTGCCGCCACTGGCTGGGGGAAGGATATTTTTCAGGTAATTTTAACCTCATAAAACAAGGTTAAGCAGAGAGAGAGCAATAAATAAAGCTCCCAGAACAATTGATGCCCAAAAAAGTTTTTTTTGCAGGCCCCTTCTTGTGGCGTAAAAACCTCCTTCTCCTCCAAAGGCTTGACCCAACGCCTGGCCTCTTTGCTGCAAAAGTATTGAGGCTACAAGTAAAACAGCAACGATTAGCTGAAGATAAACTAAAATGCTATGCATGAAGCTATAATTTGTTTTCTGGCAGCCACCTTGAGATAATAAAGTGTATCCCCCAGACAATTAAAGCAGTAAGAAAAAGAGAGCTCAGCCCCTGTATGGTAAGCTCTGGCGAAAAAATGTTCGTCAGCCACACCAGAAACATTAGGATAACCAGTCTGAAAAGGTCAAGGGTTATTACGCGTAAAGGCAGAGTAATTATCTTAAGAAGCGGTTTTACAAAGTGGTTTAAGATACCCAATACCGCTCCCACAAAAACCAGAGTTCCCAAAAAAGGATTTATGTCTGAAAGACTTTTTGGCAGTAAAAATAGGGGACCCGTAAAATCAACACCGGGAACGTATTTTTGGGCCAAAAAAAGCCCTAAGATTCCTGCAATAATTTGCAAAAACAAACTCCACAACACTATAGTAATACAAACTTAGTCGCTCGCCCGCTGCGCTCGCTTACGCTCACTTGCGGGTTCGCTCTTTAAAAACCCTCGGTTTTTAATATTTTCCTCTACTGGGAAACCGAAGGGTTTCCCCGACCCCCTTCC
>ERZ1292623.5461-Hain-H51-01um-R1-5461-length-10134-cov-7_pt1 | contig 10134 bp, 22 predicted proteins | sample MGYA00564398_ERZ1292623 | MGnify/ENA primary metagenome ERZ1292623 (study PRJEB36523, sample SAMEA6512633) | groundwater metagenome | collected 2019-01-07 | study: AquaDiva: Metagenomics assemblies of 32 groundwater samples
GACCCCGACCTGTGTTTTCGTTTTTGGCCTCTCATTACTTCGCCTTTCCAAACGCCTCGATCGCTTCTTTTTGAACGAAAAATTCTGATACATGCAACGGCTGGGAATCTTTGAATCCTTTTTCGTTCCACGGGCCGGTTTCGTAGACGATTGCCGGATTTTTCAACTCCACGAACGTATCGTTCACGCCGACCAGCTTGCCGGTGTAAAAATAGTTCATGCACAACAGCAGCACGTTTTCTCCAAGTAGTGCTTCCAATCCAGACGCCTCTGATGTTTTCATGATTCGTTTCATTCCGTTTCCTTTCAGTTAAAAAACTTTGTCCCAAATTTGCTGAAGCTTGTCCGCTTGCGGTTCGGTTAATGGACGATTCCGTTTTTGATTCAGGTTTTCGATAAACTCGATTTCCCAGGAATTCAGTCTGTCTGAATCATCGTCGAGCAATTCGTCCAGCATATCGCACTCTTCTTTGGTCACTTTCTTTCCTCCGAGTCCCACACGACAAGCTCCGCTGCCTTGATTGGTTTTATCGTTTCGCTCCCCTGAATTCGTGTCGATCCCTATGCGATTTGTCATGCCCGCAATCTTCTTGTGGAAAGAGCCACTTCCCGCAATGCCAGCAACACGATTGCCGGATGCCAGCCTTGATCTGAACGTCTGCCCAAACATGAAACGCAACGTACCTATCTGGCCGCGGATCGCCGGGCTTGAAATCTGGAATGATGTCAATACAAACTCGCATCGTCACCCTTCCTGCTCTGCGTTCCTACATCAAGAACACGTTATATTCGTTCGCCAAATGGCGCGCCGCCCGCGCCATGGCCATGATCCTGATGAGATTGTCCGCACCACAACGGTAGAGCGTTGGGTTAAAAATCGGACCCACGCTCAGGGCCAACTTCCCGCGTTCAATGAACGTGTCCAAATCCAGCGCGTTCAACGCCTGGGCGACTTCGAGCATCTGCTTCTGGGTCTGCAAGTACTGGATATCGTTCATTCCGCCCTCGTTTCGTCGGAGATTGCGTGGAACGTGATGATCCATACCCAAGGGTTGCTCGGCCACGGATATTTGGGGTTTATGTAATTCCAAAGCCCTTGATACCAATGCAACGGACCTGCTGGATGTCCAACCTCAAATCCTTCGGCTACGCAATCATCATCGCTTATGTCCTGCAAACGCTCAACGCGAATTTCTTTGATCTCCAGCGTGATGCGCGACGCCCAGCGCGGCATATGGATTCCCGGCTTGGCGCGCGGCTTGCCGACATCTCCGCATTGACATTCAGGAATCAGTTCGCAGCACCAGTGCTTGTCTTGGGCGTCAGCCATGTAGTACAGATTCTCCATTGCGTCTGGATCGTCATGGTCGGTGTCGCAATAGAAAGTTTCACGAACCCACAGCCGATCGCCGGGAACGCCGTATGGGCATTCAAACGTGCCCTGAGCCTTCGATGTCCCACGGTCGCCAGTGGCCGCTATCCAAAGGCCCGTCTGCGCAGAGAAATCATCCGTTTGTTCGGGATAACAATGAGTGATGAAGCTATCGGACTGCGGCTTCACCACTCGTCTTGTTTGCGTCTTTCGTCCTGCGAGTATTGCTCGAACCATCTCCGACGAAAACAAAATCGGTCGCTCTTTCATGGGGCCTCCAGCTTCGACAGTTCGTCGGAGATTTCATCGTGCATTCTGTTAAGCATTGATTCTGGCAAGCCGTCGTTAGCAAAGCCCCACATGATCCGTAGTAATTTTGCACACGCGGGCAGGAGGGTGCGGGCGGCAGCGGAGAAATCAAGATTGATATTGCCCCGCTCGATCCATTCTTGATTGGTTCCCCCGCGCCCATTGGAGGCAATATGACTGTCTGTACATGGTTCGTTCGGGGCATTAAGATTGTGTGAAACGCGCGCCCACGGCCCCTTTGTGGCGGCAGCGTCCAGTTCTTCGATGCGTTCAATCAGTTGGTTGATGGTCATTCATTTTCCTCCCCGCGCTCTCCCGGCCTGAACACCGTGCTAATCTTCATCGGCCTTCCGCATTCCGCACATCGTGCGCCGTTGTGAATTGCATATTCCCACTCCTCGCGGTCGAAGTAGTCCATGTAAGCACATTTTGAATCAGTACATCCAGCGTTTGCGTAAGGCCATGCGCCGGGTTCGTACTCGGCCTCATATTCACGCCTGAATTCATTCGGGGTAGGCTCTGGCCCAGGATACCAGGGCGGACTACCTGGCGGATAATCATCGTTCATTTTACTTGGCATTCCTTTTTCTCCCCGCGAATGGCGATAGAAAGCTCCAATGCGACCATCCCGCGATCTTGGCACAGCTGCGCTAATTGCAGGTCTCTCTGTGATTCCAGCATCGAAGCCTCTTCCATTCCCCTTGCGTAGCGCGCATCGCAAATCAAAGCACACCGTTCGCGCTCCCGCTCCGTCGCCTCTTGCTCGGCGTCCTCAATGGCGGATTCGACGCACAGCAAACAATTGCTGGCGAGTCGAGTGCTTCCGGTGCCAGCGTGCGGACAGAAGGAGTTAATCAGCTTGGATGCTCGTTCCTTTGCGTTCATTCCGCACCTCGCAGCGCTGCGTCAATGCGGACGTTTAATAAGTATTGCACTTGACCATTGTGACAATCGAAAGTCTGCAAGCCTTCCAGTGCCTTCCTCAACCTTTCGTTCCCCGCGATGTAAGCATCATCGTGGAACGCCTCCTGTCCGTAGATGTGCAGAATGGGCGTGTCGCTCATATCGCACCTTCCTTTTTCAACGCGGCGATGAGAGCGTCGGCAAAAGTTATTGAGTTTTCTGCAACCCACCGTAACGCCTCATCCGATGGCCCGCGTTCGCCTGTTTGGTACGTCCCACTTAGTATCCCCTGCATCGCGGCGCAGGCAAAATACTCCCGCTTGGTAAGACCTTCGGTTGCAAAGAAACATTCCTTGCTTGGGTGTAATCCTGGAAACGCTGGCTCATCCATCGGTAGCTCCTTTTCGTTGTTCTTTTGTCCGCAGTAAATGACATTCCCGACAAAGCGTCCTCAGATTATCGGGATGGTGGCTGCCTCCATTCTTGACCGCACGAATGTGGTCCACTTCGAGTTTGGGTAGTTCTCTGTAATTTGCCGGTCTTGGCCACTGATGACTACCTCTGCCAGCTAGTCCACACTTCACGCACTGATATTTGTCTCTTCGCAAAACAACCAAGCGGCTGTAGCCAAATGTTCCGTGCTGCATACACTCGTCTCCGCACCACGACGAACGCCCTTTCGGTACTTCCTCATGGCACCATCGACAAAATCTCCGCCCATTTGGACCGCGCCCCGGTATCTGTTTCGGAACTCCGTGGCTTGTTATCGTTTTCGGTTCGATCAAATTCCTATCCATTCACCCGCTTGCACAATTCACCACGGCCATGAGGGAGTCACGGGTAGCGCCGTTCTTCTTCCATTCGCGGACATCTTTGAGGTACGGTGAGTAGACGATCTTCAGCCATCGTGCGGTTTTGCGGATCACCTTTGCCGCCTTGTCCGCTCCCGCCCGTCCGACTTCGGATTTGTCGTTGTCGGCAATGATGACCGTCTCGCGTCCGCGACTAAGTTCGGCGCACCATTCCTCGCACCCGTAGCAAGCTGGCCTGCCGATGCAATCGAATCCGATGTCCAGCACGGCACAGCAGTCGGTTGGTCCCTCGACAAAAAACAAATACCCATCGCGTCTGCGTTTTGGAATAAACAATCCGTTCTTGCTTCCCGTGATGCTACGCTTTGTTCCGTCTTCGCAGCGCGTCCTCATTCCAACCGGATGACGGGCGAAGTCGTACATCGGAAACGACCACTTGTTCCCGCCCATGTATCCGCAGTCCAGGAGGTCCAAAGATTCGACGCTGACTCCAAGTCCGTCGGCCATTGCTTTCGCCTTTTCGTATTCGACCGCTTCGCAGTACATGGCTATCAGTGCGTTCCAATCCGGCGGAGTCGGTTCCGGCTTTCGTGGCCTTTGGATTTCGACCGGCTTCCAGTTCGGATCACGTTCACGGAGACGGTGGAGGTATCCACCCTTGGGCATTTCCTTAATGCAGCCTTCGGAAACGAACATACAGACTGCGACCGCCCCGTCGCTCGATTCAATACACCAAGTCGAGCGATGTTCATGGTTCGGCCTCAAACAGATTTTGCACGGGTTCTTTCTGCTTACTGTGTGCCAGTTTTCGTTCACGATTGGCCTCACGTTCCTTTTCGTGTTCGACGGATTGCATCAACTGAGTTCCGGTAATGATCGCCCATCCGACAGGCAGCGGTTCACAGCGAAAGACTGCGTTGGCGGCGCGATCTACGTCATCCCAATCTCGTGGATTCTTGATTAACTTTTCGGACTCCAACATCGACGAACCCTCCGTTGTTTATGCAGCTAATGACTGCTCCTCCGACGTTTGCCAAAAGATATATCATGTCTTCGGCGTCATCGTAATACTCAACCAAGTCCGGCACGGTTCTCGCCTGATTCCAAAGCGTGCGCCCGTCTTTGATGATGCGAATACATTCATCGACCGTTACGGGGTCTTTTGGGCACCAATCATTGAACGCTCTGATACGCTTCATCATGATCTCTTTGGTCGTCAAAAGACACCTTTTGCCTTTAGTTCGGTGATGATTGCGGACGCTTCCGTGAAGCTCATTCCATCTTTCCATAGCTTCTGCCAACGTAGGAGCTTTTCTTGTTTTACCGTCGCGGGTCTGCCATTGGGTCCGTTCATAATCTTCCCAATGACGCCGGACGCCTGTTTTTTTGACAGCTTCGACACGTCGATATTGTGCGATGCGGCGAGCTTTATCTGCGGTTCAGTCGCGGGAATGAATCCGTTGCGGCCATGCTCTCTCGTTGGCATCCGACCAAACGGATCGAATATGTTTACTTCGACTTCCGTTTTTCTTGCTCGTTCACGGTCCATTGCAAGTCGTTCTGCGGCCTTGCGATCCAGATCGGTTACTTGCGATTGCGCGGATTCGAGCGCCGTTTCAACATCGACCGGCGCATTTTTATCCTGCATGATTCGCTCGGCGAGTTCTCGCACCTTGGTGCTGTATTTTCCGCCGAGAATGTCGGTGATTCGACACAGTTTGTGCCGTCCGCTGTTGCCAACCAAATCAATAATCAAGGCGTTTTGCTTGAGGCTTCCAAGGATGGCAAGCTTTCGCGCTTCGGCGGTAGCGTGGGCATCCACAAGCCCATCCAGTGGCCTTAATGCTCTGCCTACTTGTTGCGCAAAAACAAGCGTTGACTTCGTTGGCCGCGCCATGACCACGGCTGATGCGTCGGGTATGTCGATCCCTTCCGTGAGAATTCCGACGTTGGCGAGATACTGAAATTTTCCGCTACGAAAGTCCTTTATGATCTGTTCGCGCTCGATGTTGTTTGTCTTGCCTGAAACGTATCGTGCCGAGTTTGGCTTATGTTGGTTGATGATTTCCGATAGCAGGCGCGACTGATCGACAGAGACGGTGAAGATAATGGTCTTGCGACCATCGCACCCGTCTATGGTGGCTTTAGCTACGTCATTCAACGGCTTGGCCAGCTCCATGATTTTCGCCAGGTCGCCCACGTTCAGGTCGCCAGCGGTAGTTTTGACGTTCGACAGGTCCATTCCGTGAATCGTGGTGTAAAGCACTTTCGGAGGTACCAGCCATCCGCGTCCAATCAATTCTTTTGCATCGAATTCGCAAGCCACCGATGAGTAAATTTCCCCAAGCGCCATGTTGTCAGTGCGGCGTGGCGTTGCGGTAAGCCCCAGAAGCTTGATGCGCGGATTGGACGCAAAGTAGCTCAATACCATTCGATACGACGCCGCTGAACTTCTGTGCGCCTCATCGAAAACGAGCAATGAAACCTCGCTTGGCACATAGCGATTCATTCTTCGCCAGCCGTTTGTTCCGGCGATTAACGTCTGAATGGATGCGACCACGATCTGCCCGGTGTTGTCCGCGAAACTCTTATCGAGATTCGCGTAGCTTTCCGCCTTTTCCATCTCCGGCCAGAATCCGGTTATCCGGGAAATCTTTTGTTGAGCCTGCACAAGCAATTCTTCGCGGTGGGCTACGAAAATGACGCGACCCAGTTTCATGAATTCTTGGATCACAAATCCGGCGATGACCGTCTTGCCTCCGCCGGTGCCAAGAACGCATAGCGTCGATTGGTGAGTGGACAGAGCGCCGTGAATCGAATTCACGGCTTCTGTTTGATAGTCGCGCAGGGCGATCATTCGTTATCGTCCCCGCGCACTCTGCTAAGTTGCTTCAGGTCGTCGGGGAACTGGTTGAAGATTTCCTTGGGCAGCCATCCGCATTGCTGGCATCGCTTGCATCCCTTTTGCTGGCAGGCGACGCAATCAGCCCACGGCTTCGCAAACCGAACGGCGTTGATGATGTTCTGGAAGTCGGAGTCGATTTGTTCGGCGCGAAGAAAATTCCCAATTTCGGTGCTCTTGTACCGTTGAATTTTTTCGTTCAACAGCTTCGCCTCGCCGATGATTGCGTCGAGGATATAGCGCTGGTCAAACGCCTCTCTGACGCGGGGCAAAAGCGGATCAATTTTCTCCGCCTTTTCGGCCCTTGGTTTAGGGTTTTGTTTGGGTGTTTTTGGCGTATCCGAATTCGGTACGCTTTCTAATTCCGGCTTCAAGACCTTTGCTTCTTCAAGTGGGACTTGTACAAACGGCAACGGTCTGGCCGTTTCGACAAGTGACGCTCTCTCCAATTCCTTTACGGCTTTAATATCATTATCGATCTTTTGGCGACTGAATCCCAATTCTGTCTTACAAAAGTTGGCCCAAGTTCCGAACTCGAAACGGTACAAATTTTCCTCTCGGAATATCCAAACGTCGCGTATCCATTCGGCGGCGGCTTGCTTGTTTTTTCGGATGCTTGCAAGCAGGGTTGCTGCACGTTTGCGCTCTGTAGTTTCTTTAGTTGCAAGTTCCGACATGAGGACTCCGTTCCGAAGCTCCTTCCACCCGCCCGCTCGTGGCCGAGAAAAGTCTGTGAGGACACCCAGGGCCAGCAAAACGGGTCAGGTGGAAAGATTCAAAAGAAAAGTAATAGGTATCCTCACGCCCGCTACCTTAACCGACTCTCGCCCGTCGTCAACAAAAAAATCTGGAAAATTCTAGAAGGGTATATCTGAATCATCGTCGTTGACTGGCGGTGGAGGAGGAGCAACGACCGCCGGTTGCCCGCTCGGTATCCTGAATCCGGTCACGATATTCTTCGGCTTGTACTTTCCGGTATCGTCGGTCTCGATCTTGACGTAGGCCTCCAGCTTTTTGCCGATCAACTGTTCCGGCGAAAGGTTCCCGGTGGGTTCCAATCCGCAAGCGGAAACAGCTTTTTTGAGCATGGTCATCTGCGAAGCGTTCGACCAGACGAAGTAGCTCCATGCTTTTTTGAAGAGCCAGCCGCCTTTGCCGTCGGGCCTGGCGAGCTTCCATTCGATCGTGGTCATTGGCTTACCGCTTGACTTGCTTTCGCCGTCCTGGGCGTGCTCGATCATGGCCGCCGTCCAGCCTTCTGAAAACGGGCCGTAGTCATTCGATTCTGGTTGTGCGTCGAAGTTCATTGGATTCCTATTCGTCAAAGGGTGAAATTGAGTCAGCCGCCATATCGTCGCGTTCGAGGTACCAGCTTCCCGGTTGCTCGTGATACTCGCCGTACTCGCGCAAGCCATCATCAAACCGGCCCTCTGCCGACAGCGAGTAGCACAGTTGCCGGACTTGCTTGTGGATGCGGAGGTCGATGCCTTTTGATTCTTGGGCTGCTTCAGTTGCGTGCAAGCGATTGTCCAGCCTTCGTGACTTGGTGGTTGTTCTACAGTGCTCACATAATCGGAAACCAGGCAATGCGACCGTGCGACAGCACTTCCCACAAAGGCCACGCTTGAGTGCTTCGTCGCGTCGTTTTTTCTGGTAGAGCCTTTTTGATTCGTTGCTCATTTGTTTGATGTCCGTTTTTTGGCCGGAGTAGTCAAAGCTCGCTTTATCGACCATCCACAATAAAGGCGTTGAAATAGCGTGTTTTTGTTGATTCCAATAATATCGACCCAATCAGCAACACAAAGGTCGCGTCCATCGTGCGACAGAATCTTATTGCCGTGGCGATTGCGGCACTGCATTTTCTGCGTTGCCCATCGACAGTTTCCCGGCTCGTAGTTGCCGTCATTGTCGATGCGGTCGATAGAGTGTTGCGGCGTGGGCGGATCGCCCATGTCGGCGTAGAAGTTTTCAAACGAATGAAGCCATCGCTCGCATACGGCGATATTTCTTCCGCCGTAACGCGAGTAATTGGGTTTTTTTGTGTTAGTACATCGCTGGATCATTCCAGCCCAAACATTGTAGGCCTTTGTCCGATTTCCGAGTTTCGTATGGCCGTGGGTTATAAATCGAATAGCAGAAAGGTGCTTATTGAGGCATCCGCAACTCATCGTGTGTTTACGGATTAGAGTGTCTCCAGATATAATCTTCATATTTCCGCAGCTACATAGGCAAAGCCATGCGGTTCTTCCGTTCCTGTTTTTCGCTCTCGACAAAACATTTAATCGACAAAACGTTCGTCCGGTCATATCTTGAAATGCAGACATGCGAGCCTCCTAACAAGGTTCCGTGTTCAGGGCTGGTGCGGGGTTACGCCCCCGCTCCGGCTCGCTTATTTTATCACCGCAATCCAGCGATTCAATGCGCACGAAAACGCCAGTCACGTCTGCCCATACCTTGCACGTTCCGCCGTAGTTCCAGATTTGCTTATCGTCTTTTAAGAACCCGGCTTTCTTGAGCACATCGTCCGCCTGTTTTGTCCGATTTCCCAAATCGGAACCCGTCGCCTGCGGTACGAATTCGGGAAGCAGGCCCTTTGCTCTCCGCTTCGCATCCGGCGTGCGCCATGCCGTTTGAAAGCGATAGCTGACCGTTACTAGGCCCTCGATGGGCTTTTCCGGTCTGTGCGGCCAAAAGAGCGAAACGAGAGAATGAGCGTTGTCTTTCGTGCGTGCATCTTCCGTGATGAAACCCGTTCGGAACGCTCGCTTTTTGTTTTTGGGGTACACGGGGAACGGAACGAAAAATTCTAGGATCATAGTTTGTCTCTACCGATCTGTCGTAACGTCCGCCTCTGGATTTTCGCGACACGCCTGCAAGTATCGTTCAATCCACGGTACGAATTGCTTGTAAGTTCCCCATCCGTTTGTCGCGTTAAAAGCTGCGAATTTTATTGGATCGGCTTTCATTTTCTCCAGGCCCGCCGCCAGCGGTTCGATGAGTTGCTTTGCTTTGGTGATGCCGATTTCTTCGGGCCTCCAAAGGTATTCGTAGATTCCAGCTTCTCCGGCCATTGCTCCAAGATTGTGCGTGATATTGGCCGAGTACACTTCGCGCGGGGCTATCACGCTTAGAGTAACGTCAAGGCTCATGCTTCCGCTCCTTCGATCAGCTTGGCCTTGGAGGCCCAGTCGAGCCATGCCCCCATTTGCATTCGCCCACAGCCATCACATCCATCTGCGTAGACAATGTTGTATCCAACGCCGAGGCGGTCTACGGTTATGACGGCGTAACTATTCCCATCCCGCTCCCAAACTTCACCGACTTTAGGTGGTTCCATGCTCATCTTTCGCTCCTTCAATCAGCATTGCAATCGGTACGACCCACGCATCGCAGGTCGTGCAAAACTCGCCCGAATATCCGGGTGGTAATTTGCGCAGGACATCGGCCCTGAAAACGTGAGCATGAACTCCGCAACCATAGGGATACCATCCTTGCTCGTGTTCTTCTGGCGTCATGCGTCTGGTTTCGCTCATGCTTCCTCCGTTAAAAGTTGGTGTCCGAGAACCTTACGCCTCACCGTGGGGTAATTCCCCAAGGCTCTGTGCCCGCTGCACTTGATTATGAGCGTTGGATGGATTGATTCTTCCATCCTGAATTTTGTTGCCGGTTAATCTGACCGACTACACGCTCGGACACCAACAATGGCTGCGGGTCGGTCCTGCCCCGACTGTTTCGCATTCCGTGCGGTCACATGCAACGGCACGGGTGCTAACTTTTCTTCATTCGCCCAGCTTCGGCGAATGGTGCGTCATCTCGCCGCACTGCCCAGCCAAAAA
>ERZ1292623.5463-Hain-H51-01um-R1-5463-length-10133-cov-7_pt1 | contig 10133 bp, 7 predicted proteins | sample MGYA00564398_ERZ1292623 | MGnify/ENA primary metagenome ERZ1292623 (study PRJEB36523, sample SAMEA6512633) | groundwater metagenome | collected 2019-01-07 | study: AquaDiva: Metagenomics assemblies of 32 groundwater samples
TCATAATTTAATTCAGGAACATGAAGTATTTAAATTTGTCTGTACCTGAAAGAAAATTGCACCAATTTAGGTGACTTTAACTTTACAGCTCACTATTTGTTCACTTAAATGTTCAGTTCCAAGCCCCCACCTAACTGGCGCTAATTCTGCTAAGTCAGCCTTCTTCTTTTTTTTGATTTTAAAAATAGCGGAAACCTTATAAACCGTCATTTTCCCAGTTTTTATTATGATAGCAGCTTTAGATTATGATGGAAGAACAAGAGAGTTAAAAGCATTAGCCAAAGGCTTAAACCCAGTTTTAAGAGATTACTTATTTAAAGGTGAACATTTAACTCCTCCTCCATATAAACCAGTTGGTTCAGGTTATCAAGGTGAATTAACAGAAGAAGACAACAGAAGAATACAAAAACTAAGAGAAGGCAGATATAACCAAATAAAACTAAATTTAGAAGTTCTTTGTTTAGAATTAGGTTTAAATGGCAATGAATGTGAAAAATCAACACAATATGCAGTCGAAGCATTAGGTATTTAATTCTATATATACTTTCTAGGCTATAAATCCTTATATATAATTTCTAGTTAGAATTCTGCAGTGATAAAAGGGGTTCTTTAGATTCATTTAAGGTAAAAATGAAAAAGAAACTCTTAATAATAACCATTCTTTTTATTCTGTTAGTTCCATTTGTATCAGCAATTACAGGTTCTATTGGAAATGCAAAAGCAATAGTAACAGTAGACCTGTCAAAATCAAATGTTCTTGAAAGAACAGTTTTGGTAAGAAATGTTAATAACTTCTCAATAAGCGTAAAACTAGAGCCAGCAGATGACCTTGAAAAAATAACAGAAATAATAGACAAGGAATTTGAATTAGGTCCGGGAGAGGAAAAAAAAGCAAGGTTTAAAGTAACAATTCCAGAGCCAAAAACATACAGCGGCAATATAGTGGTCTTTTTTAACCCTCCAGAAGGAAAAGGAGCTGGTGTTGTCCTCCAGGCTAATTTAATAATAAAAGCCTCAAACAATCCTGAGCCAGAAGATAGTCCAGAAGAAACAAATGATCAAACAGAAGAAGATACTGAAGAAAACAACCCAATAACAGGTTCATCAACAATAGAAACTCCAAACTTGGAAAATCTGGATTTAGGAATTCTTGTTTTCATAGTCCTAATAACAATAGTTGTAATTTCTGGTTTTATTGTCTTAATGAGGAAACTTTAAATGAGATTAGTTTTACTATTCACATTCTTGTTTTTATTAGTCAATATTGCAAATGCTCAAGACATAGCATATGTTGTGAAAAACACCCAAAACTTAGATTTCATCAATGTCTTGAATAGCTTATCATTAACTTATGATATTATACCAAGTTCTCAAGTCTCTTCAACAGATTTCTCAAGTTACAGAATGATTTTAATTGGAGATGAATTTTTCCCTAATGCTATGCAGTTTCCTGTTAATAATCATAATTCTTTGATTGTAAATACTCTTCATATAAGTGATTGGGGATTAAGCAGGACAAATCCCTCCCAGTCAATTGCTTCCAGGCCGTTAAGTGTAAAAAATATTGATATAAATAAATGGGTTACAAATGGTCTGCCAGAAATAACTCAGACTTATACTCAGGCAAAAGAATTATACTCTTTGACTAGGTCAGACGTAAGCGGCATTTCAAGATATGTCATTACAGCAGAAAACAATGATAATCCAGATCATGTTATTACAACTGTCTTTCCAGGAAAAAGACTTTTTAACAATAAAATAACTCAGGGAAGAATTACTTTTTTCGGCATAACAGAATCAGAATTTTGGACAAGTGACGCAAGAGAATTATTCAAGAGAACTTTGTTGTTCACTTTAAATGGCAATGATGCAGATAGTGATAATTTCGCAGATGTTTTAGTTGGCGGCCTTGATTGTAATGACAATGATAATACAATTAATCCAGATGCTTTAGAAATACCATATGATAATATAGACCAAAATTGTGATGGCCATGATCTAACAGATGTTGATAATGATGGCTTTACAAGTATAGAAGCAAGCGGCCTTGACTGTGATGATAATAACCCTAATATAAATCCAGGAAAGCAAGAAATTCTAGACAGCATAGACCAAAACTGCCAAAATGATGCTCCTGTCTTAATTTTAGATATTCCAGACATTGAAATAAATGAAGACTCTGTAAATAATAACATAATTGACCTGAATAATTACTTTAAAGATACTGACGGAGATGAATTAACTTTTGAAGTTTCTCAAGCCCTAAATTCAAATATAGAAATAACAAATAATTTAGTTTCAATAACCCCTTCAAGTGACTTTAACGGCTTTGAAAATATAGTTTTTACAGCAATAGATAATGCAATAGCAGTCAACAGCAACCAGGTTAAGTTAACAATAACTAATGTAAATGACCAGCCTTTTTTAATAAAAGAAATAGAAGATTTTTCTTTTGATGAAGACACATCCTTGACAATAGACTTGTTAAATTATTTTGATGACATAGACAGCACCTTAACTTATATATTAAATGGAAATGAAAACGTAGATTTTGTCTTTGATAATTCCTTAATTACATTTACACCAAATGAAGATTTTTTTAGCCAGGAAACAATAACAATTACAGCCTTAGATGAAGAATTTCAAATAACCAGCGAATTTACTTTAGAAATATTAAACGTTAACGACATACCAAAATTAAAATTAGAAATTCCTGTTTTAACATGGGATGAAGACTTTTCATTGGCAGTAAACTTAAATGATTATTTTGAAGATCCTGATAATGATGTTTTGACGTTTTCATTTAAAAACAACCAGTACATAACAGCAGAAATAAACGAAAACATTCTTGAATTAATATCTCCTGAAAACTGGTATGGCACTGACACAATAACAATAACAGCCCATGACTCAGAACTAGACATGGACTCAAATATAGTAACAATAAACATAGTAAGTTTAAATGACTCTCCTATAATAACTTCTTTGGAAATATTGCAAGAAAGTCAGCCAGCACAAGAATTACGTGAAAATACTCCTTATTTGTTCAGGGCAGAGGCAATAGACATTGATTCTTTAGACTTGTCATATGAATGGTATTTAAACAATAACTTAATTAATAATGAACAAGAATTTACCTACACATTTGATTTTAATTCTCAAAGAATAAACGTGTTAAAACTAGTTGTCAAAGATGAACTTTCTGAAACTTCCAGAGAAAAAAACTTTGAAATACTAAATATTAACAGAATTCCTTTTTTCAGTACACAATCAGAAGTTGCATTAAATGAAGATGAACAAATTTTAGTTGAAATACTGGCATCTGATCCAGATAATGAGCAGTTGACATTTACTGTAATTAGTTCAGAAAACATCCAATGTACAATAGCAGAAAACAATCTTGAAATAACTCCAAAGCAGGATTTTACAGGCACAGAAAAATGCACTTTGCAAGCATCTGACAGCATTGACACAGTAGATTTAGAAATTGTAATAAATGTTCTTGAAATAAATGACTTCCCATTGATTATAAATGCTTTTCCTGAAAGCAGCCAAAGAATCCTTCAAAACACAGAAATATCCTTTAACATAGAAGTAGAAGATATTGACAATTTAGATTTAGCTTACGAATGGTACATTAACAATAACTTAGACAGTACTGAAAAAGACTTATCTTTTACATTTACAAATCCAGGAATAAATAAAGTTAAAGTACTTGTTTTAGACAATAATGATATAACAGAACATGAATGGACAATTAATGTCATAGAAATAGTAAATTCAAATACTTTTGATGGTGAAACAACAGACTTTTTCAATGTAGATTTTAACAGTATAAACAATTTAGTGCTTGAAAAAACCCAGTTTGGAAAAATACTTTTCTTAGACCAAGTTTCTTTAAGCAATAAAGACATTAGCAATAATGTTGTTATAAACAATAATGTCGTCTCAATTAACACCCAAAACATTCCAGAGCTAAACAAAAAAGCAGTAATAACAATGCTTCACCAGTCTTATTCAAAAGCTCCAGTAATTTTTAAAACATCTGCATTTACACAAGACCCTTCCTTGATTAATGAATTATGCCTGGACTGTAAAATAATCAGCTTTACGCAAGGTCCAGCAACAGACGGCGTAGTTATTTTTGAAGTGCCTGGCTTCAGCGCTTATACAATAAAAAGCTCTCTGCCGTCTGAAGAAGAAACTTTTTGTGAAAACGGGAACAAGGGTGACATTTCATTAAAAATACTGGAGCCAGATGAAAAAGTAGACATAACAGACAGCTTTAATGTAAAGCTGAAAACAAACAAAGAAGACCTAATTGCAGAGCTTGTTTTAGAAGACAAAAACAATAAGGAAGTGCTTGAAGAAAAAGAAGACTTAAATGAAAAAGAATCTGAATTTTCCTATAATTCAGATGACATTGACGAAGGAAAATACACTTTGTTTGTTAAGGTTTATGAGGAAGACAATGAAGAAAATAAATGTACACAAGTAAAAAAGAACATAGAACTAAAAAGACCAGAAAATAAGATAAAAGTAAAAACATATTTTCATCAATTGTCTTGTAATGAAGAAAACTTAGTTCAGGTAGACCTTGAAAACATAGGAAAAAAATCTGAAAAAGTAAGCATAAACTTTGAAATTCCAGATCTTGAAATTAGCTTAAACCAGGACATTAATCTTGATAAATACAGTAAAAAAGGCAATAAAGAAAAAATATTCTTCAGCTTTAAGACAGAAACCCTTGAAAAAGATTCTTATGAATCTGTTTTAACCATAAATTATAAAGAAAAAGAGGTAATCACAAAAACAATAAAAGCAGAAAAATGCATCATAGCAAAATTACCTGTCAATTCGCTAATAACATCACAAGAATCTAACAAAATTGAAATTCATCAAGTAAAAAAACAGGAAGATAATACTTTATTCTTGGTAAGCAGTATTATTCTTGTCTTGCTTGTTATTTTGTTCTTGTTGACTGCAATGTAATTAACTGCATATATTCTTTTAAGCATAATAATCCTTATATAATTATCATTCTAGAAAGGCTACATTATATATTTACTTTAAAATGGTTAATTTAGACAGTTTGGCAAGAAGGGAATTTTTACGTTTAGCTGCTTTTTCAGCACTGTCATTAGCAGGATGCAGAGATAAGCATCATCACAATCCTATTGATACTGATAATCCCGGTACACCAAGTACGCCCCCTGGTCCTAATCCGCAGCAGGACTTCCACAATTTCTCAGGTTCAGTAAGAGACACAGATGGAAACTTAATTTCAGGAGCAAGAGTAAGATTAAGAGTTAGAAATTCTTCTTTAGTTTATGAAGCAGATTCTAATTCTTCTGGAAATTACGTAATTCTTAATATACCAAATGGAGACTATGTTTTAACATTGGCAGATCCAAATTCTCCTCAAAACAATTTTCCTGATTTTTTTGGATATGAAGATCCAGTGAAATTAATAAGTGCACAAGGAGACATTTCAAAAGATTTCTATTTAATAAGATCTCTGCCTCAATTAGACAGCACTCATGTTAGTTATGGCAGAAATTTACTGGCCATGTTAAAAGATGTTACAGAAAATAATGACGGCAGAACTAGTCTTCCAGCAGATTCTATTCAAAAAGCAAGAAGATTTGATCTATCTTCAAGAGTAAAATTATTTTTAGATCCAAACTTGCCCTTAGGTTACTCATCAGAAGTTCAGACAGCATTGTCGCAATGGGAATCTGAAACAGGCCTTCCATTATTTGCTTTAGAACAAGATCCAAGATTTGCAAAAATAGAAATTTATTCAAACTCTCCTTTACATCCTAGTAATGGTCAAAAAGCTTACACTGAATTTGTGAGAACAGAAACAATTAATGGTGTTGGTGTAATAAAAAAAGCAACAGTATCTTTAGATAATAGTCTAAGTCCAACAGATGCAAGAAGATATTCTTTAAGAGAACTTGGTCATATTTTGTTAAATGCAAAAAGAGGTTCAAGAGACGAGCTTCACGCTATTTTCAAAGATCCTAATAATCCAGACAGATTATTGTCATCAGGAATATCAGATGATGAATCTAGAGTTGTAAGAGCTTATTACGGTCTTCCTATAGGGGAACGTTTAATGCCATATAAAATTTAAAAAATTTTTAAATTAAGCAGGAACAAATCTAGATCTTATCTCAATAGTTTGTCCACATGTAGCCCCAAATTCATTTCCGTCTTTAACCATTCTAAATTGCAAAGGATAAGATCCAACTCCGCCAACCGCATTGTCTAATCTTTGTTGCATTGATGGAAGTGTTAAGTCTAGTGTTATTGGATTAGATGTTGCAACTTCATTTGGTCTGATTTTTCTGTTTTGCGGGAGATTTATTGGTATAGTGTCTAGTCCTAACTCTCTTGATCTACCTATACCTTTAAAGCTATAGCCTTGTCCTAATACACCTGATCTCCATACAGTGTTTCCTGTATTCTTCATTCTAAGGTCTAGTCTAAGCCCCTGTCCTTTGCTGTTGGCTATTGGCGATAAAGTTATGCCATTGTCTTGTGCATTTGCTCCACAAGAAGCACCATCATTTATTCCAGTTACAATTAAATTACCTCTACAAACTTCCCCAAACTTTTTATTAATGCTCTTTAATTTCATCTGCCATTCTACTGGATAACTTCCTGGTGTTGTTGGCGGTGTTAAGAGAATATCTCCTGTAAGATAAATTCCATTTGGACTTATTCTTAAATTTGGATCAGTAAGTAACTGCCCATTTTCACTCATTCCTTGTGCATGTTTTAGAAGAGGAATTGTAGTTGTTTCTGTCCCTATTTTTCCTTCTATTTCATAATCATTATTATTCCAAGTACTAGTTCCAGTATTCTTTAGTTTTACTCTTATTTCATATCTGCTTGTGGGTAAAACTTCATGATCACCTGCTGTTGATATTGAATATGGTGATAAATCCATATCAAATATTCTTACTGATCCACCTGTTCCAATATTTTGGCATAAAGAATCTAACTTCACAATTGTAAAATCATATATACACTTAACTCCAATACCTATATCTACTGCCGATTCTCCCTCTTCAAGAACAGATTGTTTTACCATTCTAAATTCTACTCTCACATTTCCAGCAGTTGTTGGCGCTGTTAATTCTGGTGTTTCAAAAATTGCAGTTTCTCCCGAAGATGTATGAACTCCTTTGACCTCCTGAGTTCCTAAATTTATATATCCTGCATTTCTCAAATCTTGCGGGCCAGCTATTATCTTTAATTTAAATACATCGTCAGGATTTTCATCTTCATTTTTCCAGTCTTCTACACCAATATTTTTAATAGGGATTCTTATTCTATACTTGCTTGGATTATTTTCCTCGCTTATAACAACAACACTTGGATTTAATACAACTTCTGCTGGTGTCGGACATCTCGCATCTAATATTTTTGCATTTTTTACAGTTAAATCTGAACTCGTTGCATGATTGGCAGATACAAAAATAGCTAAACAAAGAATACTTATTAAAAAAACACTCATTGTAATCATTATTTTTCTTTTCATTTTTTAATCATCTTCCGCTTATGTCAAAATAAGGCTCAACTTTTATATCTTTAGTGCAAGCTGGTCCAAACTCAGTATTTCCCTCTTTCATTTTAAATGATAATGTATATGGGGCTGTTTGCGGTCTTGGTTTAGGATTTAACTCGTTCATGTTAACAATAAACTGTAAGCTAAGTGGCTGGGCAAGAGTAGCTCCAGGTACAATTCCTTTAGCCTGTAAACCGCTCACCGTTGTTTGTGGCATATCAAATTCTATATTTCCAAAAACATTATTAGAGCTAGTTCCTACAAATTTGAAACTTCCTGATTTCCATAACGTGTTTCCAGTATTTTTTATGCTGTTTACATTAATTTTCAACTTACTTCCACCCTCTGTTGGTGTTAAACTTACTGCACTTGTTCCGCACTCTAAATTATTTCTTCTTGCTTCTAAGCCAGCACTATGTCCCATTGCTGCAAATTCTCTATCTCCAACCTTCATTTGTAAGTCCATTGGCCAGCTTCCACTTTCTTTTAAAGTAACTCCTTTATATTCTAAAGTAACAAATTTGTCAGGATCTACATTTCTGGGAACAGCTATTTCTCCAGTTATTCTATTATTACTACCTTGTTCACCAAACTGATAATGTAATTTATAATTATTATTCCATACAGTAGTTCCAGTATTCTTTAATTTTATTCTTGCTATATATTCTTCTCCAGAAACAATGCTGGAAACTCCTCTTGGAACAGTGTCTGTTGACATAGTACTTATTCTGGCACATCCATTGTCTTGTGCTGGTGTACAAGAAGTAGCTGCAGATTCTAAAGCAGGAATTGAGTGTACGCTTGTTCTTGCTGGGTTGTATATAACTACCTTAACATCTTGGTTTGGATTAATAGTTGATGGGAACTGTGGCACAAATTCTGCTCCTAATTTATGTATTGGAATTCTCTTCTCACAAATATTGCCAAATATAGTTTCTACTTCCTGGCCAAGTTGCCACCATCTTGGCCTTAGCACTTCTACCATTTGCCACTTAACTATTAAAGGATTAGGATTTAGCCTTGGTTCACTTGGCGCATTAATAACAACTTGAAATACTCCCTCTAATGGATTCTCGTTAGCAGGATTTCTAACACCTCTAATTGATGAATCTAAACTTACTTTTTGTCCTCTTAATGAAGAAGCTACATTATTGTCATTCAACACATCATTTATTATTAGGTAGTGTCTAGCTGCACGAAATCTTCCAATTCCGCGACTAGAATACCAAGACTGCCATCCTGTGTTTTTCATTTTTATTGTTAATGTAAACTGGTCGCCTACTAAAACAGGGTCTTTACTAAGAACCGCTTGCGTATCGAGAGTAGGACACTCCATTTTCAGCCTATTTTCTTCTTCAAGTTCAAGAGTCTGTCTTCCTGTAATTAAGCTTGAATCTCCAGTAAATTTAACAGAAGCCATAGCAACAAATAATATAAGAACAGCACCGATTACAATTAAGTTCTCTCTATTATTAAAAAAACCCTTCATTCAACACACTCTTTTATTAAAACTAAAATTAATTCATATATATATGCTTCGTTATTATTCTCAAGTAACTATTAAAGATTTTTTGAAAAATCATAAACTTCCAATTAAAAATTTGTCTATTTTAAAAACATGAAAAAATTAAGTCTTAAAAATTATTAGAAATATATTGAACTAATAGAATTAATTTTTCAGGCTCTCTTTCATAACCTTATTCAGCAATTCAATAGCATTGCAGACATCATCAAAATGACAAACACCAATAGTAGAATGCAGGTTTCTTACTGGTATGCTTACTACAGTGCTTGGCACCCCCCCTTTTGAAAACATAATAGATGTAGCATCAGTAGTCCCTATGTCAACTACTTCTAGTTGTAAAGGAATCTTGTATTTTTTTGCAATTTTCCTTATATGTTCATTTAATTCCCTGTTTGCTATAATTTCAGCATCTTTAACTGTAATAACAGGCCCTTTTCCCAATACAAACTCAGAAGTAGCATCAGCATCCTCAGAATTAGTTGCATCTATTGCAATTCCAAAATCAGGATTTATATTATATACAGAAGTCTTTGCTCCATATAATCCAACTTCTTCCTGAACTGTAAAAACAAAATAAGAATCTAATTTTACATTTTTCAAATTTTTTATTAATTGTATTAAAATATACACTCCTACTCTGTTGTCCAAGGCTTTTCCAGAAATTATTTTCTCATTGCCTAAATTAGTAGCTCCATGTTTTGTAACAATATAGCTCCCAATTTCCACGCCTTTTTTCATTAATTCTTTTTTGCTTAAACCAGTGTCAATGTAAATATCCTCAATTTTTGGTATTCCTTTTATTTCTAAAGATTCATGAAGTTCATAAAAAGTAATTACTCCATTGCACGCAACTTTATTGTCTTTTCTTAAAATGCTTACAGTATGCCCTACCAGAGTTATTGTCTCTATACCCCCTAAAACAGAAATTTTTAAATGTCCGTTATTTTCAATCTTGCTCACCATTAATCCAATTTCATCCATGTGCGCAGTTAACATAACTTTTTTCCCGTTTCCTTTGATTCTTGCAAC
>ERZ1292623.5464-Hain-H51-01um-R1-5464-length-10132-cov-4_pt1 | contig 10132 bp, 13 predicted proteins | sample MGYA00564398_ERZ1292623 | MGnify/ENA primary metagenome ERZ1292623 (study PRJEB36523, sample SAMEA6512633) | groundwater metagenome | collected 2019-01-07 | study: AquaDiva: Metagenomics assemblies of 32 groundwater samples
GGCAATCATAGCGGCTAGTAGCATCCCAAAGGCGCTGGGCAAAATCAACCGGCACACCTACATTTTCCAAATCTCTCTTGAGAGGTCCAATTTGCGCGTCGAAGTCAACTCGCACTACAGCCTCAGGGTTATGCCTTGCAAGTTCCTCAATTTCTACTCCCCCAACTGGGCTATAAAGCAAAAATGGCGACCCCTTGACTGTATCGTAAGTTATGGAAATATAATGCTCTTCGGCTATTTCTACCTTTTGGGAAAGCTGGACAAATCGCACTTCCTCACCGGCAAACTCCTTTCCAAACATCCCTTTGCAGAAATCTTTCAGTGCTTTCTCGGTAGTTACAATCTTGATACCTCCACTTCGGGCGCGGCGACCGGATAAAACTTGCACCTTGGCAACTATCTGGAATTTTAGTCTTTTGCGAGCCTGTTTTACCTCGTCAAGGTCACTGGCAACCGCAAAAAAAGGGCTCACAATGCCCACTTTTGACAAAATTCGATGCCCTTCAAATTCGTACAGCTTCACAGAAGAATTTTAGCATAACAAATCATTTTCAAGTACAATATGGCTATGGATATCTCTCTTGCTAAAAAAGAAGATATTGAGGGGATTTTGCCGCTGCAATCCCAGATCTACCGAGTTAAAGAGCTTCCTAAAGGGGCCCATCAAATTCTCGAAGAGCTGATCGACGCCGACTATTGTGATGTACTCGTTGCCAAAGTTAACGGCAAAATTGTCGGCAGCGGCTTAATCTTTTACCTTAAAAACCCTGCTCATGGCAAACCCTACGCATTTTTAGAAGGAATTGTTGTCGACGAAGCACATCGCGGCCGTGGTATCGGTACTGCCCTTTCTAAATATGCTACAGATCTTGCCCGCGCCAAAAACTGCTATAAAATTATCTTCACCTCAGGCAGTGACCGTGCCGACATCCACAAATTCTACGAAAACTTAGGGTTTAAAAAATGGGGATATGAGTTTCGGATGGATTTAGAGTAATTTATCGATTTTTGCAGCCATGATATTTACTTCGCTTCGCTCCGTTCATGTTTTGGCTAGTATTTTATCTATTTTACTAGCCAAAAAGTTCACTTCACTCTGTTCCGCTCACGTTCTCGCTGCAAGTTATCAATTTTTGCAGCGAGAATGAAATCGTTTTGCGAAAGACCTCCAATGGCATGAGTCATTAAATTGACGGTAACCCGTCGCCAACCAAGATAGATATCCGGGTGATGTCCTTCTTCTTCGGCAATTTTGGCCACGCGATTGATAAACTCTACCCCGTCCAAATACGTACCGAATTTAAATCTTTTGCGAATCGCCAGCTTCCCCTCTTCCTCCACTAATTCCCAATCACTGACCTGACTGAGCAGCTCTTTTGCTTCATCTTTTGCCATTGGCGGCGTCCCTGCTTCACAAGGCACACATTTTTTGACAGCTAAATCCATACTTTTCTCACGCCTTTATCTGACTTAACAATTCATCCGGTATGTCAAAGTTGCTCCAGACGCGGGCAACATCGTCTAACCCTTCAAGTTTTTCTAAGAGACTCAAAATCTTTTGGGCAGTTTCTTTGTCTGTGAGCCCAACCGTGGTTACCGGCTTCTTGACGACTTCAGCTGATTGGGGATTAATGCCCTTTTCGACTAGCAGCTTTTTGACGCTCTCCAATGTTTGTGGTTTGGTATACACCTCAACTTGCTCGCCAGAATCGACAATATCCTCGGCGCCAGCCTCAGCACTTATCTCAAAAATCTCCTCAAAGGTTTTCCCCTCTTTGGGGACCACGATCATTCCCTCTTCGCCAAACATCCATGAGACGCTGCCAGGCGTTGCAAAACTCCCCCCGCCTCTTTCAATGACATTTTTAACCTCGGCCGTGGTCCGATTCTTATTGTCAGTAGTCGCCTCGACCAAAAGAGCCACTTTGCCGGGACCATAACCTTCATAGGTAACCGCTTCAAGTCTACCGACTCCTGCCTTGCCTATTCCTCGGTCGATTGCCCGCTGGGTATTTTCCTTAGGCATGTTGGCGGCTCGGGCTTGATCAATCGCCAGCCTGAGCTTGAAGTTGGAAGCCGGATCCCTTCCGCCACCCTCACGAGTTGCGATAGTTATCGCATTGGCAAGCTTTGTAAAAACCTGCCCGCGCTTTATATCCGCAGCCCCCTTTTGCCGCTTAATTGTGCTCCATTTCGAATGACCACTCATTCGAGACCTCCTATTTGGAGCACAATATCAGAGGGCTTCCATAAATTTTTCTTAAGTACAATAACTAAAAGCCCTGCTGCTTTTTGCCCTTTGCAAAAATGTCGCTTGCGAAGCAAGGACAATTTAGTTGACCATTTGCTATGTCCACTCATCATCCAAATTTTAATTTTTTATTTGCCAAAAGGCAACTGAGCAACCCGAGTACTCATTTTTCTCAAAATCGTTTCAAAATTTTCACTTATTGACTATTGCCCGTGGCTATTCTAACGTGTTTTCATGCAACAAAAAGCCAGCGATGACCCCTCAAGTAGTCCCCAACAACTCGCTCAGGCTGCCATTTTAGCTGCCCTTGCCTCCCGCTGGCAAGAAGCGGTCAAGCTCAACGAGAAGATAATTAACGTTGAAAAGGACAATATCGAGGCGCTAAACAGACTGGCCCGCGCCCATTACTTTTTGGGCGAGGACGCCAAATCTCAAAAGTGCTATAAAAAGGTTTTGGAATTGGACCCTTACAACATTATCGCCATCAAAAATTTAGAGAAACTGTTAAAGAGCACTCGCGGCGCAAACGGCTCGCCTCGCAAAGCGGGCAATGGACACACGCCAATTGCCAGTGGCAATTTGCCAACGGGCGGCACACTCAACCTTTCCCAAATCTTCTTGTACGAACCCGGTAAAACAAAGTTGGTCAACCTCCTTAATTTGGCCCCGCCATCGACTTTGGCGTCACTCTCCTGCAGTGAACAAGTATACCTTAACCCTAAAAATCATGCCGTAACCATCTTAAACTCAGAAGGAGTTTATCTTGGCGCTTTCCCTGACGATCTGGCCCACCGGCTGATTTCCTTACTTGCCCAAGGTTACAAATATGAAGCCTATGTCAAATGTACGACCACCAAGATGCTGGCGATTTTTGTCAAGGAAGTAGAAAGAAGTAGTAAACTGGCCGCCCAACCGTCTTTCCAGACAAAATACAGCCTCTTCGACGAGGAAAATTAGCGAGGGCGTTGATCCTGCCTCTTCTTCACCAAATCCGCAACTGAAATTGTACCGCTTGTACCGACCGGGAAACGACCATCCGCGCCAAAAATCTCACCCACACCAGGCTCTGGCACAACTTTAGGCTCGATAACTCGCTGCCCAGCCGCCGGCCGGTAGTCCTCTTGCGCTTCTGTCAACATCTGTTTCTCGCGGGGCAAAGTGATCTGATAAGTTACCGGCGCCGGCTGTTCCTTTTGCTGCTCCAGCTCTTCCTGGGCTAACTGCTCGATTCTTGACTTTAAAACATCGATCCCACGTGCCTGGGGTTTTTCTTCGCGCTCTGTAGGCGGCGTGCTTTGCGTAGAACTTGACGCTCCCAAATCATCCGGCTGCAGTTGACGATTCTCGATTTCCCGCTGCTCTCGAATCATCGAAACGATAGCGATAACGAAAGAAATTAAAAGTATGACTATCGAAAGAAGAATTAACATCTAAAGTTGGTATCTACGGGCAAAATCGACTCCGACTACGACGATGATCTCAGCGTCCAAGACATCTGGCTGGGTTTTTATATCACACTCGAGAATTTTTGCCAAATAGCGGGCAGTGTAGGACTCACCTCCGGCAACCAGAATCTGAGATTTCTCTTGTTGTGTGTCAGCGGCCTCCACTCGCACGACTTTGACACCAAGCGGCAACATCAGATCAGCCGCCAGCTGTCCGGCTCCAGCGACACCCGAAGCGTTCTTAACCGAAACTAAGCTTTGCTGAGCCAGAATTTCTCGATCTTCAACAAAACTTGCCAACTTTCGCACCACTCCCAAGCTGTCTATTCCAAGAACTTTCTCGTCACCGGGAAGCACAATTTCGGTAGTTATTTCACTGATATCAACGAAAACTAGGTCATTTATGCTAAGAGATTTAGCCTGCCACCAAAGGCCAATCATATCACTTCGAGTAAGATTCGTCTGTTCAACCCCCGGTAGCTCCCCGCGTGTCAGAATCGACAGCGGTGTCGCGACCGATGCCATATTTTTGAAGAATTTAAAAAAGCCGACTTCAGTCGGAAACACCTCTTTGTCACTAACATTTAGATAGTGCCCCACAGGAATTTTTACAGTGGCGGACACTGCATTTCTCATCCGCTGACCGTCTTCTAGGTTAAAAATATCAAGCATTCGTTTTGTCGGTCTTTGAGGATCACCGGTCGCAAAATAAAGATTATCATCAAAACGCGCCAGAACGAGCCTCTTGGGGTCATCTTGAAAAATTAAAAGCGAGCCCGGCGAACTGTTGACAACCGCCACGACTATTCCCCCAGCGATTGTGGAGCGACCAAAATAATCGCTGAAAGATACCTTTAAAAAACCATTGAAGACCGCCAGTACCAAAACCAAAGTGATAAAGATGGAGACTATGCTGCGCCATTTTACCGCTACCTGCCGGCGGCGCCAGCCGGCACGTGTATCCAGATAATCGGTCATGCTAAGTTTAGCTTCTAAACTTAGCTGCTTTCATTCCCTTACACTTTAGGAAAATTCAAGCGTTAGTCTTTAGTCGTTAGTCGTTAGTCCTTAGTCTTTAGGCCCGCAGTCCCGAGCCCTGAGCTTGTCGAAGGGTCGAGGGACGAGGACCGCAAGCTCTGCTTATTTCGAGCTTGCGAGAAACAAGCTCTCTTATTCGCTAGATATGCTCTGCTTATTTCGAGCTTGCGAGAAACAAGCTCTCTTATTCGCTAGATATGCTCTGCTTATTTATTCTTTTTCCCCTTGCCAATAACTTCAACCTTGGGCGGCGTATAGACCCGGACGATTTTCGTCGCCTGCTTCTCTAAATACTTCTTCTTTTTCTTCTTACGATCACCATAGTAAAAACCGCCATAAACTCCCATAAATCATCTCCTCCTACTCTAATTTAATTCTATCAGAATCAGAAAATCTTGTGCGAAAGAAGCTCGTCGAAGTGCTTGTGGCGAGATTTTTTGATCTTACCCAAATTGTCCCAGTGTTCCGAAAGAATTTTGGCTACGTGTTGACCTCCCACCTCTTCAGGCACAACCACATAATCGGCTCCCATCTCATAGAGCTTAACAGCATCATGCATCCAATAAGAGGTTACAATAATCGGGCCATGAAAGTTATGGTCTCGTACCATACGCACGAGATACGCAGTATCGGCAGCATCCGGCACAGTTGAGACCAGAACCTTCGCCCGCTCTAAAACGAGCTCCTGTGCCAACTCCGGGTCGGAGATATCCCCAAAAACCGCATTGTAACCGGAAGCGGCAAGGGTTTTTATCGTCTCCGGATTAAAATCCACCACCACAATTTGCTTTTTGCTATGCATTTTATTACTCAGATACTCCAAAATATCCCACCCCATCTGCTCTGCTCCCACTAAAATAAAATGGTCCGAGAGCTGATGACGATTCGCGACCAGTGGCTCACCGGGTTTTTCCGGAAATGCGCGCTTCATCGGTCCCGCCACGAATCTCCACAACCTGTCCCCATAAAGAATCAGGTAAGAAGAGAGCGTAATCGTTACAATGCCGACGCCGGCAAAAAGTGCCATTGCCTCCTGTGGCACATGGCCTAAAATCACTCCTGATGACAAAAGTATCAGCGAAAACTCCGAAATCTGCGCTCCGGTAATCGCAGACAGAAAAGCTGTTCTATTTTTGAACCCGAGTGTCAGCATAATAGCCAGCATGATTAAGGGTTTACCAAGAAGCACAAAGGCTGACAGCAGTAAGATTTGCCAAACTAAAACAGTCGTTGCGCCTGCCGACATTGAGGCGCCAAGAAGAATAAAAAAGATGATTATGAAAAAGTCGCGGACAGGTTTGATGCGGGCCGAAATCTGGATTCTGTAAGGCGAAGAGGCAATGGCCACACCCGCTAGAAACGCCCCAATGGCAATCGAAAATCCAAAAAGTGCTGCCACGCTAGAGAGCAAAAACGACCAGGCGATTGCCGAGACGAACAATAACTCTGTTGAAGGAGAAGTCAGAGAAAAAAGAAATTTTAAAATTGATTTTGAGGCAATGTACGCCAGTCCCACCAACAAGAATCCTTTAACCATTATCCCCATCAGAACTCCTGCCGTCGGGGCACCACTGTCTCCAAAAGCCGAAAGAATCATCAGAGCCCCGATGGCCACGAAATCTTGAACTAAAAGATAACCAATGGCGATCTTGCCGTAAAGTGATTGCAAGTCATGCTTTTCCGAAAGAAGTTTGATGATAATTACTGTCGAGGAAAAACTAATGGCAATTGCCATGTAGATTGAGGCGATCTGGGAAAACCCCAGAGCGGAAACCAGCACAAATCCGACAATCGCCGTAAAGGCTATCTGTCCCAGACCCAAATAGAGGGCCGAGCGGCCCATGTACTTAAGATCGGAAAGCTTCAGCTCAACTCCAATTAAAAACAGCAAAAAGGCAATACCGATTGAAGAGAGAAGATCAAAAGCGGCATAATCTATCTCACCGAAAAGGCCAAACAGCGAAATGATAATTCCCGCAGTTATGTAAGCTAGAATTAAAGGTTGCTTCAGAGCGCGAAAGACAATCCCTAGAATAGTTGAGAGAACTAAAACGATGGCAAGCTCAAAAAATAGTGCCGGCATGGGCAGGGTTAAATCGCGTCAAGATTTAGAATCGCACGTTTTAGCTCGTTTGGCAAGTCCGACTCCAACTCGACTTGCTTGCGCTTTTCTGGATGGATAAATACCAGCCGCCAGGCGTGCAAAAACAGACGTGGACACCACAACAAATCAAATTTAATAAGCCTTGGCGGTGTATAAATTAAATCCGAGACCGGCGGATGACCAATCGATTTTAAGTGGACTCGAACCTGATGAGTGCGGCCGGTTCTGGGATAAACCTTCAAGAGTGCATAAGAGCGCGCATGTCTTTTTAGATAATTCACCCTGTTCCTGCCCAGGGTTGTTCCCTGATCAGAAAACAATCCTGTCATGACTTCCTCGGGCATTACATACCGACCCTGAACCTCAAATTCAGTCCTGGCCTCACGTCCCTCGCTTCGCCGATCGACAACTCCAAACTTCCCAAAACTTCCTACTCTGGCAATTTTTGCCTCAACGGCTCCCCAGTCCTCACGCACTTGTCCATGCACCAGCGCAAGATAAACTTTCTCCACCTGTCTTCCCTTAAATTGCGCCTGTAAATCGTCAAACGCTTTTTGTGTCTTGGCCACTACCATTAGTCCCGAAGTCCCGCGATCAAGCCTGTGGACAATTCCTGCTCGCTCCCCTATTCCCAAATCTCCACCGCTTAAACCAAAATAGTCTGATAAATCATCCTGCAGCGTTTCCTCCCTTATCGTCTGGGACCTATTAACCACCACCCCCGCCTTCTTATCTACGACCATTATCCACTGGTCCTCAAAAACAATCCTTGCTGTTTTTAACATAATCCTTAATGTTTTTGATAAGCCTTCATTTCGAGAGCTATAGAGAGGATTAGTATAGCAGTCCCAATCGTAATCGCTGCATCGGCCAAATTAAAACTCGGCCAGATTTTTAAATCAATGAAGTCAATAACACAACCGCGAGTTAATCTGTCCAAAATGTTCGAAGCGCCGCCGCCCATTATTAGAGCCAAGGAATAATAAACAGTCCGCTTCTGTTCTCTGTAAAACGCCAAGATAAGGGCGACAAGCACCAAAAAAGCCACGAGTCCATTTAAAACTCCCTGATAGATTCCAAAGGCAAAGCCGGTGTTACAAAATGTTGGGACTTTGCTTGCCAAGACAATCAGTTTCGATGTCTGATCCAGAATGATAATGGGGATGATTATTAGAAAACTGAAAATAAGTTTTTTAGAGGATGTTTGCACTCTTTGTCACTTGTCGACAGACAACGAGACCTTGTCAGATGTCAATTTTGTTACCGTCTCGCTTCAATCTTCTTCTCGTCCTCAAGGCAATAGATTGCCGACGGCTTTGCTTCCAGTCTCCTGGCCTCAATGGGACGACCGCATTTTTCGCACTTACCATAAGTACCCTTTTTGATTTTGAGAAGTGCCTTCTCTATCTCTTTCAAATCACTCTTAAGCCTCTGCTCAAAAATCACGACTTGCTCGTGGCCAAACAACACTCCCGCATCAGTTCCCGGCTCAACGATTATCGACCTGTCTGTCGTTGTCATCGGGTCCTCGCGTCTCAAGCGCTTGATTTTAGCGGCAATTGCATCCCGCTGAGACTCTATTTTACGAAGTAAAACTTCTCTATTTTTGGCAATCTTTTTAAGATCAATCATCGTCTGACTCCTAATACTGTCAAAAAATCACGAGTGCCCCAGTAAATTTCGCGGCCAACTAATTTTAATAGGAGAGTGATACTTCGCGCAAGCCAAACAGGCGCGAGAATAATCGATCGAGAAAACTTCCCAGCCTCATTGGCATCTGTTATCATTCTTTTAACTCTCATGATGACCAGTAAAGACCCCGCTAATAAGTCCGATAAATCACGCGCGATTTTTCTCCCCGAGATCGCCCACCAGATAACGAGCGTCGCCTGCAGGATCACAATCGGCGCCACAAACTCGTAAGGCACGCGGCCAATATTAGTCACCTCAGGTTTTGCAAAAAATAGAAAGATGTCTAAAATTGACAAGGTAACCAAATAAAAGCCTGCAAAAAAACCTGCATGTCTCTTCTTCTTGGCCAGTCGCTTCATCGTCCAAAAGATCACTAGGTTGAGAACAAAATAGGCAAGCCAGACTAAATTTTTCAAGAGTAAGTATTTGCCTAGTGTTATAAGGGCTTGGGAAAAAACTAGCGGTGCCACAGCCAGATCAAAAACCAAAAGAGGTTCTAGGCGATTTCGTCTCGCAAAAATAAAGAAAGCTACCCCAGCTCCTGCCAGAGCACCGTAAAAATCAAATCCGCCATAGACATTGACAAACACCAGACGCGCCAGCGACCATTCGAAATCCTGAGCGCGAACCGCAAATTCCACAAGACGCCCCAAAACTAGCGCTCCGAGAGCACCAACTATCGCCAGATCAAAAGCCTTCTCCGGCTCAATTAACTCATGTCTTGCCCCTCTCCAAAAGAGAAAAAAGCCAGAAACCAACGCGATGGTAAAAACAATTGGGAACATCTGGGTGGACTAATTGTAACAGAAATGCTAGAATTATGGTTGGACCAGATTATTCTGGTTCATTTCTTTCATGACGGCAACCGCCCATGCGCTAATAGGAGCCAGCCTCGCTGTTAAAATTACCAATCCGTTTCTGGGCATTCCGCTTGCCATATTTTCCCATTTCGCAGCCGACCTGATTCCCCATTGGGATTTGTCCACAAACCATCGCCAAAAATCGCCAACTCGGCTTAAAATTGAAGCAGCTTTTGACGTCCTTTTGGGTTTTATTGCAGTCTTTGTGATTTTCAGAAATTTGGTGGATCCGGTTTATCTGTTTACCATGGTCATTGCCGCCCAAGCCCCCGACTGGCTCAAAGCCCCTTCAGACATGTTCGGTCTTAAAATTCCCCCTTTTTCCTGGATGGACTGGCTTGGCCACAAACTGCAAGCCAGATTGGGACTCCCCTGGGGCTTAGTAACTCAAATTGTGGTCGTAGGAGTACTTGTTTTCTCCTCAGTTGATTTTTCCAAAGTCAGCGAGTCTCTCCTGAGCTTGCTTTTGGTGTCATAAAGAAAACTTTAACATTTCTAAAACGCTTACTTACAGCCTCTTTCAGACCCTGACTTAACTTTTTGTGCTTGTTGCCGACCTCTTTTAATATTTCTTTTTTATCTGGCAATTCAATACCGACTGCTTGGGCAAAATCATCAATAGCCGCAAGCCTGGTTCCTAAATCCTTATATCCCACAAGATCGGTAGCAATCAAATCTACTAGATCTTCAGTATTTAAAGGCACCTGTTGTCTTCTGAGAAAATCTGCAATTACACCTGCTG
>ERZ1292623.3451-Hain-H51-01um-R1-3451-length-13476-cov-4_pt2 | contig 10130 bp, 10 predicted proteins | sample MGYA00564398_ERZ1292623 | MGnify/ENA primary metagenome ERZ1292623 (study PRJEB36523, sample SAMEA6512633) | groundwater metagenome | collected 2019-01-07 | study: AquaDiva: Metagenomics assemblies of 32 groundwater samples
TTTTTGGACGGCCGAGTGATTACCGCGCCGGTTGTGCGGGAAGCCATCAGCGGCGGCCGGGCGCAGATTACCGGACGGTTTACTTTGTCCGAAGCCAGGCAACTGGTGGAACGGTTTAATGCCGGAGCTTTACCGGCGCCGATTAAGCTGGTGAACCAGCAGACAATTGGGGCTTCGCTGGGCCAGGATTCTCTGCAAAAAACCGTTAAAGCGGGAATTTGGGGAACGCTGGCAGTAATGCTGTTTATGCTTTTGTATTATCACGGCCTCGGATTTTTCGCGATTATCGCATTGGCGATTTACATTTTACTCGTTCTTTCTATTTTTAAGATTTTTTCCATAACCATGACCCTTGCCGGTATCGCCGGATTTATTTTATCCGTCGGAATGGCCGTGGACGCCAATGTTTTGATATTTGAAAGGACTAAAGAAGAAATGAAAAAAGGACTTTCTAAAATGTCGGCAATTGACAAAGGGTTTGAGCGGGCATGGACTTCAATCAAGGATTCCAATTTGACGACTATTCTTACGTCTTTGATTCTTTTTTATTTCACTTCCAGCTTTGTCAAAGGATTTGCCTTGACGCTTTTAGTCGGCGTCATTATCAGTATGTTTACGGCCATTACTGTTACCAGGACGCTGTTAAAAATTTTTCAAAAAAACAATTAATATGGACGTCATAAAATATAAATATTTATTCATAGGATTTTCCGCTGTTTTAACGGTTTTGGCGGTATTCGGGATGTTTTATTTCGGATTCAGGGAAGGAATTGATTTCGCCGGAGGAACTTTTTGGCAGATGCGGTTTAACAGCGAACTTTCTTTGGAACAGATGAACGGATTTCTTTCCGGGGAAGATTTAGAAGCGATGGTGCGGCAGGGAGAAACTTTGCGTGATTTTTCCGTCCGGATGAAAGAAATTGATGAAGTAAAACATCAGGAATTATTAAAAACTTTGCAGGAAAAATTCGGCGCTTTGGAAGAATTAAGTTTTTCTAGCATAGGGCCGGCAATCGGTTCCGAGCTTCGCGACAACGCTTTGCTGGCATTTTTTATGGTTCTGCTTGGCATTTCTTTGTACGTGGCTTTTGCCTTTAGGAAAGTTTCTTATCCGGTCAGTTCCTGGAAATACGGCATTGTGACTTTAATTACTTTGTTCCATGACGCTTTGATTCCGGCCGGATTTTTCACGTGGCTGGGATGGAAATACGGAGCGGAATTGGATACCAATTTTATCGTTGCGGTACTGGTAGTTATGGGCTTTTCAGTCCACGATACTATTGTTGTTTTTGACCGGATAAGGGAGAATTTGCTGTTGTCCAAAAATAAGGAGGATTTAGGCAGGATTATCAATGAAAGCGTTAATCAAACTTTTGCCAGGTCTGTTAATACTTCTCTGACCTTGGTTTTGGTGCTGGTCGCGCTTTATCTTTTTGGCGCTTCTTCCCTCAATTATTTCACCTTGCTGATTCTTATTGGAACTATTACCGGGACATATTCTTCAATTTTTGTCGCCAGCCCGATGTTGACTTTCTTTTATCGCAAAGGAGGTAAGTAGGGTAGAGCTGTTGACCTAAAATTGAAAGTGTGATATATTATCTATAATTGAATTTATGAATGTTAGTATCATAAAATTAGTAACTAACTTATTGGCCGCGCTGGACGCGAGGCAAAGAGACGTAATTGAAGGACGTTACGGATTAAAAGACGGCAATTATAAGACTCTCGCGGAAATCGGCAATACTTGCCAGGTAACCAGGGAAAGAATCCGCCAGATTGAAGCCGGAGCCCTTAATGCCCTTCGCAATGCCGCGTCTAAAAACAGCCTTTCTTCTTTAATTGATTTGGTGAAAAATCACCTTCAAAATGTCGGCGGCCTTCGCCGGGAAGAGCTTTTTTTGGCTGATTTGAAAATGATGGTGGCGGACGGCAATGCTCCCAATTTCGGCAATAAAGTCCGTTTTCTTCTGGAGGTTGCCGGCGAACCGAAATTTGGATGCGAAAACCAGTCAATGTATAACTACTGGTATTTGGGCGAGGAAAATAAAAAGAAAGCGTCCGCTTTGATCGGCAAGCTTGTAAAATTAATGAACAGCCGCCGGGAGCAGGTAGTCAATCACCAGGATATTGACAAGCTTTTTAATGAAGCAATCAAGCCGCATAATCTTAAAGATTTGGTGGCGCTGAATTATATTTCCGTTTCCAAAGATTTTCACGTTAATACTTACGGTGATTTTGGGCTTGCCAATTGGCCGGAAGTTAATCCGCGGACTGTTCGGGATTGGGCTTATCTTATTTTGAAGAAAAAACAAAAACCTCTGCATTTCAGCGATATTGCCGGAGAAATAAATAAAGTCCGCAAAAATTCCGTGAAATTGGCGCATATCCAGACCGTTCATAACGAACTTATTAAAGATTCGCGTTTTGTGCTAGTTGGCAGGGGAATGTACGGTTTGAGCGAGTTTGGATTATTACCGGGAACAGCCAGGGAAGTAATGGCCAGAGTTTTGAAGGAACATGGACCGCTGTCTCCGGAAGAACTTTTGGGAGTAGTCCTGAAAGAACGCCTATTGAAGAAAAACACGGTTTTAATAAATTTGAGGAATCGCAAATATTTTAAGCGGTTAGATGACGGAAAATATTCCATCAGTTCAGTATAATTTGGAAAGAAATTACCCACTTTAATCTTTTTGTTCTTTATAAAATTTATCGTAAAATAAGCTTATGGATCCAGTAGTTGTTATTTTGGGTATTCTGGGTAAAACTTGGGAAGTTTTCGCGCTAAGCTGGTGGATTGTTGTGCCGCTCGGCTTATTTTTTGTTTGGAGGGATTTTTGGGTTTGGGGGAAAAACCGGCTGTGGAAAAAAGAAATTGAATGGGTTCTTTTGGAGCTCAGGATTCCGAAAAATATTATGAAAACGCCAAAAGCAATGGAAAATGTTTTTTCTGCTTTGCATGCAATGTGGTTTAAGCCCATTGGATTTGAAGACGTTTATTTCAAGGGAGAAGAATTGTATTGGTTTACCTGCGAGCTGGTCGGTTACGCCGGCGGAGTGAGTTTTTATATCCGCTGTCCGAGCGGTTTCCGCAATCTGGTGGAGTCCGCGGTTTATTCCGAATATCCGGACGCGGAAATTATAGAGGCGGAAGATTACACCGGATTGATGCCGGATGTTTTGCCGAACGAAAAATACGACCTTTGGGGCAATGATTTTATTTTGTCTAAGCCGAATGCTTATCCCATCCGGACCTACGAATTTTTTGAAGCCAATGTTGATGAACAGCGTTTGGATCCAATCGCGGCGATTACCGAAGTGATGTCCCGCTTGCGCGAGGGAGAAGCGATTTGGCTCCAGTATCTTATTCGGCCGATTTCGGATAAATGGAAAGAAGAAGGCGAGGCAATCAGGGATAAAATCATGGAACGGAAAAGAGAAGCGCCAAAGGGTTGGCTGGAAGCGCTGGGCGCCGGTTTTGCGCAATTCGTAAAAAATCTTTTCGTGGCTTCCGTTGAATATCCCACTTGGGAGGGCGCGGAGAAAAAAGAGGAAAAATTGAAATTTATAAATCTTTCTCCGGGCGAAAGAAACGTGCTGGAGGCGGTGGAAAATAAAATAGCCAAATTGGGTTTTGAAGGCGCGATACGTTTTCTTTATATTGACCACCGCGAAAGTTTTACCCAGGCGAATATTTCTGCGGTTAACGGCGCGTTAAAACAGCTTAACACCCAGGACTTGAACAGTTTCAGGAAATTCACCGGCACCGATACCTTCATCACTTCCAGAAAACTTACTTATAAAAGCTGGTTCAGGAAGTCCAGATTATTTTTCCGGAAGCGTTTGATATACGATTTATACCGTCTGCGCTGGTTTCCGCCGAAATATTCAATTTTTAATACCGAAGAATTGGCCACTATTTTCCATTTTCCGCTTATTACGGTGGAGGCGCCGCTTTTGCGCCGTTTGGAAACAAGAAAAGGCGAGCCGCCGTCCAATTTACCTATAGAATAAAAATAAAATTATGCTTGAACGCGAGGATAAAAATTTATTCGGAATAATCAATTTCCGCAATCAGAAAATAAAATTCGGCATTAAAATTGATGACCGCCGGCGCCACATGTATGTCATCGGGAAAACCGGAATGGGGAAGACCACTTTTTTGGAAAGCATGGTTATAGCCGATATTATGGCGGGCAGGGGAGTCGGCGTAGTTGACCCTCACGGTGAATTTGCCGAAAAATTATTGGATTTTGTTCCGGAAAAACGCATTAAAGACGTGATTTATCTTGACCCGTCGGATTTGAAGTTTCCGATAGCTTTTAATCCGCTGGAACAAGTGGGAACCGAATACCGGCATCTTATTGCTTCTGGAATTATGGGTGTTTTCAAAAAAATCTGGGTGGATATGTGGTCTGCCCGCATGGAATACATTTTAAATAATACTTTATTGGCCTTGTTGGAATATCCGGGTTCCACCTTGCTTGGCATTATGAGGATGCTGTCGGATAAGGATTATCGGAAAAGAGTTGTCGATAATCTTAAGGATCCTGTGGTGAAAAGTTTCTGGACCAATGAATTCGCGAGATACAGCCAGAAATTTGAAACCGAAGCCACCGCGGCAATCCAGAATAAAGTCGGGCAGTTCGTCACCAACCCTCTTATCAGGAATATTTTGGGGCAGCCGCATTCCACGATTGATATGCGGAAAATAATGGATGACGGGAAAATTCTGATTGTCAATTTGTCCAAAGGAAGAATTGGAGAAGACAACTCCGCATTGCTGGGCGCGATGATTATCACTAAAATGCAGCTCGCGGCAATGTCCCGCACCGGTATCGCGGAAAGCGAATTGAAAGATTTTTACCTTTACGTGGACGAGTTCCAGAATTTTGCCACGGATTCTTTCGCTAATATTTTATCGGAAGCGAGGAAATACCGCCTTTGCCTGATTTTGGCGCATCAGTATATACGTCAATTGATACATGATAATAATACCAAGGTCCGCGACGCCATTTTCGGAAACGTAGGTACGCTGATTTCTTTCCGGGTGGGAGCGGAAGACGCGGAATTTTTGGAAAAGGAATTCCAGCCGGATTTTATGTTGAATGATTTTGTTAATCTGCCGAAATGGAATTTTTATGTGAAACTGATGATTGACGGTGTTTCTTCCCGGCCGTTTTCCGCGTCTACTATTGCGCCGGAGAAGCGCCCAAAGGATAATTTTAAAGATGTAATTATTGATAATAGCCGCAAGCAATACGGCACTCCTCGGGAATTGGTTGAAGAAAGAATTGCCGGCGAGTGGATGGAGCAGGGCGGAAAAGTAATGGATGAAAAAATGTCGCGCCGTTTTGAACAGCCTTTGGCAAAAGTGCTTAAACCTAAAATTGATTCTGTCAGCCGCGAAGAGCCGCCAGTACGGTCGGCACCGCCTCGCCCGCCGGAGCGCGAAAAGAAAAAAGTGGATATTAGCGACTTGCGCGCCGCTTTGGAAAAAAGTCTGGGTTCAGCGCCGGAGGAGAAAGATGGACGGGAACAGATAAGAGAAGAATAATCATAATAAAAACATCTGCCGGTTGGCAGATGTTTTTATTCTTTGGATTTTTCCATGCGTTCCGCGTAAAGTCCGGTATCGGTGTTAACCCGGATAATGTCGCCGGTATTTACAAAAAGCGGAACTTGGATCTGGGCGCCGGTTTCCAAAGTGGCCGTTTTGCTTCCGCCTTGCGCGGTATTGCCGCGTTCACCCGGAGGAGTTTCGGCAACTTTAAGGTCCACTTTAATCGGGGGTTTGACGTCAATAATTTTATCTTCAAGTTTTATCGCCAATACTTCGGAATTCGGTTTTAAAAATTTAGCCGCCGGACCAATTTTAACTTCTTCCAGTTTAAAGCGATTTTGCGGTTTTCCTTTTTCGCAGAACCAAAATTCTCCGCGGTTGCTGTAAAGATAAATGATATTTTCCTTTTCCACATCAATTGATTCCAAAGTTTCATTCTGGTGGAAGTTGCGCTCAACAACTTGTCCGGTAAGCAGATTTTTAATCCTTGTTTTGGCTACCGGTTTCCTTTGCTGCATGCGCAAAAATTCGTATTCCAATACTTCGTAGGGAATCCCTTCAAATTTGAACATCGTCCCGATTTTTAATTCGTTGTAGCTAAGCATGTTTATCGGCAGTTATATATAGTATATATGAAAGCAATTATTCTTGCCGCCGGTGAAGGAAAACGTCTGCGGCCGCTGACTTTAGAAGTTCCTAAGCCGCTGGTCAGGATTTCCGGGAAGCCAATTTTAGAGCGCATTTGGGATTCTCTGCCGGAAGCGATTTCGGAAGTGATATTGGTTGTGGGCTATAAAAATCGCCTGATTCGCGATTATTTCGGCAATGAATTCAGAAATAAGAAAATCCATTATGTTTATCAGGAAAAACCGCTCGGGACTGCCCACGCTTTAATGCTCTGTAAATCTTTTATAAATAAAAGGGAAAAATTTTTATTTATGTACAGCGATGATTTGCATGGTAAAAACGGGCTTTCCAATTTATTGAATTATGAGTTGGCGGTTTTGGTGGCGGAACATCCGGACCCGAAACGATTCGGCGTTGTGTTGACTGACAAAAAAAATAAAATTTTGGAGATAGAGGAAAAGCCAGATATTCCGAAATCCAATCTGGTGGCTGTAGGCGCTTATGTGTTTGATGACAAGATTTTTAATTATAAATTTTCCCGGAATCCTAACGGGGAATATTATGTTACTGATTTGGTTGGCGGTTTGATAAAGGATTATCCTGTTTATGCGGAGAAAACTTCGTTTTGGCATCCGATTGGCTATCCGGAGGACGTGGATGCCGCGGAAAAGAAATTACTTGCCGATTGGAGAAATTTATATTAAAGATATTAGTATGAAAGAAAGCGTCAAAAAAGCGATTATCCTGGCTGGCGGAAAAGGAACCCGGCTTTATCCGGTAACTTTGGAAACGCCAAAGCCGCTTCTGACCGTGAATAAACGGCCTATTATCAATTATCTGATTGATATGTTTAAAAAGCATGGCGTGCAGGAAATTGCGATTACGGTGCGCCAGAGCGATTTTGAGGATTTTTCCTGGTGGCTTAGGCGCTGGCAGAATGATTTGGGTGGCGTTTGGGTGAATCTGATGGCGGAGGAAGAGCCGATGGGCACAATCGGTTACTGGGCGCATAAACTGCATACTTGGACCGGCAACGAGCCGTTTTTCCTTACCAATGGCGATGAATTGAAGGATATTAATCTGACGGAACTGGCGGCGCATCACCAGAAAACCGGAGCTTTGGCAACCATCGCCGCCGTGGAAGTTCCAAATCCGCAGGAATACGGCGTTATTGTGTTTAACGGCGACCATATTGAAAAATTTCTGGAAAAGCCGGAAAATCCCCCGACTAATTTTATTTCTTCCGGACTGTATTTGATTGACCCGCAAGTGCGCGGATATTTGGCGGACGCTCTTCAAAAAGGCCAGAAATTTTTAATGATTGAAAAAGATTTGTTTCCTAAATTAGCGGCTGAACGGAAATTGGTTGCTTATAAATCAAAAGGAAAATGGTTTGACTGCGGGAATCTGCAAAGGTGGGAAAAGGCAATCAAGGAATGGGAATCTTGAATACCAAAGTATTTGTCGGAATGTCCGGCGGAGTTGACAGTTCCGTGGCCGCGGCATTGCTGAAGGAAAAGGGATACGACGTGATTGGCGCGCATATGAAATGCTTTAATGTTGATGGTTGCGCCGAGCAGGACGCGGAAGACGCGCGCCGGGCGGCGGAGGGTCTGGGTATTCCGTTTTATGTTTTTGATTTTGAAAAAGAATATAAAGACAAGGTGGTGGAATATATGATTGATGGATATCGGAACGGTATTACTCCGAATCCCGATGTGATGTGCAATAAGGAAATTAAATTTGGTTTGTTTTTGAAAAAAACGCTTGCAATGGGTGCCGATTATGTGGCGACCGGGCATTATGTCCGCTTGCGTGAAGTTAAAAGTGAAAAAGTCCTGCCTGCCGGCAGGCAGGTAAAAGTTAAAAGTTATGCGCTTTATAGCGCAGAGGATAAAAACAAAGACCAATCTTATTTTCTTTGGACGTTAACGCAAAAACAGCTGAAACATTGTCTTTTTCCGATCGGGAATTATTTGAAATCCGATGTCCGGAAAATGGCGGGAAAATTTAATTTGTTAAACGCGAATAAAAAGGATTCGCAAGGAATTTGTTTTCTCGGGCAGGTTGACTTGAAAGATTTTCTTAAAAAATATATTCCGGAAAAGAAAGGAGTAGTTCTGAATACCAAGGGAAAGGTTGTCGGCGAGCATAAGGGCGCCTGGTTTTATACGATTGGCCAGCGCGGGGGACTGGGAATCGGCGGAAACAAAAAGCCGTATTATATCGCGGAAAAAGACATGGAAGAAAACGCGTTACTGGTCGCCGAAGCAGGCGAGACGATATTAAATAAAAAAGAAGTAATATTAAAAAATATAAATTTTATTAATTTAAATTTATCTTCTCTAATTCGCGCGAATAGTAGAATAGATGTTTTGGCGCGAGTTCGTTATCGCCAGCCGTTGGCAAAAGCAACTTTAGTAAAAAGCGGACAGCGACAGGCAAAATGGAAATTAGTTTTTGAAAAACCCCAGAAATTTGTCGCTTGCGGCCAGTCAGCTGTTTTTTACCAAGGTAATCCCTCGTTTCGCTCGGTACGTCGCCCTAGCGGTCTCCGAATGTTAGGTGGCGGAATAATTATATAAAGTAAGTGTTAGAAACTTTACCTCCCTATACTTGCCATGGCAAGTATAGGGAGGTAAAATAAATGAATTATTAATTTATAACTATGCCAAGAGGAGCCGGAACAATTCAAAAGAAGCTTATGATTTTGCTTTTTGGCCGTTTATCGTTGGGTTTTTGTTATACACCAGGACAGCGAGCGAGAGTATTGCAAGAAACGCAGAAAGAGTGGGAAAAAGTTAATGAGGAATCACTACGTCGAGCAATTAATGGATTATACAGAAATAAATTAATTGATTGGAATGAGAAAGCCGATGGAAAAATTACTATTAAATTAAATGATCTGGGTAAGCAGAGAGTTTTAGGTTATAATTTGGAAGAAATAAAAGTCAAAAAGCCAAAAAAGTGGGATGGCAAATGGCGCATGGTTCTTTTTGACATTCCCAATTCTAAAAAGAAAGTTCGAGAAGCGTTGCGTTTTCATCTCAGGCGGCTTGGGTTTTATCCGTATCAAAAAAGCGTTTTTATTCACCCATTTCCATGTCTGGACGAGGTGGATTTTTTAATTGAATTTTATGCGATTCGTCCTTATGTCCGGCAATTAGTTATTTCTGAAATTGACAATGACTTTCATTTAAGAAAAATTTTTGAAAAATTATTTAATAACTAACCAACCTTAATCCTTTTTGACCCTGGCCTTTAATTTTGTTGAAGTTTTTTATCTCCTTATACTTGCCATGGCAAGTATAAGGAGGTGGGTATGTGTTGACAGATTTTTGAATATTAGATAGAATACTAATCATTATTTTTTCGCGTGTTTTTTTTAAATTACTATTTTATTTGTCGGCAAAGGTTATTGGGGATGATAAAATTAATCAGTTATAAATATAATGGAAAAAATCGTAAACAAGTTTATAAATAATCAGGCCTTGCGTCACATTTGGCATTTTGTCCGCATTCCGTTTGCAATTATTTTAGTTCTTTTTGTCGGCCTGGTTATTTATCGCATACCGGTGGTGAAAGAGCGTATGAAGACGGAGGAGGTCGTGGAAAAAATAAGGTCTCAGAAACTCACATTAGAGGATGTTTTGGGGAAGCATTTGCCGCCGGAGCCCGACCCGGCTTTGAAAGACGCTACTATTGAAGGGATTGATGCGAATAAAAATGGCATTCGCGACGATGTGGAATTGGCCATTTTCAAATTGCATCCCGATTCTGCCCGCATCCGCGCGGCAGAGTTGCAGTACGCGATGGCTTTGCAGAATGAATTAAGTAATGTATTTAATAGCGAAACATTAGTAGCTACGATTCAGGGAGAAGGCCGTGGTTTTGGGTGCATTTATAAGAGTTCATCGACAGACTATATTTTTAATATTTATAA
>ERZ1292623.5466-Hain-H51-01um-R1-5466-length-10128-cov-5_pt1 | contig 10128 bp, 11 predicted proteins | sample MGYA00564398_ERZ1292623 | MGnify/ENA primary metagenome ERZ1292623 (study PRJEB36523, sample SAMEA6512633) | groundwater metagenome | collected 2019-01-07 | study: AquaDiva: Metagenomics assemblies of 32 groundwater samples
CCGTGTATATCCGCTGGATGCAATTGGTTTCCCGGAGATACTGTTACAAAACCATATTGTGAGCCATTGGCATCTGGCAAATATTGTGGCAATGGCGCATGTGAATTTGGTGAGACAACAACTTCATGCCCAGCTGACTGCAAGAGTTTTACCGGCGCTTGTTATGCCAAATCCACTGAAACTGAGTGTAAATCAAGCGGATGCACGTGGTACTTAAATCATCATGATGGCACTCACTGTGACGATGCGGCGCATGGGCAGACAACGACCAAACCTCAATGCTCCGACGGCAAGGATAACGATGATGATGGGTTGATAGATTATCCGGCGGATAAGAGTTGTTATAGTGTTACTGATGGTGATGAAGCATATCCGCCAATTTGTACCACGGCTTCATCATGTACCACTATGGATAGTTGCTCTGCCTCCGGATTTGTTTGGTACAATGGGCTTTGCCGCGAAACGCAACCCAAAGATGGCACATGCGCTTATTCTTACAATTATTGTATTAACGAAACAGAGTGTTTAGGTAATAAATACTATTGGTGCAAAGATAGTTGTTATGGAAGCAGTGCGGCATGTCCCACCCTGACTCCAACCCCAACCCCAACTCCAACGTTAACTACCGCAACGCCTACACCAACACCAACGCCAACACTCACAACTACAACAGATCTTCACGAAGATGCTGCTGGTCTTTGTTCTGATGGCATAGATAACGATAGAGATGGATTTATTGATCTTGCTGATCCGAGTTGTGCGTCATACACTACAACAAGTACTTGTTCAGCAAAAACCGATTCAGCATCATGTACAGTAACACCTGGTTGCGCATGGGCAGGAACGTATTGTTATGTCTCTGGGGGCGGCTCAACTACAACGGGCGGCACTTGTCCCGCTGGTCAGTACTGGACTGGAACAGCTTGTGCAATAAATCCATCTCCTACAGCAACAACATGTCCTTCTGACCAGTACTGGAACGGCACTTCATGTGTGGCGAACACTACTACTACTTGCATTACTTGTTCTTCTCCTGGCTCGGGTTGCTGGTACGAGGGCGGATCATGTTCAACTTGCGGTACAATAAAATGTTCAACAACGACAACTACTACAACAACTGCGTGTAATAATAATGGAGTATGCGATTCTGGAGAGTCTTCTGGTTCGTGTCCTTCTGATTGTCAGACAACAACTACTACTTCTTCTTGCATAACTTGTGCCAACCCTGGATCAGGATGCTGGTACGAAGGCGGATCATGTTCTACTTGCGGTACAGTAAAGTGCTCAACGACAACCACTACCACTGGCGGAGCGAGCGTCCTCCAGGCTTTCTGGAATAGATTGCTTGGTTTTTAAAAAAACCCTATAACTTAAGGGTGCCGATATTAAAAAGAGCATTTTTTGATCGTTCAACGCTAAAAGTTGCCCGCGAGCTTTTGGGAAAGTTTTTGTGCACGCCCAAAGGAAAATTTATGATTACCGAAGTTGAAGCATACGACGGTCCTTTGGACAAGGCTTCCCATGCTCATCGAGGGCAGACTTCTCGCAATGCGCCGATGTTTGGGGAATCTGGAGTATGGTATGTTTATTTTGTGTACGGGATACATCATATGCTGAATATTGTGACAGGCAAAAAAGATTATCCCGCTGCGGTTTTGATACGCGGAATAAAGGGAACAAGTGGTCCTGCGAAGCTCACAAAATTTTTAAATATTGATAAAAAATTTAACAATAAGCCAGCAATCAAGAAAACCGGTTTATGGATTGAATCTGCAAGCCGACGAACTGGTATTAAAATAAAAAAGTCTCAAATTAAATCTTCTCCTAGAGTTGGCGTAAATTACGCCGAAGAATGGAAAGACAAGTATTATAGGTTTTATTTATGATTTTAGGCTTCGATTTAGACGGGGTTATAGCTGACCACACTAGAGCCAAAATTAAACTGGCGGCTGATTTTGGTTTTAAAATTCAGGCAATGGATACACCGTCAGAGATTTTAAAAACTATTTTGCCCAAAGATGTTTTAGAAGAGTTGCAGAAAAATTTATACGACAACCTGCATCAAGAATCTTTTCTTACAAACGGTGTCCTGGAAGTTCTCAACGAAATTAAAATAAAAAAGCTGCCGTTTTTTTTGATTTCAAGGCGGCAAAAGCCGCTTGCGGCAGTAGAGTTTTTAAATAAAGAAAAGTTGTGGCCGCAGTACTTCAATGAATACAATTCTTTTTTTGTGTCCGAAAAAAAAGATAAAGATATAAAAGCCAAAGAACTTGGCGTTTCTCATTATTTTGACGATGAAGTTGATGTTTTGGAAAAGTTAATCAGCGTTGAACATAAATTTCTTTTCGATAATTACAATGTTTTTCCAGAAAGCAATTTTTACACCAAGGTTTCTTCTTGGGAGGATATAAAAAAACAGCTCCAATTTTAGGAGCTGTTTTTTTAGTTTACCTTCCCCATTCGGGTGGAGGTGGAGTATCGCTTGTTTGCCTCAATGCTTTTAGCGGACGCATGAAGGTATAAGGATTTTGCCTTCGGTAGAATTTTTTTTGTTCAGGTTTTGCTTCAAAAATTTTCACTTTCGACCATTCGTTTGGATACGCATACGGCATATGTTCACTGAGTGCTCCGTGGATAACAATGCACCGCATCAGCTCGTTTTTTTCATTGGCTACAAATCCTCGATGTACCCCATCTTTTAAAATAGCTACTTGTACAAGAGATTTTTCTGGCGGATTTTTGTCTTGCGGAAGCGGTATTATCTGAACAGTTTCTTGGTAAATTTCAACGACTGGAGGCGCCATTCCTATGATTTTTCCGTCTTCTGTTTTGAGATGTAGAATAGAAGAAAGATTTAGTATATCTATTTGGTATCGATTTTGTAGATAATCGCGCAGTCTTTTTATAAAATCCAATTGGTTTTTAAGCACGTATAAAGATGTCAGATTTAATTCTTTTGGGAAAAAATCAGAAACTCGCATTGTCGCGTTTTGATAAATTAAAATATTTTCTCCATTAGTCACCTCAAGTGCTGCGTTTTTCAATCGCTCAAATGCTTTTTCAATGGGCTCAACTTTTTCTATTGTTATATTCATTTTCCACCTACCCGTCTATCCCAAGGAATTTTAAGTCGCGGAATAAGTTTTCTTTGAGATTAAAATATCTATCCCTCATGTCTTCGGGCTTGTGCGCCAATCCGATTACACAAGTATTATCCCAATCTTGCAGATCGCACGGAAATTCTACGCTCACGTTTTTTATTATTATGGCCATGGCAGATGGACTGGTTTGTTTATTTAAATAGTTTCTGTTGACACCATCCATTATTACAAACTCTGAGTTGTGTTGTTCTATCATTGGAGGAATATAAAATGCCATTGCGTACTTTCCTTCGGTATCTATCCCGAAAAACAAATAAGCTCCCAAGTCGCAAAGCCCGTCGGCTATCGCGAATTTTTTTATGATCTGAGGAAGATTTTCCAAAAGTCCCTGATATTTTTCTCGATAGACGAATTTTTGCCCGATTTTTAACTGCCGGGCATCTATTCTGCCTAAATACATTTTGGAGTTTGTAAATGGGCGCTGCCCATCAAATGTTTTTATTTTGCGGATTATTTCCCAAAGCAAAGCCTGGCTTAGGGGGGCGATTGATTCTATTTCCGGCATGTCACGCAATGGTATTACTTTTGCAACTGCTTTTAAATCTGGCAGTGACAGCTTGGCTTCGAAATCTTTTTCGGTAAAATTAAGTCTGCGTAAAAATTCTTCTTTTTTAATTTCCCATTTCGGTTTTTGCATTATAAATACTCAAAGAATTTGTCTTATGCTAATATAGCGTCACACATTTTAAATGAGAAGTGGATAACCCAACCAAATTCTATACACAAGTTTACACGGATCCTTAGTTGTGATAACCTCTATTTAGATAAGGAATCGGGATATTATGAATCTAGAAAATTTGACTTTTTACGTGTTTGAAAATATTTTTAAGGAAAATATTCAAAAACGTAGCCGAACTGTAAAAGGAGTATCTGACACAGCATCAAGTTCTTCAAAAAAGAAGTTGCTTTTGGAAGGAGATTCTTTAAGTAAACAAGTTGAAGAAAACACTCAAATACTCATTGATTCTATTTGGAGGAATCATGATACATTATTTTTAACTCCAGAGAAAATTTGCGCTACAATGGAAATGTGGCATAGTTTAAATAATTATAATCTTCAAAACCCACAATCCTATCAAGAAGATTTAAAAAATCTTGAGTTGATATCTAATCAGTTGCGATTAAAATACGGGCGAAATTATCGTATAAATCCAAAATATCGTACCTGGAAGGTGTCTTATACAACTCTTAATATCCAGCCGATTGATTTGGAGTTTTATATGGATGAGTTTTATTTAAATTTGAGTCAGATGATTTTGAAAGCAGTGAGATACAAAATTGGTAAAGCACATCTTTTGGCTTTTGCCGACTTAATGATTGATGGGGAAATTCATCCATGGAATGACGCGTGTGGAAGAAGCGCCACCGCTGCTGTAATGTGTCTTTCTCTTTTAGTAGATCCAAAAGAAATACCGATTTTTGGAGAACGAAATGAACACCACAAATCAATTCATGATTTGCAAGAACATACTGCGTATTTTGAAAAATGTCTTGATGCTTTCTATTCCTATGAATGTTAAAAATCAGCGCCCCTACCATGGTAGGGGCGCTTAAATTTTGTTAAAATAATAGAAAATGGAGAAAATAAATTATTATAAAGTGCTACAATTTGTCAAAAAAAAGCATAAAGGGCAAGTGCGTGCTGGCAATGTGCCAGCTTGGTTTCATTTGGCGAGAGTATCAAATCTTTTGGAACACGTTTTAAGTAAAACCAAGGAAGGTGCAAAAAAAGAGCGCGAGGTTATTTTTATATCTGCGCTTGGGCATGATATTTTGGAAGACACTAATGCATCGGAATACGAGGTTGGCCAGATTTTTGGTGAAGAGGGCTTAAAACTAATTAAAGGAATGACAAATCAATTTGGCGACAGAAACGTCGAGCATTATGTTGGGGGTATGGCACGCGCCACAGAAGAAGTGCGATTGATAAAACTTTCGGATCTTTACGATAATATTACTAGCGTCATTTATAACTTGCATGTTTTGGGAGTAAAGTGGACTATTTCATACTTTTTACCTATTGTAACTCCAATGAAAAGGGTGATTATAAAAACAAAATTTCGCAAATTTAAAAAGACTGGCAAGTACCTTATTGATGTTGTAGTTGCGTCTTTTGACTTGCTTCAGCGCGAACTTAAGCGCTATCAAAAAAACAAAAATGCCTGAATTACCGGAAGTTTATACGATGGCGGAGGGTTTAAAAACTCTTATCGGCAAAAAAATATCTAATGTTTGGGCGGATAAGCCCAAAATTTTGGGTACTGTCAAAAAAGTGAGGGGCAGAAAGATTCTAGGGGTCGAAAGAAGGGGAAAAAACTTAGTTTTTGCCTTGGACGGCGCTTTGTTTTTGCTTGTGCACCCAAAAATGACGGGGAGATTTTTGCTGAATCAGCGAGATAAATATGAAAGAATTGTTTTTAACTTTGCGGGAGGAGGCTTTTTAACTTTTTCTGATAAGCGGAGGTTTGGAAATGTGATTTTGGGGACGAAAAATAAAATTAAAAACCAATTAAACGGACTAGGAGAAGACGCGCTTAGTATTTCTTTCTCAAGTTTTAAAAATCTATTGCTTTCAAAAAAGTCCAAAATCAAACACGTTTTAATGGATCAGAGTATTATTTCTGGTATAGGCAATATTTATGCTGACGAAATTTTATGGAAAGCAAAAGTTCATCCAAAGCGCGCGGCAGACAGTATTTCGCAAAAGGAACTTAAAAACATTTTTTCTGCGATGAGTTTAATTTTAAAAAAATCAATAAAACTTCGCGGAGTTTCAATTCAAGACTACCGAGATATTTTTGGAAATAAGGGGGAGTATCAAAACCATCGTTTGGTTTATGGCAGAACTAGGGAAAAGTGTCTGCGCTGTTCTGGAAAAATCCAGCGCATCAAAATTTCCCAGCGCTCCGCCCATTTTTGCCCAAAGTGCCAAGAGTGATATAATAGCTTTATGCCAGAACACAAACATATATCTGCAAAAGATTTTTTTCTTCAATTAGGAGCAATGGTTGCGCTTTATGCCAGTGCTATTAGCTTTACGATGCTGGTTTTTGAATATATAAACGTGTTTTTTCCCGACGTTTTAGGTATCGGAGGGTATGATGACACATCTAACTCGTTTCGCTCAATTCGTTGGTCAATCTCCATGCTTATTGTGGTATTTCCTTTGTATATTTGGATGGCGTGGTTTTTGGAAAAATCTTATAAAAAATATCCAGAAAGGCGAAAAGTTTGGATACGCAAGTGGCTTGTATATCTTACCCTTTTTGTGGCAGCGATTATAATTATCGGAAATTTTATTACTTTAATTTACAATGCGCTGGGCGGAGAGCTTACAACCCGATTTGTACTTAAAGTAATAACCCTGTTTTTTGTGACAGGTTCCGTTTTCGGATATTATTTTTTGGATATCAAAAAACATAAAGACGATTAGAATATGAAAATATTTATTTTTGTTGTTTTAGGAATTGTAGCAACTGCAATTGTAGCGGGTTTTTTTGTTGTGGATTCTCCTCAAGAAACCCGGCTTTTGAAGTTTGATGAACAAAGAGTAAGTGATCTAGGGTTCATACAATCCGAAATTATAAATTACTGGACTCAAAAAGGGGAATTGCCAGAGAAACTTTCTAATTTGAAAGATGACATTCGCGGATTCTTTGTGCCAGTGGATCCTCAAACTAGCGAATCATACGGTTATACGGTTTTGGGAAAATATGAATTTTCTTTGTGTGCTAATTTCATAAAAGAATCTCGTGAATTGTCCCCACGCTTGCCGAAGCCAGCGTTGCGCACGGAATTTGGCAGTTATCTTTCAGAAAACTGGCAACATGGGGTAGGGTATTTTTGCTTTGAGCGCAAAATAGATCCGGAGCTATATCCGCCATCCAAAAGATAAAGTAAACTTATAAATAATGGAAGATCAAAAACCAATAGAGATTAAACTTGAAGAGTCTCCGGCAACACCTCCGCCAAATATTGGTGTAGGCGCTGGGAAAAGATTTGCCCTGGTGCTTTTTTTGCTTCTTTTTTTAATTTTTACAGGAGGAATTTTGTGGTTTTTTACTTTAAGTTCTGCGTCTCCTATAGGAGCTGGTTGGTTTTTATTTAGCTTTGCCGCTGGGCTTTCGATGATTGTGCTTCCTTGCACGCTTCCATTGGCTTTTGTAATAGTTCCCCTTTCGATGGGGAAGGGCATAAAGAGGGGTTTTTTGATTGGAGGAGCATTTAGCTTGGGAATTGCTTTAACACTAAGTTTATACGGGATTTTAGCGGCTTTTTTGGGAGAGGTGGCAATTGGCGCCTTGGGCGCTCCTTTAGAAGTTGTTAAAAATTGGCTTTATTTCATTGCCGGGATTGCGACTTATTTGTTTGCTTTGGGTGAACTCGGCCTTATTAATTTTAGGATGCCTTCATATTCAGGGGCTCACCCCGGATTTATTCAAAGAGGAGGGGATGTTTTTAAGGCATTTTTGTTAGGTCTGTTTTTGGGCAACATAGGAGTGGGCTGTCCGCACCCAGCTACTCCACTTATACTTACACGAATTGCCGCAGCCGGAGATACTTTTTACGGATGGCTGCTTTTTTTTACGCATGCTATAGGAAGGGTTGTGCCACTGATGATTCTTGCTGTTTTAGGAATCATTGGAGTTAATGCATTGTCGTGGGTGATAGCACGCAAAGAACGTATCGCAAAAGCAACTGGATGGGCGATGGTTTTTGTGGCGGGATTTATTTTGATTTTGGGGCTCTTTTCTCACGATTGGTGGGTTTATTCTGGTAGTCACTCACTTCTTGAAGAAATAACAAAAGAAGAAAGGTTTTTAGAAATAATTTCAAATCGTTTAGAAACCGAATCTCCGCATATACACGGATTTTCCGAACTTGAAGGAAAAACAGGTCTTTTTGGATTACCACTTGAATTGGGCAGTTGGGTTTTACTTTTCTTGTGGATTATACCGATGTTTTGGTATTACTTTAAATTTAAAAGAGAAAAGCTTATTTTCTGGTTTTTCATTATCTTATCTCTTCTTTTGGGGCTTACTTTTTTGCACACTATTCCACATTGGTTTTTGGAAAAGTCATCAATGTCCAAAGCGGAACTTTCGGTTGAAGTTGATATTGTGCCGCGTGATTTGTTGGAAATAGGAAAACCAATTTTGTTTGATATTTTGATAAAGGATAAAACAGGAGCAGGACTTATAAAAACACTAAATTATTCTCATGAGCGTTTGATTCATGTTGTGATAATTCATGAAGACCTGGAATTTTTTAAGCATACACACCCAGAAGATTTAGCGGTAATTACTGAAAAAATGCTTCAAGATGGCAAATTTCCTTTGGAGTTTGAATTTCCAAAAAATGGAAAATATATTTTCGCAGTAGATTTTAAGCACGGTGAACATAATGTGGCATTTACTAAAACATTTGAAGTAGGGGGACGTCCGCCAAGTATTTTAAAAAAAGACTTTTCCAAATATAAGAGTTTTGATGATCTTAACGCTTTTATTGAATCAGATCCTTTAGAAATTGCGACAGGAAAAAATATACACATAAAGTATCATTTTGAAAAAGATGGAAAAAGTGTTACCGACTTTGAATCATATCTTGCTGCACCGATGCATTTTTCAATTGTATCTTTGGATTTGGCGACTTTTGCGCATACTCACGGAACTTTGTTTTTGGAAAACGGAGAAAATAATCATGGTGCTCAAGGACCGAATATTTTTCCACATGTTTTGGCTCATGGTACAGGAGAAGGTGAAATAGAAGATTCAAGGGAACAGAAAGACGACAACCTTCCAGATAATTTTGGACCAGATATTTTTTTAAGTCACACTTTCCAGCACCCGGGATTATACGTTATTTTTGGAGAAATAAAGCACAAAGATAAGATTATTCTTACTAACTTTATGGTTGAAGTTGTTTCCGGGAAATCAAATATTTTTGAAGCCAATCATCATTGAAATTATTCTGGATTTATTTTATATCCCAACTCGCTTACTGTTTTTGAGATTCCATCATCGTTTACTACTGCATCGTCGAATTCAATTTCTGCCCTTTTGGTGTTATAGTTTACTTTCGCGGATTTAATGCCCTCAGTATTGGAGAGATACATTTCTATGCCCGTAGCGCAAGCGCCGCAATGCATTCCTTCGACATTGTATTTTTTCTTTTGAATCATATACTTCGTATTTTATTATTTTTGACTTTCTCTTGCAAACTTCGGCTCTTTATAGCGACGCAGAAGCAGAGAATTGGTAACTACGGATACTGAAGAAAATGCCATTGCAAACCCTGCAATCTCCGGTCTTAGGGCAAAACCGTAAATTGGGTACAGGGCCCCGGCAGCAATTGGAATTGCAATAATGTTATAAATAAAAGCCCAAAAAAAATTTTGCCAGATTTTGCGTAGAGTTTTTTTTGATAAATCTATTGCAGTAACAACGTCTCGAAGATCGTCTTTAATCAAAATTATTTCCCCGGTTTCTATGGCAACATCAGTTCCGGATCCCACTGCAATTCCTAGATCTGATTTTGCAAGCGCAGGGGCGTCGTTTATTCCATCTCCTACCATCGCAACAATTTTCCCTTCTTTTTGTAGATTTGATATCAACTCTTCTTTTTTTTGAGGTAAAACTTTGGCGTAGACTTTGTTTACCCCAATTTGTTTGGCTATAGCTTCGGCTGTTTTTTCATTGTCTCCTGTTATCATCAAAATTTCTTTTCGCATTTTTTTAAGTTCTGCAATCGCTTCTCTGGCGTATATTTTTAAGGTATCTGCAAGCGCTATAATGCCAATTATTTTTCCATCTAGCGCTACATATACGACGGTTTTAGCTTCATTTTGAAGTTTTTCCACATCGTTTTTATACGGCGCAATATCAATATTCTCTCTTTTCATAAGCATTTCATTTCCGATTAAAATCATTTTTCCGTCATGCGCGGCTTTTATTCCCATACCGGAAAT
>ERZ1292623.5468-Hain-H51-01um-R1-5468-length-10126-cov-8_pt1 | contig 10126 bp, 7 predicted proteins | sample MGYA00564398_ERZ1292623 | MGnify/ENA primary metagenome ERZ1292623 (study PRJEB36523, sample SAMEA6512633) | groundwater metagenome | collected 2019-01-07 | study: AquaDiva: Metagenomics assemblies of 32 groundwater samples
TCGCCGAATACATCGCGCAGACGCGCACCTGGTTCTACTACATGCATGCGATGGGGGTGACGCTCTTTGACCGACTCGCATTTAAAAATGTCGTGGTGACAGGAACGATTGGTGCCGCGGACGGACAGAAGATATCGAAATCGAAAAAGAATTACACAGACCCCCTTGAGCTTATCGACCAGTACGGCTCTGACGCCGTGCGCCTCTATTTGATGAGTTCTCCCATCATGCAAGGGGAGGATTTACGTTTCCGCGACGAAGATGTACGCGACGCGCACAACCGCGTAATCGGCATTTTGTGGAACACGTTCAAATTCTTCGATTTGTACCAGAAAGAATATGATGTGAAAACAGAAGCACGCACAAGTACGCACGTGCTCGACAGGTGGATTCTCGCGCGGCTCGATGAATTGATTGTGGCGATGACTGCAACGATGGATGCGTACGACACGCCGCAGACGGTGCGTACGTTTCGAGCATTCGTCGATGATTACTCGACGTGGTACGTCCGCAGAAGCCGCGAGCGCGTGAAGAGCGAATGGCACGACAAACAGTACTCGCTTGCAACGCAGCGGGAAGTCTTGCTGACGCTTGCAAAACTCATCGCGCCTATCATGCCCTTTATCGCGGAGGAGATCTGGCGCGGAATTGAAAGCGGTGGGAGTGTGCATTTGGCTCTGTGGCCGGAAGCGGCGGCGCGCGGTGGATTTTTCTCACGCTTTTTCGGCGGCACAAAGAAAGAGCCGATCCTTGAAGAAATGGCGCAGGTGCGTGCAATCGTCTCGAAGGCGCTCGAGGCGCGCGACAAGGCGGGGATGAAAGTGCGTCAGCCGCTGAACAGGTTGCAGGTGTCAGGTGTGAGGTTTCAGGGTGGGGACGAGTTGCTCAAAGTCATTCGCGAGGAAGTGAATGTGAAAGGCGTGGAAATAAACCCGAACTTACCGGAAGGGCAGGTCGAACTCGATACGAACCTCACGCCGGAATTGAAAGAAGAAGGCTTCGTGCGCGATCTCATTCGTGCTATCCAAGGCGCGCGCAAGGAAGCGGGGCTGAACCCGGGCGAGAATGCAAGTGTCGTCATCGACACTGCGGAAGAGGTGCAAGATCTGATTACAAAGTATACGAAAGAAATTTCAGAGACGACGCATACGACTGTGGCGTTCGGCACTGTGCCTGGCGCAAAACAGAAAATGGGCGAGCACGAAATTTCCCTCTCCGTATCAAAGCTATAAGCTACAAGCTAACAGCTACAAGTTGTTCTTCCATGTATCAAAAATACCAGACAGAAGCACTTGTGTTGCGCAGTTACGAACGCGGGGAAGCCGACCGGGTCTTTGCGTTGTTTACGAAAGAGTTCGGGCTCGTGTGGGCGCGGTGCTCTGCGGTTCGACGTGAGAGCTCGCGGATGCGGTACGCGGTGCAGAATTATGCGCACGCGAATATTTCACTCGTGCGTGGATCGACAGGATGGCGCGCGGCGGGGGCGGCGGCGATTTCGCATATCGAAAGCGCCAATATAGGCGCGGCGAAAGCGTTTGCGCGCGCGGCGAACCTTGTCGAGCGGCTGGTGCGCGGGGAAGAACGCAACGAATATCTTTTTGCCTCGCTTGCCGAGGCGCATGCTGCCTTGATGCGCGAGCCCCAGGAATCGCATGGTGCGATCGAGCTCCTCTGCGTCGCGCGTGTTTTGTATGCGCTTGGGTATGTGTCGGCGGAGGCCCTGGGAACGGCGCTTTTCACCCACACCGCATATGCGCTTCCGGATCTTGTGGAAGCAGAGACCGCACGAGTGAAGCTACTTTCATCCGTGAATAAAGCCATTTCCGAGACGCACTTGTAGCATGGTAAAATACGCAGATGCCCGAGGAGAAACCAGTCCCTTTTGACGGCACCGTACCGCCCGAGAAACTCGACCACGAAAAGGAAAAGATCGAACGCTTGCGCCGCGCGATGTATTCGCGTTCGCTCTCGCCGCAAATCAAAGACAGGGAACGCCGCGACCTCGAAGACCGCGCGCCGCACATCGAGGAAGAATGGTCGCGCCACGAGTCGGCGCTCGACGCTTCGCGCGTGGCGCCGCGCACGATCGGCATCATGCGCGTCATGATGAAGGGCATCGTCTGGGCGGCGCTCGCCTTCGCGCTGGGCGGCATCGGCTTTTTCGGCTACTATTTCTTCCTCGGCGCTGGCGCCACACCCACCTCGCCCGGCAATATCGACATTTCCGTCTCGGGCCCCCTGCAAGTTCAGAGCGGCGAGCCGACGGAACTCCAGATCGCGGTCGTTAATCGCAATCGTGTCGCGCTCGAACTCGCCGACCTCGTCATAAACTATCCGAAAGGTACGCGTTCACCCACCGACCTCTCGACCGATCTCCGGTCGCAGCGTATCTCGCTCGGCACCATCGAGCCGGGCGGCCGCCGGCAAGGCACCGTCTCCGCGATTTTCGCGGGGCAAGAGGGAGACCGCACTGCGATCACGGTCGAGCTTGAATACCGCCTGCAAAACGCGAGCTCGATTTTCGCTGCCTCCACCAATTACAGCCTCATCTTTGCTTCGTCGCCCGTTACGCTCACGATCGAAGGTAACAGCGAAACGATCGCCGGGCAGCCGATCGAATTCAAAGTCACTGTCGCGTCGAATGCCGATGCGCCCGTCAAAGACGTGCTCCTCAACGCCTCGTTCCCGTTCGGCTTTTCGACCGTCTCGACCGACCCGCAGGTGGGGAAGGGCAACCTCTGGGCGCTCGGCGACATCAATCCGGGGCAGAAAAAAGTAGTCACGATCCGCGGCACGGTGAACGGCGAGAGCGGCGACGAGCGCGTCTTCCGCTTCATGGCCGGCACACGCAGGGCGAAATCCGACACCGCCATCTCCGCAATTCTCGCCGACTACACGCACCACCTCACCGTTTCTAATCCGTTCCTCGGCCTCGCGATCCTGTTTAATAAAGATACGACGTCTGGCACCGCCGTCGTGGGGCCGGGCGAGACGGTGAACGTCAGCGTCGCGTACGAAAACCACCTCGCGACAGCGATCGCCGACGCCGTCATTGTCGCGCAGCTCTCGGGGCTCGAAATCGACGGGGCCACGGTGAGAAGCAACGACGGCTTCTACCGTTCGGCCGATCGCGTTGTCCTCTGGGACAAGACCGGCGAGCCGGCACTCGCAAACCTTGCGGCAGGCGCGCGCGGGAGCGTCAATTTCACCTTCCAGATGCCCACGAGCGAACAGCTGGGCGACGCGCGCGAACCGAAAGTGACGATCAGCGTGCAGGCGGCCGGGAAGCGCATCGGGCAGACCAACGTTCCCGAGACACTGCAGGCGACCACGATCGGGACGGTGCGCATTGCATCGGATCTCCAGCTCATCGCGCAGGGCCTCTACTATTCGAACCCGTTCGGCTCGACCGGCCCCATGCCGCCGAAGGCGAACAGCGAGACGACCTACGCCATCGTCTTCTCGCTCACGAATACGACGAACGAAATCACCAACGCGGTCGTGAAGGCGGTCCTACCGTCGTATGTGCGCTGGACGGGGACGTACAGCCCATCGGGCGAAGATATTTCCTTCAACCAAAACGATGGCACCGTGACGTGGCGCGTGGGGGAAATCGGCGCAAATGTCGGCGTCGGGGGGTCGCTGCCGAAGCAGGCCGCGATCGCGATTGGCTTCACGCCGTCGACCTCGCAGATCGGCCAGCAGCCCGTTCTCGTCCGCTCCATCACCTTGACCGGCAAGGACAGCGCGACGGGGCAGGCGGTGACGCGATCGTCGGAAGACGTCTCGACCAACATCATCGGCGACCAGGGCTTCCTCCCGTCCAACGCGACGGTTGTGAAGTAGCAGTAGTGAAGCGCATAAAACGCCCGCCTGCGTTGTTGCGGGTCCCGTGCGTGTTTGTCACCGTACAGGTGTACGCCTCCAAACCCGCCCTTCCCGCGCCTAGCATCCAAGCATTTTCTCCGCTTCACTGACGACTGGAGGAACGGCTCAAATCCCGGGCAAATGAGCCGTTCACGCTAAATGATTTTCCTCATAGGGATAGAGTCCTTGCCGATGCCACTGAGTCGACCTGCGGGGTCGTTCCATTCCTCGTGGACGAAACCGAGCTTCTCGTAGTAGCCCACCGCGGTCGGATTTGCATTCACGAGGAGTTTGGATACACCGTTGCTCCGCGCGAATGCCTCAAATTTTTGTTCAAGAATGCGTCCATAACCCTTACGTTGCTCTTCCTTCGCGATAGCGACAAGCCTGATAACTCCTTCACCGTTGTCGAAAACATCGAGACGCGCCGTGCCGATACTTTTGCCGTTGAGCTTGAATACTAATGGAAAATTTTTAGCAGCGCGATCGTCTGGATGGTTAGTGTCATAAACAACGCCCTTCTTCCGCGCGAAGAGCTCCAAGCGCCGCAGGTCGTGCAGAGCCTCCCAGTCTTCCGGGGAGCTTGCTTGTACGAGTTCGTAGGAAATTTCTGTCATGCCAGTCATTGTATCAAGTTCCTGAAATGTTGAATCAAGCTAAAGAGTAAGGGCCAGCAAATGGTTGCTGACCCTCTTTTTCGTGACAGTTCATCGAATCAAAAGATTTCCAATCCCGACATCAAGCTTTTTTGCAGCGCTTTCGCCATTCACCACAAGTTCCAACCAGCGTTGATTGCCGTAGCCGGAACTACCGACAACCCAGCTAAGGTCTTTAGAGGGAACGTCAGCGAGTCGCTTGCAGAAAGCGAGATCGGAAAAGCGTGTTCTGTTCCGCTCGTGCTCCAGAACAGTCGTCTTGCAGTTGCCGAACGGATCGTCTATATACCACACGGCAAGCGGTGCATCAGGCACAACTTCTTGTACCTGCATCTTTTGTGCAGGAACCTTCCATCGTCCCGCAATCCAAAGAGCGACACGCGGCAAAAACTCGAAGCTCCTGAACTGTGTTGCAACAGTGTGCTCCGCTTCGGAAATTGAGATGAGACGTTTTCTGACGGCCCACTTCATCACTGTCGGAATATCGAGGACGTATAACGTCTCGGCAAGCCGCAGTTTTTTCACCAGTGAGAGCGTATGCCCCGCAAGTGTTGACACGAGCAAAGCTTGACCGACATAGGTGTAGCAAAACGGCGTGCCGTTGGGCCACTGTTTCTGACAACCATTACGGGGTGCCACATTCGCAAGGACGATACCTTCTCTTTTAGAACAACGTATCGCATCCAACAAATCGATAATGTGTCCCGCCGCTTCGAGATCGCTGCGCGCGCCGATAATTTGCGGTGATAATCCGCACATTGATTGAACCCGCAGTGATTGACGTCCAGCTGCATTCCTGCAATCACAATCTGTCACGATGCCAAAGAACTGTATCTTCATGACCGTTCCTTTCGGGCCACTAGTTGCCACGGACCATTCCACGGCAACGCGATGACCAAAAAGAAAACCCTCCGCGATTGCGGAGGGTTTTCGTAACTGTGCTTTTTTGAAATTACATCATACGAAATAGTCCTCCGCGCGAAGGGTCATCATTTCCATCATCATTACTGCGCGAAGGTGCGGATGCATAGATTCAGAATAAGTGTCATCAGCGAATTTGTCAATGCACCACTACAGCCTTTCTATCTTCATGCTTCTGCGGTATATTCATCTGCATGTCCGAGGTAACGATGGAAAAGATAGTCTCTCTTTGCAAACGCAGGGGTTTTATCTACCAAGGCTCCGAAATCTATGGCGGGCTTGCCGGGACGTGGGATTACGGCCCGATGGGGGTGGAATTGAAGAACAACATCAAGGGCTTGTGGTGGAAGACGTTTGTGCAGGAGCGCGACGACATGTACGGCATGGACGCTGCGATTTTAATGCATCCGAAAGTATGGGAGGCGTCGGGGCATGTGAGCGGGTTTTCCGATCCGCTTGTCGAGTGCACGAAGTGCAAGAAGCGTTTCCGCGAAGATCATTTGGAAGATAAAGCAAAATGCCCGGAGTGCGGGGGAAAATTGGGTGACGCGCGCCAGTTCAACATGATGTTCAAGACGCATGTCGGTGCGACGGAAGACGCTACGTCGGTCTCGTACTTGCGGCCGGAAACGGCGGGCGGGATGTTCGTCAATTTCAAAAACATCATCGACACATTCCATCCGAAATTGCCGTTTGGCATGGCGCAGATAGGGAAGGCGTTCCGCAACGAAATCGCACCGCGTGATTTTACCTTCCGTTCGCGTGAGTTCGAGCAGATGGAGATCGAATATTTCGTTGACCCGCGTGATCCGAAATCCGTTGATGCGAAATTTGACGAGCTGTTCGATTCGCAGGTGGCATTTTTAAAAAAGATCGGCCTCTCTGATTCGAAAATCCACAAGATCGACGTGCCGGATAGCGACCGTGCGCACTATTCGAAGCGCAGCGTGGATACCGAATATGATTTCCCGTTTGGCCAGAAAGAACTTCTCGGCCTCGCGTACCGCACCGATTTTGACTTGAAGGCACATTCCGAGATGAGTACAGTGGAGCTTTCGTACTACGACGAAGAAGCCAAAGAGCGCTTTACGCCGCACTGTATCGAGCCAACTTTCGGTGTCGATCGACTTGTCCTTGCCGTACTTTCGGATGCATATACCGAAGACGACATGGGTGGCGAAGTGCGCACGTACCTTAAATTTGCGAAGGAGGTTGCACCCATCAAAGCTGCGGTGTTTCCACTCTTGAAAAACAAGCCGGAACTTGTCGCGAAGGCGCGCGAAGTGTACGCAAGCCTCAAAAAAGAAATCCCGCAAATCATGTGGGACGACAACGGCAACATAGGGAAGCGGTATCGCCGCCAGGACGAGATCGGAACGATTACAACCATTACAGCGGATTTTCAAACCTTGGAAGACGATACTGTTACATTGAGGGACAGGGACACTATGCAGCAGACTAGGGTTAAAATTTCAGAACTCGTCGCGGCAATCAAGTAGGCCTGAAGAGGAATCCGATGGTTTACACAATCTCAACGATATTGCGGTCTATTTCCCTTACATTGATTAGGATGTTCTTATAATCAAGATTTAATAGTTGACATGTTTTCTGGAGAGTATGAAGCGGCATCCTGTTTTTTTTCTTTCGCCAAGCTGAAAATGTCGCTTTGTGAATGTTCAGTATTTTTGCAAGATTTTTGTCTCGGCCAAAAGTACGGCGCACATTTTTGAAAATAATATCATGCTGTTCATCGTTTAAGAATACTTCAGCCTTTTCACTAACGGAGCCATTGATATATTTCGGGCTTCTCGATATACGGACTTTTTTCTGTTTCTCCAGAATGTTCAGGTACTGTTGTATTGTCGTATAAGTGCGTTTGAAATATCTCCCAAGAAACTGCGTATCGCAAACACCACTTTCTTTTATCACCTTGAGCAGATTTTCAACAGATAGGCCTTCTAAGCTTTTAATCATCGGTTTATAACTCAAATCTCCTCCTAACCAGTGTAAGAGCTTGTGCTTTTGGGTGTTGGGTTCAAAGTATGCAAAGAACTTATTTTTCTTGTTTTTTTCGGTAGTGAAAAGCGTAAATTCGTCCCTTCGTGCGTTTATGCTTTCTCCGAAAGAAAGTTTATCCATCTCCCAGATCTCTTTTATTGCATTCCATAGATTCCGACTCTTTACACTGAAAACAATCTTATGGCTTTTAGTCACACATCCATCAAACATAAGCACGCCTCTTGCAAAGCTCTTTCGAATGAGGAGCGATGATGTCCTGATCTCGTGCGGTTCGTGGGCCGTGTATGTCTTTGGCCCGGGAAAAACGTCAAAGTAACAGATTAAGTATCTGGCAAGAATCTTATTTGAAAATATTGTTCTCCACGCCCCTCTCTTCCTACCGACACCGGTGGGTATAATGCCGAATTCTTCTTTGATCCACTTGTTAAAAGCATCGACACTGTCTTTATATTCTTCGGTGAGTTCGATTCCATAATGCGTCTGTATCCGTACGTCGATTGACCTCTCGATTCTTTCTAGGAAATGCAAAGTATTGCTGTCGGCTTGGGCACTGACGTAATACTCTTTGCGAGAGGGTAGATATCCGACGGAATAACCCACATCGTTTTGGTCAAGTTTATTCCTTACAGCTATCAATCTCTGTGGGTGAGAGGAGGAAAATACAAATTGCATACTCAAGCTTCCGTCAGCCATAAACGCGCCTAAGATCTTTGCTAAATTATGATCCATGCTACGTACTGCTTTAATGGGTTTTGCTGAAGCAGAATTCACTTTCAAGTAGGTGATCTTGTCTCGTATATTCCTCAGCACTTTTTTCTCCTGTGCGCTGAGGCGTGCCATCTCAAGAATAATTGGAAGGGGATAGAAGTCCGCGTTGCCTTGAAGGATTCGCTTAATTACGCCATGCGCACAATGAAATTTTTCAGCGATATTTCTGCTCAACTTCTCACGCGACCAGTTTTGCATCTGGAGCACCTCTTTTTCAAGTTTCTCGACCGCCAGTTTTATTCCTTTTCCTCGTACGCATATCCACGTTCGTGGGTGAATGTCCGTTGGGTAGTGTAATAACAATAGATTAAATCTCTTACTCATATTGTCTATATAATAATATATCTTGTTGCAAATCTATCCAAAAAAATAGCAAAGTGTGGATATGTTTAGACGTGGTATTATGGAGCGCATGCCCGACACACAGATCTCGATAACGACCGGCACGATCATCAAGACCCTCGTCGTCTTGGCCGGCGCGTGGCTTCTTTTCTATCTGCGCGACCTCGTGCTCGTCGTTGTTGCGGCGGTCGTGATCGCCTCGGCGATGGATCCGGCCGTCCGCGCGTTTATGCGCTGGAAGATCCCGCGCATCCTCGCGGTCATCCTCTTGTACGTGCTCGGGATCGGGTTCGTGATGGGGATGCTCTACGTCTTCGTGCCGTCTATTCTCGGCGATCTTACGTCGCTCATCTCCGCGTTGCCGTCGTACCTCGATCTCCTTAATCGTGTTGGCGCGTACAACGAATACGCCGACCTCTTCGGTCTTCCGTCTGCCGCCAACGTCTCCCCGGCGGAGTTGATTGCAGATGCACAATCGAGCCTGCATCTCACGGGTTTTTTTGGCAACGCGTTTGGCACCGCCGCGACACTCTTCGGTGGCCTCTTCTCGTTTGTCCTCATCCTCGTCTTGTCATTCTATTTCACGATGGCGGAAACGGGCGTCGATGACTTCCTCGCGGTCATCACACCGCGCCGCTATCGCGCGTACATGCTCGATCTGTGGGATCGCTCGAAGAAAAAGATCGGCCTCTGGATGCAAGGACAACTCCTCCTCGGCGTCATCATGGGCGTCCTTGTCTATCTCGGTCTCACCATCCTCGGCATCGAGCATGCACTCCTCTTGGCCGTCCTCGCGGCGTTTTTCGAGCTTATCCCGGTCTTCGGCCCCACGCTCGCTGCGGTCCCGGCGATCCTCATCGGCTTTGCCGACGGAGGCCTCACCGTCGGCCTCCTCGTGATCGCGCTCTATATCATCCTCCAGCAATTCGAGAACCATCTCATCTACCCGCTTGTCGTCACTAAGGTCGTCGGCGTGCCGCCGCTTCTCGTGATTTTGGGACTCATCATCGGCGCGAAGCTTGCCGGCTTCCTCGGCATTCTCCTTTCCGTTCCGGTCGTCGCCACACTACAGGAACTCGTTCGCGATTTGAGCACTCGAAAGTCATTTGCCAGCGACGACTGAAGCGTGTAGCCTCTCCCTATGGCGAAGCCGTTTTACATAACCACGACCCTCCCGTACGTGAACTCGGATCCTCACGTGGGATTCGCATTGGAAATCGTGCAGGCGGATGTCCTCGCGCGCTACCGCGCGCTCCTCGGCGACGAGATTTTTTTTAACACCGGCACCGACGAGCACGGCATCAAGATTTTCCGGAAAGCGGAGGAATTGAAAAAGGATCCGCAAGCCTACGTCGATGAATACGCCGCGAAGTTCCGCAACCTGAAAGAGAAACTGAACCTTTTCCCGGAATTGCATTTCATTCGCACGACCGATCCCCACCACAAGGCTGCTGCGCAGGAATTCTGGCGGCGCTGCATGGCCGCGGGGGATATTTATAAGAAAAACTACGAGGTGAAATACTGCGTGGGCTGTGAACTCGAAAAGACCGACA
>ERZ1292623.5469-Hain-H51-01um-R1-5469-length-10125-cov-7_pt1 | contig 10125 bp, 9 predicted proteins | sample MGYA00564398_ERZ1292623 | MGnify/ENA primary metagenome ERZ1292623 (study PRJEB36523, sample SAMEA6512633) | groundwater metagenome | collected 2019-01-07 | study: AquaDiva: Metagenomics assemblies of 32 groundwater samples
GGGTGGAATGTCCAATGACCAAATTCCAATGTCCAAACAATATCCAATGCCTCATTGATCATCTCTGGGTAAAAACTGAAAATCCCTTTCTGCTCAGCGCTATCCCAGATGTTCGGACAGCCGAAGTTTAGCTCCACTCCGTCAGCTCCGCCTTCGGCTGCAACTTCAGCCAACTGACCAAACTCTTCCGGCTTGAACCCAGCTACGCTCACGAAAAACGGTTTCCCGGCGTCATGGGCAATCTGAACCATCTCGGGCAGATGCTGACGGTAATATGGAATCCCGCCATTCGGGATTCCAAGCGAGTTGAGAGAACCATGCGGCCCGACCCAAAGAACATTGCCGGCATTTCCGGTCCGTTCCAGAACGGTGATTGAACCGACCAGAATCGCTCCGGCTGCTTCGCACCGCGCCGCCTCTTTCACATCTTCAACCTTCTTGACTGTTCCGGCACCGTTGTAAAGAGCTGGATTCACAGTCACCTTTACGGCTTTTCCAATCGTACAGCTTGGAATTTGCATCATTACCTCACCTCCTGATTATTAAAACTATCTGAAGTAATAATGGAAATCAAGGAAACAAAAAGGGGCTCTTGCCATGATGGCCGAGCACCCCTTCAAATGTCTAAACAGCCTGAAACTTCCGCAGGAGGGACTCTCCCCCGTGGCCAAAGTCCAAACTGATCGGAATACCGTTTTTGCAAGCCGGGCATTCGCTCTCGCTCCAGGACGGATGAGGAATGTCCAACAGAGCGAAAAAATCCGAAACATCAACCGCACTCCTTGCCGACTCGCCTCCTCGGTTGTAAAGAACGCCTATCCCAACGACGTTGCCGTCCCATCGCCTGACGAAATCAATCACCTGCTGGACTGAACCGCCAGTGGTAAGGACGTCGTCAACCACCAGAATTTTCCTATTGGAAATCTGACTACGGAAAGCGTGCTTGATGAAGAATCCGTCAAGGGACGTCTTTTCGGTAGGGACAAAGTCAACTTTCCTCCCACAGAAATTTGAGAGTTGCGCTGCCACCCGGCTGGCAACCACGACTCCGCCTTTGGTTGGACCAGTGACACAGTCAACGGCGCTGTCTCTGAATCTGTGAGCGAGCTGGCGGCAAAGAATCGTCATCGACTTAGAATGGTCTATAAGCGCTTCTATGTCGATGTAAACCAAGCCGTGCCGGCCACTGGAATAGACAAAGTGACCCTCACGAATCGCGCCGCAGCTTTCTAAAATCTGCAGATTCTCGCGGTCAGTTTCGGTCATCGGACTACTCCTCTTAAAGTGCTGTAGTTGAATTGAGAATAAATCAAAAGAGGCTTTTGGTAAAGTCCCTTTTGGCGAGTAATTATTTATAGCTCTTTAGTAGTCCTCGGGCATCTTCGGGCCTTTTTCTTTTTCCTCGGGAATATCCGCCACCACCGCTTCGGTCGTCAAAATAAGAGAAGCGATGGAAGCGGCGTTGGTTAATTCGGCTTTTACAACTTTAAGCGGGTCAATAATTCCGGCTTTAAACATATCTACGTATTCACCGGTTAAAGCATCAAAGCCCATCCCCTGCTCCATGCTAAAAACCTTTGCCGCCACTTCATTTGAATCCTTGCCGGCGTTTTCAGCAATAGCCCGAAGCGGTTTTTCCAGCACGGCCTTAATAACCGAAACACCTTTGGCTTCGTCGCCCACTTCCGACACTCCTTTTATAGTTTTAGAATTCAGTTCTTTTGCCGCTTCAAAAAGCGCCACGCCTCCGCCGGCAACAATGCCTCCTTCCAAAGCAGCTCGGGTGGCATTAACCGCATCTTCAATCCTGAACTTTTTCTCTTTGAGTTCGGTTTCAGTGGTCGCGCCAACCCGAATCACCGCCACTCCGCCAGATAGTTTACCCAGCCTTTCCTGCAATTTTTCCTTATCAAAATCAGAAGTTGATTTTTCAATTTGAGACCTGATTTGGGCCACGCGCTTATCAATTTCCTGCTTTTTGCCCTTTCCGCCGACAATGGTTGTATTTTCCTTGGCGGCAATCACCCGATGGGCCCGGCCAAGCATACTTGTCTCAACATTTTCCATTTTGATTCCTTTTTCTTCTGAAATAACCTGGCCGCCAGCGACGATGGCAATATCTTCAAGGAGCTCTTTTTTCCGGTCGCCGAAACCGGGTGCTTTAACCGCCAAAGAACTGAAAGTGCCGCGAAGCTTATTGACTACCAAAGTAGCCAAGGCGTCGCCTTCAACTTCATCGGCGATAATAACTAAATCCCTTTTCCCGCCTCGGGAAAGCTTTTCAAGCAAAGGAACAATTTCCTGAATTGAAGAAATTTTCTTATCGGTTATTAAAATGTAAGGGTCTTCATAAACTGCTTCCATTCTTTCCGGGTTCGTGATCATATAAGGCGAAACATAACCCCGGTCAAACTGCATTCCTTCAACTAATTCTTTTGACATTTCGGCTGACTGGGATTCCTCCACGGTCACCACCCCGTCTTTGCCGACTTCTTTGAATACATCGGCAATAAGCTTTCCGATTTCCGGATCATTGGCCGCAATAGAAGCCACTTCCTTTATCTTTTCATAACTGGAAACGGATTTTTTCTTTTTATTCAAATAGTCAATCACCCAGTCAACGGCTTTGTCCATTCCCTTTTTCAAGACCAAAGGATTAGCGCCTGAATTTACGGCGCTAAAACCTTCGGCCACAATGGCCTGGGCCAAAACTGTAGCGGTAGTAGTGCCGTCGCCAGCCACGTCATTGGTCTTTGAAGCAACTTCTTTAATCAGTTCAGCGCCGATGTTTTCAAATTTATCTTTTAATTCAACTTCTTTGGCCACGGTCACGCCGTCTTTGGTAATGGTCGGCGCCCCAAAACCTTTATCCAAAACAACGTTCCGGCCCTTTGGCCCAAGAGTCACCTTAACCGCGTTGGCAATCTTATCAACGCCTCTTTTGAGAGCTTCCCGGGCTTCTTCTTTGTAGCGAATCTGTTTAGGCATGCGATAATTGTCCGCGAACATAGTGAGTGGTTACAATTATCAGCACCGAGCACATATTTGGGTTCAAAGTTGGAACTAGATCCTGACTTAGACTCACCAAAGTTAAGTAATTCTTTAGAAAGACCTTGATTCCAAATATGTGCTCGGTAACTTTTTGTTACCAATCGCTTCGCTCTTGGACAAAAACTTATTCAATAATCGCTAAAATATCTTCTTCTTTAGCAATTAAATACTCTACTTCTTTACCAGTTTTTTTATCCTGAACTTTAATCTCATTCGGGCCGTATTTAGTGAATAAAACAATGTTCCCCTTTTTAACTTCCAACGGAATCCTTTTACCATGCTGATCAAATTTACCCGGCCCGACAGCCAAAACCCGGGCTTTTTCAGGCCTTTCCTTTTCCACGGTTTCAGGCAAAATAATGCCGCCTTTTTTCTTTTCTTCCTTTAACGGCTCTAAAAGTAGGTTGTCGCGAAGAGGTTTAATCTTCATATTCCAGAAAAGTATATTAGCAATACCTAAAAATTTGTCAATAGCTTCTTCTTAATTATTTTAGCATTCCCGTGCTTCAATAAACCAAGATAAGAATTAAATGTTTCTAGAGTTGGCGATTCTTTTAGCCGTCTAAACATTCTTTTCTTGGTCGTGATTCTTAAAACTCTATGGTCAGGAAAATGAATCCAGCCAAGGAAATCAACTCCGGAAGCTAAAGTTTTGATAAAAATTTTATCTTCGTGGAGTTCAAGTTTAAGTTTTGTTTGTAGAAAATCTTTGATTCGGACTCGGAGCCAAGATTGAATCTTTATTCATTGAAACTATACAGAATATTTTTATCGCAAGCCGGAAAACAAAACCGGATAAACTGATATATCTCAATAAAGCATCTGACTCGTTTGATATACTAAAATTCCTTCTTCAAATAATGTGGGAACTAAAACTATTGAATAATAAACAGTATATTGCTCTATCTAGAAACCTTGAAGAGGTCGGCCGGATGCTCGGTGGCTGGCAGAAAAAAACAAGAACTCCATAAAAGGAGTCCTTGAACAAAGAGATTTTCGAGAGAACCTGGTTACCCTCATTCCACTCGTTCGGGTTCTCGATGGAGTTGGCATTGATGTTCCACTCGCGATTCGACGAGTTCCAGTTCGTGTTCACGGCCCAGATTATCATACGGAATATCTTCTGTGCCACTGTCCTTTGAATACTCTCGGGACTGTATCTGATTCGGGACCCTCGGAAAAAATCCTTATTCCCCTAATATCCCGCACCAAGTATCTTCGTTTTTTAAGGCTCCTATATTCAAAACTATTATGCGCGCCTGGAGTTCGGCCGCCGGAAGCCTGAAAGGCGAAGGTCCACGCCGAAGGCGGGAATTGCCTCGTTGACCGCCAGCAGATTCGCCTACTATCCGAGTATATTTTACTTGAAATTTTTGAAAAAGAAAACGGACCAGTCAGAGTTTTTAATTCCAACTGGCCCGGCAGATCCAAGGACCAAAAGTCCAAAGACCCAAGAACCTAAGATACTTGCGAGAGAACCTGGTTGCCCCCATGCCACTCGTTCGGGCTCCCGAGGGAGTTGGCATCGATGCCCCACTCGCGACCCGACGAGCTCCAGTCCGCGTGCACGGCCCAGAAAACTCCTTTCTCGTCTTCGATGTACACGATGTTTGCATAACCGTTAACGAGGAGAGGGCCTTCCTGGCCTTGAGCCTGGGCCTTGAGCATCTCGCGGAAGTGGGCCAGCTTGATGACCCCTTTCTTCGTCTTGAGGTCGATGCCCAGCTCGGCCATGATCCTGTCGTCGCGCAAGGGCTTCTCGAGCTGGTGGACGGCGACAGTCGCCGATCCGACGTTCTCCTCGATCTTGCCGAGGTAGTTGTCCTGGAAGTCGGGCCAGAGATAGAACTTGATGCTGTCGGCGTTGTTCTCACCGAAGGCGTCTCTGGCGACGAACTTCTGAATGCCGCCCAGAGTCACCTTGTCGTTGAACTTCAGGAACTCTACGGCCCTGACGATCATCTCGTCATTGAGGAATCTCTGGAGACCGTCCATCCCTCCGAGCTTGTTGATCACGGCTTCGAACTGTCCCATCGTTGCTTCGCCGTACTTCATGACATCCTCCTTTCCGACTGACTGCCGGAAAGCTTCCCTCTGCCCGAGGTTATAGGGGCCAGGCCTAGTTACGATAGCCATAGCCAGAAAACACCCATTTCAAGTATCTTTTGGCTATGGCTATTTCTCACAAATGATTCTTATATAAAAGTGCTATTTTAAGCTGTTCCCAGCTTGATATTTACATTATAGCAAATCTACGGGTTTTGTCAATAGTCCGGAATCTTGCTCTTTTCCAAGCTCCGGAAAGCCGAGTTCGGCCATTTTTTTATTGTATTTTTCAACTATTTTCAGCTCCGGCGAGTCGGGGTGAAATTCCAAACTCTCATCATCGGCCTTTACTCGGCCGCCCGGTTTATAGGTCAAGTGATAATTTTTAATTCGCCGCAATTGGTATTTTCGTAAAACACTCTCCAGCCAATCGCCAAATTTTGTATCCAATATTTTTTCTCCGGTTTTTTTAATTAAATCTAAAACTTTATTATACTCTATACTTAATACCTTATACTTAATACTATTTGGCCAACCTGAGATATACTCTCCTATCCATGAATTAGCTTCTATAAACTTTTCAAGTAATTCATCACCATAAAGCAGAATCGGCACAAGCCGCGCATATAATTGGGCCGTGTAAATGCTTTTCCGCGGAATATATAAAGACTTATCGGTTATAAAGTGATTGAGGCATATTTTATCAGGCGCGATTCTTTGATCTCTTTTGCGCCTTGCACCCAAAAGCCCTAATAAAACTGCGGTCAGGAATCGAGCCAGCCAGACTCGGCCTGCCTTAACCACTATTAAAATATCCAAATCGCTCTCTTTAATGGTATTATTCAAAGCCAGAGAGCCCGAAGCAAAGACTAATCTAATGTAAGGAATTAAACGAAGCCATCTGACTGCTTTTAAAGTTTTCTGCCATTTCTTTTTAGCTAACTCATGCCTCTCTCTTCTGATTTTTATTAAATTTCGGCGGCCTTTTAAAAAATAAAAGCCCTCGGCTTCTTGGATTAAATCACTAACTTCTTGGCCACCGCTGTTTTTGAATGAAAAAGACTCTAATTCTGCTTTAGTCAACGGATAATCCAAACAATCATAATAGACAATGGTTTTTAAAACGCTCTTTTCTATTATCGACATTTTGATATCATATTGCTGTTTATTTGCTATGAATACAAGTATCAGAGAACAAACTAATAAAGCACCTCAAAGCCCTGGAATTTATATCTTTAAAGACAAAAAAGGTGAATTTTTGTATATAGGAAAAGCTGGAAATCTAAAAAACAGATTAAGACAATACTTAAACAGAAAAATCAGAGCACATAAGGATTATGTGCTCGACCGAGCACTAAAAAATTTTAGTGCTCAGGCTTACTCGCCCTTTATGGAGCACCTTTTAAATGAAGCTGAAAAATTAGAAACAAAGATAACCGATTCGGAAATAGAAGCTCTTATTCTTGAGTCAAAACTGATAAAAGAAAAACAGCCAAAATTTAATATAATGCTTCGCGACGACAAACAATATTTCTATGTCGTCTTTACAAAAGAAAAATTCCCTAAAATTTTTCTGACTCATCAACTCCAAATTGATTATATAGGTCCGTTCACCGATGGTATGGCTTTAAAAACTACTTTGCGCCTTTTGCGCCGCATCTTTCCCTACTGCACCTGCAAACAACCGCATCATAATTTCTGCCTTAATTACCATATCGGTAATTGCCCGGGATACTGCTGTTTGAAGAACGCAAAAATCACAAAAAAAGAAACTGAAAAATATAAAAGAAATATAAAAATAATAAAAAACATATTAAGCGGAGAAAAAAATGCTGTAATAAAAAACCTTAATAAAGAGCTTAAAGAATTAGGCCGAGAAGAACATTTTGAAGAAGCCATTGAACTAAGAAACAAAATTGAAAAATTAGAAAAAGTTTTTACCAACGCAAAAATTATTCAAGAATATAGACCCTTTGATATATTAAAATATAAAAGTACTACAGATGCCCTAATGACTCTTAAAAAAATATTTAATCTACAAAAAATACCAAGGCGCATTGAAGGCTATGACATTTCAAATATTCAGGGCAAAAATGCCGTTGGCGCAATGGTTGTTTTCTCCCCAGTACCATCCCGCTTCGCGGGAGCTACGGGGCAGGCAAACGGCCGGCCAGACCCCGAAGGAATCCGCCGAGGCGGACCCTACGGGGCAAGCAAAAACGAATACCGTAAATTCAAAATTAAATTCAAGAAAACCCCGGATGACACGGCAATGCTGAAAGAAACTCTGACGCGCCGATTCAATCACCCAGAATGGCCCTATCCTGATTTAATATTTATTGACGGGGGCAAGGGACAACTTAATGTTGCCGCTAAGGCCGCTAGCGGAAAAATCCCTGTTATCTCACTTGCTAAAGGCAAAAACGAAGTTTTCTCTTCAACTTTAAAAAGGCCGCTGTCAATGAAAAAACTTCCAAATGAAATTAAGAACTTAGTCCTTAATATTGATTCGGAAGCCCACCGATTCGCGATTAGTTATTATAGAAAAATCCATAGAAAAAAAACTTTTCAATAATTGTCAAAATGATACTTTTATTATAGAGTTAATTAAAGATGGGTATTTTACTATCAATCGTGGGCAATAGTTTAGGTCTCTATTTTGCCCAAAAATCAATTGAAAACTTTGCTTTCTCCGGCGGTTACCTGAATTATCTAATCGCCGGCATTTTCTTAGCGGTTTTAAACTTTACCATTAAGCCGATAATCAAATTTATCTCAACGCCGTTAATTTTAATAACTTTCGGTCTTTTCATAATCGTGATTAATGCTTTAATGCTTTGGATTACTGATTATGTTTTCGACTTTATGGCTATTGAAACCATGACCGCTTTGGTCTTATCAACGATTTTGATTGGATTTATAAACTTAATCATTGGAATAATTTACAAGATAATCGATTAACATGTCCTTACTGGATATCGTCCAAATTCTTATCTCAATCCTTTTGATTGTCGTAATCCTGCTTCAGCGGCGAGGCGGCGGCTTATCGGGTGTTTTTGGCGGTGAGGGCTCGGTTTATGCCACCAGGCGCGGAATTGAAAAAGGAATTTTTGTTGCCACAATAATTTTGGTGACTCTGTTTATAATTACTTCGGTTCTGAGATTATTCCTCTAAAATGGCTAGCGATCTTGAATTTTTGTATTCGGGAGGCCTGAATCAAAGACCTTTTAAAAAAGAAGGTCTTGGGAGAAAAATAAAAAACTTTTTAAAAAAGTTTTTTCCTGATAAAAAAAAATTAAAACATCTCCCTAAGCTTTTATCTAGAAAAGAACGGCTTACCGTTATAGGCCTTTCATTAGTCATAATCAGCTCAATCTTAGCCATCTCGATTGGTTATTATTTCGAAATCACTCGAGCTAGGCCCGACTTTGGAGGCGGTTTTACCGAAGGACTAATTGGCGAACCGCGATTCATTAATCCCCTGCTTTTACAGACCGACACCGATCGAGATTTATCCCAGCTAATTTACTCCGGACTTTTGAAAAACGACGGCCAGGGCAACTTTGTTCCTGATTTAGCCGAAAACTTCATTATCTCTAACGACGGCCTGACTTATCGATTTAATCTAAGAAAAAATGTAAAGTGGCATACCGGCAGCATATTTTCGGCTGACGATGTAATTTTTACCGTAAAGACGGCTCAAGATCAGGATTTTTCAAGCCCCCAGCGGGTTAACTGGCAAGGCGTGGAAACAATTAAAGTCGATGACTTCACCATTGAATTCCGACTTAAAAATCCTTACGCCCAGTTTGTAAATAATCTAACTTTAGGAATTATGCCGTCTCATTTGTGGCAAGAAATTAAACCAGCCAACTTTGTCTTTTCAGAACTAAACCTCAAACCGGTCGGCACCGGTCCCTATAAATTCTTTAGGTTAAGAAAAGATGCAAACGGCCGGATTACCTCTTATGAACTATCAGCTAATGAGGAATACTACGAGGAGGGGCCTTATATTGAATTAATTAAATTTAAGTTTTACTCCTCGGAAGAAGACTTAATTCAATCATTTAATTTAAGCGGCATCGATAGTTTGAACGGAATCAGTTCGGCCAACCTAAAGGAATTGCGTTTCCCCGGCAAAATCAGCCTCCAAAGGCCAAAAATTCCAAGATACTTTGCCGTATTCTTAAATCAAAACCAAAGCGATGTCCTTTCTGATAAAAATGTTCGCCTGGCTCTGGCCCATTCGGTTAATAAAGACAAAATCATTGAAAGCATTTCTGGCGGAGGATTCAAGGTTGATTCTCCGATTCTCCCTGAAATTTTCGCCGACTTTGATGGAAACATAAAAAGATACGACTATAATCCTGAATTCTCAAAACAAATTCTGGAAAATTCAAAGTGGCAGGATTCTGACGGCGACGGCATCAGAGAAAAAGGCGATAAAAAACTGGAAATCCAGTTCGTGGCTCCCCAAAGAAAAGAATTGATAACCATTGGCGAACGGCTTAAAAATGATTGGGAAAGTATCGGCATAAAAATAGATATGGCTAATATCCCGGTTATTGAACTTCAGCAAAATTATATTCAGCCGCGGACTTATCAGATGCTGCTTTTCGGCGAGGTCTTAAACGTGGAGCCGGATCCTTTCAGTTTCTGGCATTCTTCTCAAAAAAAAGACCCGGGCCTGAACTTGGCTTTGTATGATAACCAGGGAGCTGATAAACTTTTAGAAGAGGCGAGGCAATCTTTGGATAAAAGTGTCCGAAGGGACCGGTATAATGATTTTCAAAACTTGGTGATTGAAGACCTGCCCTCAATTTTCTTATATAGCCCTCTTTACCTTTATCCTCAGGCCAAAAAAATAAAGGGCTTTGAAGATAAGCTCTTAGGCCTGCCCTCTGAAAGATTTGTCAATGTCAATAAATGGTATATAAAGACTAAACGGATAAGAAAATAATAAAGTATAGCTCTCCTACGCTAAAGCTTCGGAGGAGCACTTCTTCGCTAGAAGAAATGCTTGCACT
>ERZ1292623.5470-Hain-H51-01um-R1-5470-length-10125-cov-6_pt1 | contig 10125 bp, 13 predicted proteins | sample MGYA00564398_ERZ1292623 | MGnify/ENA primary metagenome ERZ1292623 (study PRJEB36523, sample SAMEA6512633) | groundwater metagenome | collected 2019-01-07 | study: AquaDiva: Metagenomics assemblies of 32 groundwater samples
CGCTCGCGGTCATAGATGTCGCTCTCAAAATCGCAGAGATACGGGGCGAAGACCCCGAAACTGTCCGCGTCACTCTCCTCGCGAATGCAAAGCGCTTATTTTCTCTCTAAATGGCCGCTTGCGGGGAGTGAAATCCCATGTTAGGATGGCGAAATTATGGCGAAGAATCAGGACGAAGAAGCACGTACCGATGAGACACTCGAAGAGACGGGTTCAGACCCTCGCGTCTACGAGCTTGGCTTCCACCTTGACCCTGAGCTCCCCACTGAGGAGGTAAAAAAGGCGTATCAGGAGATACGCACATTTACCGCAGAAATGGGTACGATAGTTGCCGAGGGTGAACCGGAAAAGATACAGCTTGCCTATACTATTTCCCGCCAAGATACTGTTGGTCGGCGCGACTTCGATTCTGCCTACTTCTCATGGATCGTGTATGAAGCAACTCCCCTTAATCACGATGAGGTGCTGACGTCTGCTGGTGCCGATAAGCGTATTATCCGTTTCATCGACCTCATCACAACCAAGGATGCCGCGCGCCATGCAGTCGAGATGCGCGAGCTCGCGATGAAGATACCGGAGCGTGCCGAGAACACGGAGACAACGCTTGGCACCGAGCTTGATACCGCTATCGAGAACGCTGTAGTATAATACGAGCATGTACCTCAACAAAGTATTTCTCTACGGTAATCTCACCCGCGACCCGGAGCTGAAAGCGCTCCCGTCTGGAAGCCAAGTTGCAAACTTCGGTATGGCGACAAATCGTACCTATAAGGACAAGAACGGCGCGAAGCAGGAGGTAACAGAGTTCCATAACGTTGTCGCGTTCGGTCGCACTGCAGAGGTGATTGCGCAATACGTGAAGAAGGGTCGTCCCATCTTCGTCGAAGGGCGTCTCCAAACGCGCTCGTGGGAAGGAAAAGAAGATGGAAAGAAGCAGTATCGTACCGAGATTATCGTCGACAACTTCCAGTTTGGCGCCGATGGCGGAAAGGGCGGTTCAAGTGCCGGTGCTTCGCGTTCTGGACAAGAAGAGCAGCCAGCGCCAAAAGATGACGAAACAATAAAATATCCAGACGAAGAGATCAATCCTGAAGACATTCCATTTTAATTATTCAATATGGCATACCAAGCTGAAAGAGAAGAGATAGAGATCAAGAAATTTATCGACTACAAGGATGTCGCGTATTTGAAGCTCTTCACCAATCCGCACGCAAAGATGCTCTCAAAGAAGCGCACCGGTATTCCCGCAAACAAGCAGCGTGATATCATGCAGGCCATCAAACGCGCCCGCTACATGGCACTCCTCCCGTACGTGCAGGCCTAGCCAGGAGAAATGGGGGAAACCCGCCCATGGGCGGTTTTCTATTTTATTCTCTACGCTTTCTCGACGCGTTCGGTGTACTCGCCCGTGTCGGTGTTGATGCGGACAATGTCGCTCAAACTGTTTAGGCTGTGGCGACAAGCGAAAACGGAAGTGGAGCGGGAATCTTGGCGCTCTGCGCGCGTCGTGAAGCATTGATGAGAGTAAAGCCGCGAATACTCTTGGTTCGTGGGTTTATGCGAAGCAACACATCGTCTTTCGCTTCTATAGTCTCATCGGATACCCGAGGAGTACCTTCAGAGAAGTAAAATACATCAGCTTCTTTATCATAAAAATACTTAATCATGGATATAGGATACCCTGTTTCGGTTTCTTCGCAAGGTAGGCAGTGAGGACGAATGGATGCTCAGTAAGCTTCACAACGATAGCGAGATACTTCTTTCGGCGCGAAAGAAAGTGATAACAAATAATAACAGTCGAATCATTTGCCGAGATAATGGTGATGCCCGGCTTCGCAAGCGTGTCAGCGAAGTATGGGAGACACCGTGCAACGTCGGGGTGAAAGGTGAATATATGTGCCTTGCGTTCATCGGTCAGCGTAACAATTCCGTACGGCGAATTGAATCTCATCACTCGATTATATCAAGCGCGCCCGCTATATGGCGCTCCTCCCGTACGTGCAGGCCTAACTAAGGGGAAATTGGAGGAATCCCGCCCATGGGCGGTTTTTCTTTGGTACACTACAAGGTATGAAAAAATATACCCTCGGCATTGTCGTATTATTGGCTGTTTGTATCTCACCCGTAGTGGTACAAGCCCAGACGAAAGGACTCACCGACTCTCAAATTCAATCAATCCTCTCACTCCTTTCTTCATTTGGTGCAGACCAATCAGTTATTCACAATGTGCAAGTTTCGCTTACTGGCGGTACGCCAATCATAGAAAAGAAGCCATTTTGCCACATTTTTAACAAGGATCTCACTGTTGGGAATAGAGGTGATGATGTTGTAGCCCTCAATCAAGCTTTAGCAGCTTCGGGTATTGATACCACGAGCAATTCTTCAGATTTTTCCGAAAACAACGCAGGGGACGTAGTCTCATTCCAAGCAAAGTATGGCATTCGCCAGACGGGGTATGTGGGACCGATGACACGAGCTAAATTAAATGCACTCTATAAATGTCGCGATGAGCAAGAACCGACTCCTGTTCCCGTTCCACAACCGACCGAACCAACAACACCTTGCGCGCCCTGTGATACTACCTGTTCAGGTAATTCAAATACCCCCGTAAGTGTTGGATGTCTGCCACCAAGTACCACAATCTACGAACAGGTATCCGAACAGGTAAAGTGTGTTTTCAATGGTGCAACGACGGAGCAGAAGTGTTGGGGAGATGTTCCCGCTTCAACAGTGAATACTCCAGTGGAGCGCTACAGCTGTGCGGGTGTTGGGACGTGTGTTGTCACGGTACGGGGACAATCGGGCAAGCCGATGGTCTGGGGCAGTAGTTGTGGAGGATCTTCGAGCACCTCGATTGATGGCAATAGTGAATACGCGAATTTCAGTTGCGCTACCTCCTCATCAGGTGTCACTGTTGTTACTCCAAACGGCGGAGAAAACTGGAAGATAGGGGAGACCTACACTATTCATTATTCTTTACGTGGTATTAACGTGGATGCCTCTAATCCAATTCTCATCTATCTTCAGAAGGGATACGATTATCCAAATGTGAAAAGCGGCGTTAATAGCAGCTTGCTCATAGGAACGACGAAAGATACCGAGAGTTTTAGCTACACGGTTCCAGCCGACATCGCTAGTTGGCCAGGGCTGGGTAGCAATTTTTCTGTCAAAGTATGTACGAATAATTGCACGATTAGCGACACAAGTAACTCCCTGTTTAGCATAAGTAAGCCCGAAGTACCTATCTCGATTACCCCAACGCCAAGCCCGGCACAGCAAGCAGAGCTCTATGCGGTTGGAGTATATGAAGCAACCTCTAACCACCAGTTCTGCTATACCACGGTCGGGCAAATCTCGGTAAAGGTACTCAATACGGGGAAACCGATAATACTCGCTCTCAGTTCCTACGAGCCCGTGAATTGGAATATTACCCTCGAACCAGGTGCGAATCTCCAGAAGGTTATTCTGGGTGGTTATCATACCCAATCGGTTCAGTCGGTAACCGGCGCTTCAAGTGCTATCCCGACAAGCTCCCACTCCTTTTACTCGAAAGAAAATCTTACTCAAGGTGCTGACCCCGGTAACAACTTCTTCTATGATGCACGGAACCCGGGTGGTAAATACTATGATTGGGCAACCCAGCCAAGTATGTGTCCTGAAAGTGCGGCGATACCGGCTGACCAACGCGTGCCATTCAAGACCACTGGCGAGTACTATTTCGCTTATCAACAGAGTGGTTCTGAGTATCAGAAATGGGCGAACAAACTAAAAACTCTTACTGGTCTCGATATTAAGAGCTTCCAGGGCAGTTATTCTGGCACGTCGTTTACCGTCCCGGCTACCAGTAATATCTAACGCTACGCTTTCTCGACGCGTTCGGTGTACTCGCCCGTGTCGGTGTTGATGCGGACGATGTCGCCCGTGTTGATGAAAAGCGGGACGTTTATCTTTGCGCCCGTAGAGAGTTCAACAAGTTTTGAGCCGCCCGAAACGGTGTTTCCTTTCACGGCCGGTGGCGCGTCTTTCACAACGAGCTCGACTTTCACTGGTATCTTAATCGTCATTGGCTTCCCTTCGTACGTCAATACTTCAACCGTGCTGTTTTGGATGAGCCACTGTACCTTATCGTGCACCTGCTCTTCAGGGAATGAGAAACGATTCTTTGCATTGCCCTCCTCGGCAAACCAGCTCTCACCACGATTGGTGTAGAGGTATTGCGCCTGCATTTTGTCGACGTCAGCTTCAGTCATGGTCTCGTTTTGGTGGAAAGAGATTTCAACGACCTTGCCCCCGACCAGTTGGCGGAGTTTTGTTTGATTGACCGGTTTGCGCATCTGCATACGGAATATATGCGAGGAGAGCACCTCGTACGGCTCATTATTGTAGTTAATAATGGTCTTTGGAAGGATTTCGTTGTAACTAAGTACGGCCATAGAATGTTATAAAAAATGTCCCGTCAAGACGGGAATTAGTGTATGCTAGCAGACATTATGAGTTTTTCAACTACCGAGCTCTCTACGCTCACCGACGCGGAGGTACTCGCGCGCTCACAGAAGGAGCCCGATCTCTTCGCACTTCTCGTCCGTCGGTATGAGGCGGCACTCCTCCGGAGAGCGCGAACCGTATTAAAAAGTCCTGAAGATGCCGAGGAAGTGGTGCAAGATGCGTTCACCAAGATGTATCTCTACGCAGATAAGTATCATGCGCAAGAAGGTGCCAGTTTTTCTTCGTGGATGTATACGATTCTCAACCGCGTTGCGTATACGAAATATCGTGCAAAGAGTATCGAGCGCGGGAAGCGTGCGGAGCTTGAGCCGGAGCACTATGAGTCGCTTCCGGATGCACGAGCAGAATTTCTTGAAGATCTTTCTATTCGGGACGAAGTGATCACGGCGCTTGCAAAATTACCTGAAACAGCGTCACGGATTCTGCGCCTTCAATTTATTGAAGGGAAGAGTCAGGAGGAAATTGCAAAAGCAGAAAAGCTTTCAATTCCGGCAGTGAAGACACGCATTCATCGCGCCAAGAAACTGTTCAAACAATCGTATGACGAACAACATTATGAATGACCAATCCAACATCGAGCGTATCGTGATGCAGCGCGTGCATCTTATTCATGCACTTCGATTTGCGGTTTCGAGCAGTGTGCTCTCGACGCTCGTGTCCGCGTTAGCACTGTGGGGCATCGGTACGCAAGTATGGATCGCACACGTATTACAAAACGCCCCAGCAAATCCCATGAACCTTCTGGATTTTTATTTCACGGCATTTATGCATACCCGTCTCATCGTACAGGCACTTGTGCTTCTTATGTTCATTTCTCTCATCTATCTCGTACGTGAAATAGCGAAAGCAATTGCCGTCATGCACGCTACGGAGAACGTCTAGCTTTCAGTGAGTTTTAATTTTATTTGTTTAAGAAGTTCTTTGGAGACATCTTTGTTGTCGCGGAGAAAGGTACGTGCGGCGTCATAGCCGACGCCGAGTTTTGTCTCGTTCATCTTGTAGGTAGCACCGCTTTTTGCTACAAGACCGAATTTTTCACCGAGCGCGATGAGCTCGCCCTCGCGACTAATACCCTCGTTGTAGAGGAGGTCAAACTCTGTAGTCTTGAAAGGCGCGGCGACTTTATTTTTCACCACTTTTACCCGCACGCGGCCGCCCACCACCTCTTCACCTTTTTTAATGGACGCGATACGACGAATATCGAGACGGACTGATGTGTAGAACTTAAGCGCTTTACCACCGGGTGTCGTTTCCGGTTTGCCAAACATCACTCCTATCTGCATGCGGATTTGATTGATGAAGATAACGATGGTCTTGCTGCGCGCGACTATCGCGGTGAGCTTGCGCAATGCCTGACTCATAAGCCGCGCTTGCTTACCCACGTGCTGCTGTCCCATTTCTCCCTCTATTTCATCTTTCGGCGTGAGAGCGGCAACCGAGTCGATAACGATAATATCCACGTTTCCGCTGCGAACCAACGACTCGACAATATCAAGCGCTTGTTCACCCGTATCCGGTTGCGAGATAAGGAGCTCTTGGAGCTTTACGCCGATTCGTCGGGCGTATTCCGGGTCGAGTGCATGCTCGGCATCGACGAATGCAGCAATACCACCGGCCTTTTGGACCTCGGCAACGACATGGAGCGCGAGCGTGGTTTTGCCGGAGGATTCAGGTCCGAATATTTCGATGATGCGTCCGCGGGGAATACCGCCGACCCCGAGTGCCGCATCGAGTCCGATTGAGCCGGAGGAAATCACCGGAATCTTTTGCGGAGCGCCCGCACCGAAGGTAGTAATCGATTCATCGCCGAACTTGGTACGGATTTCTTTCAGCGCCTGTTCAATGGATTTTTGCCGTTCGCTTTTATCCGTGCTTGCTGCAGTTATTGTCTTTAAAATTTTTTCTTTTTTTGGTTTTCCGAATGCCATAGTGTTAGTTGTTAGCCCCGACGTCTGAAGTCGGGGAGCCGACCGGAGCGTCGGCTTGTACGTAAATGCTCCGAGCTGCAGTCACGGTCCTCCCGAAGCGATCAATGACCACAAAGGTAAGTATAGAGCCTCCGCGCGGAAACGTAAGGGTTGACGAGAAGACTCCATTCTGGTCATAGAGGAGTGGCGCTCCATTCAGTGTGAGGGAGGCGGCGCGCGCGACTTTCCCTTGCATGTTCACGATTCCACTCGGGTATGAAGCGTTCTCTATCGGAGAAACAATAGAGAGGGAAGGTCCTATCAGGAGCGGCCACGCCTCGATGAGGCCGTAGCCAATAAGTATGAGAAGCACCAATACAATGAGGTAGCGGGTCATTCTGGAGGGTTAAAATGTCTCCTCCTCACTCGCATTCATTGCCGGGACAGAAGCGTTGCGAGTAAGAACTTCACGCGGTTTGCTGCCGTCCGCAGGACCGATGATGTCACGCTCCTCAAGGACGTCCATCAATCGTGCCGCCCGCGAGTATCCAATTCTCAGTTTGCGCTGCAGATAGGAAGTTGAGGCGCGACCGGCGGCTTCGACTGTTGCGCGCGCATCTTCATAGAGATCATCATCAATATCATCGTCATCGAAACTGTTATTTACGAGACCGATAACATCATTTGGCTCACTGCTACTGTTCCCATTGCCCTGGCCGGGCAGGCCGAAGTCGATGCTCGAGAGGTCGCCTGCATTGTGGCTCTTGATGTAACTCACCACTTTTCTCACTTCGTTTTCACTAATAAAGGCTGTCTGAATGCGCACAGGCTTGGCCATATCGCTTGAGAGGTAAAGCATATCGCCCGCACCGAGCAAGGTCTCCGCACCGGAGCCATCGAGGATGGTTCGAGAATCTATTTGGGACGCGACTTGGAGCGCCATACGGGTCGGCACGTTCGCTTTGATAAGACCGGTGATGACGTTCACCGAAGGGCGTTGTGTGGAGAGCACGAGATGAATACCGGTCGCGCGCGACATCTGCGCGAGACGAACAATAGACGCTTCGAGTTCGCGTGGGTAGGTGTGCATGATATCTGCAAGCTCATCGATGACAATAACGATGTAGGGAAGCGCTTCGGGCATATCCGCCGCCCCACTCTTCTTCGCCGGCTCGAAAATAGTGGTGTGATAGGAATCGATATCACGTACGTGTTCTGCTTCGAGGATGTTATACCGGCGTTCCATCTCTTTTGCCGCCCATTTGAGAGAAAAGATAGTCTTTTTCGGATCGGTGATGACTGGCGTGAGCAGGTGAGGGATACCGTTATACGCAGTGAGCTCTACACGCTTCGGGTCGATCATGATGAAGCGCAGTTGGTTTGGGCCATTGCGGTAGAGGAGCGACGTGATGAGCGCGTGGATGGCGACACTTTTTCCCGAACCCGTTGCGCCGGCGACAAGCGCGTGCGGCATCTTCGCGATGTTCACGTAATGTGGCGTACCGCTGATGTCTCGGCCGAGTGCCGCGAGAAGGGGCTTCGTGCTCCCGGACCATTCGGGGGCACTCATGAGGCCGCCGAGCCCAACCATCGCTTTTATCGTGTTAGGCACTTCGATGCCGATGAGTGACTTTCCTGGAATAGGAGCCTCGATACGTACTGGATGTGCCGCAAGCGCGAGCTCAAGATTATTTGCAAGTGAGACTATTTTTGAAAGGCGCACACCTTCGGCGGGTTTCACTGCATAACGAGTGACCGTCGGTCCTACCGAGACCTCATCCATCTCAAGATTGATGCCGAAATTCTGGAAGGTACGTTTAATGATGTTTGCATTTGCTTTGATATCACCGACACCCGGCTTCCCGCGGTCTACGCCGAGAATAGAGAGGGGAGGGGCTTCATATTCGGCATCAAAATTTGCGATGCCTGCCTGCGCAGGCAGGCCCGAGCCGATTGGTGCGTCAGTGGCACGATTGAAAACGGTAATGACAGGGACGTCATCTTCATTCTCCGGAACACCGACCACATCGTCGAACTCTTCTGGAATATCCTTCTCGCCAGTTGGTGTACGGGAGCGTCGAAGACGTTCCCAGAGTGAGAGCACATTCTCGCTCAAGAGTGCGCCGAGCGCTTCAAGATCTGCTACGATCGCAATACCAATCGCAATGACTGCGAGGAGAAGTACTAATGCACCCCAAAAACCGAAAAATCCTGCAAGTATTTCTCCTCCCCACGCACCCACTTTTCCTCCAAATTCTGCCCCGGGGAAGAGACCCGCGAATGCAAGGACGGAAGCAAGCGTAATGAGAAAGCCGGAAGCGGTCAGTGTGTCTATAGTGGGACGGCCGAATCCTGCGTAGAGCCCGACGCTGATTAAAGCGATTGGCAGGAGAAATGCCCCTATGCCGACGATGGCATAACTCACAGTGAATACCATGGTGCCTACGGGTCCTGCAGCGCCGAAGACGGCGAGAAGAAGTAACACTCCAGCCGCAAAGAGGACAATGGCGGATGCCCAGCGGATGAGCATATTGTATTCTTTCACTTCTTCCTCACGCGCACGTCTTCGCCCTATTCCGTTGCCATTTCTACCGTTGCTGCGACTCATGATGTGTACATTGTACCACCGTAGAGCGAAGTAATGAATGAAAGGAGAGTGGAGAGGACTTGCACACCATGCCCACAGACGTATACTGTCCTATACGGTATGAGACACGAACAATCAGATATAGGACAAAGCACTGAAGTTCGGAAAATTCAGACAAATGGAAAACATTCTCAAAGCGAAGATTTTGTCCTAGAAAAAAGCATATTCTCTAACATTTTTGAAAAAGACATAAGAAGGGTTTTTATATATAAAAAAGCCGAACGGCTCGCAAAAGCCATCCATCTCATCACCCCTGCCTTTATCGAGTCCATGTCTCTAAAGAATCGCATTGACGCGATCGCCGTTGGTCTTATTGACGCCGCAATACTATCGCCGAGCGTGGCTCGTACCGCGCTCTCACGCGAACTTCTTGCGCTCTCGAGCGTTCTTTCCATAGCTCGTACAAGTCACATGCTTTCTTCTATGAATGCGGAGCTTATCTCTCGCGAGGCGCATATGCTACTGCATGAAGTCGCTCTGTATGAAGAGCCCCGACTTTCTCTCGATGAAACGCCGACCCTCTCCTCTATCGCAAAAGACGCTTTCTCACGGGACACGTCTCAATCCTCGCACAACACTGCAGGACGACGAGCACCGAAAGAAAGAGAGTTCATCCATAAAGGACATATAAAGGACATCAAAAGTGTGTCGGATAGTTATATAAAGGACAGACGTGACGCTATCTTGTCTGTTATAAGGAACAAAAAGATAGCAAGCATAAAAGACATTTCAACCCTCGTGCGGGGCGTTTCCGAAAAGACTATCCAGCGCGAGCTTTCTGTGCTCATTGGCTCCGGAATGGTATTGAAGCAGGGTGAACGTCGTTGGAGCACCTATTCTCTTGCATAGAGAGCACACATTTGCTAGTATGCACCCGTGATAACGAGCTAGTTATCCACATGTCAGTATTCGGAGACACTTGCTTTCTGCTATATACTGGATTAGTCCTAACGAGAGTTCACACTTCTCGATGTAGGGTGTACTTTGATAACAACCCTTGCCAACTAACTCATGGCGTACTGGTCGATACCGTACGCTGTGGGATAGTGTGAAAATGAAAGTGCT
>ERZ1292623.5472-Hain-H51-01um-R1-5472-length-10124-cov-7_pt1 | contig 10124 bp, 9 predicted proteins | sample MGYA00564398_ERZ1292623 | MGnify/ENA primary metagenome ERZ1292623 (study PRJEB36523, sample SAMEA6512633) | groundwater metagenome | collected 2019-01-07 | study: AquaDiva: Metagenomics assemblies of 32 groundwater samples
CGACGATTAAGTCAATTTTGGAGCGGATTAAAAAACTGCCTTATGTTGAAATTGCTGAACCAGCTGGTTCAATAAGACGGATGCAGGAGACAGTCGGCGACTTAGATATTTTGGCGATTTCCAAAGAGCCGGAAAAAGTGATTGATTACTTTGTTAAAATGACCGAAGTAGCCCATATTTACGGCAAGGGCCCGACTAAAGCTAATGTCCGCTTAAAAAACGGAATGGATGCTGATTTAAGGGTTTTAGAACCTAAATCTTTTGGCGCGGCCTTGCAGTATTTTACCGGCGATAAATACCACAATATTGCTGTCAGGGAGCTGGCCATTAAGAAAGGATATAAGTTGAGTGAATATGGATTATTTAAAGGCAAAAAAATGATTGCCGGAAAAACCGAAGAGGAAATTTATGAAAAATTAGGTCTTGAATGGATGCCGCCTGAAATCAGAACTAATTCAGGAGAACTGGATGCCGCTAAAGAAAGGAGGCTGCCAAAATTAGTTGAATATGGCTCTTTAAAAGGAGATCTACAAATTCAGACTGATTGGAGTGATGGCAATAATTCAATTAAGGAGATGGCTGAAGCCGCCAAAAAACATAATCTGGAGTATATTCTTATCACTGATCATACCAAGGCTTTAGCCATGACTGGCGGAGCTGATGAAAAAAGAATTTTAAAACAGATGGCGGAGATAGACAAGATTCAGAAAAAAATCAGCGGCATAAAAATTTTAAAAGGAGCGGAAGTAGATATTTTGAAAGACGGAAAAATGGATATTTCTGATGAAGTTTTATCAAAACTTGATGTTGTTGGTGGAGCAGTTCATTCGCATTTCAACTTACCAGAAAAGGAACAAACCCAGAGAATAATTAGGGCAATGGAAAATCCAAATGTTGATATAATTTTTCATCCAACCGGCAGGATGGTTCAAAAAAGAGAAGCATATAAAGTTGATATGGATGAGTTAATAAAGGCAGCTAAGAGAACTAAAACCATCATGGAAATAGACGCTTATCCAAGCAGGCTTGATTTGAAAGACGAATATATCCGAAAAGCGGTTGAGGCCGGAGTCAAACTATCAATTGATTCGGATGCTCATAGTACAATTCATTTTCAGTATTTGGAATTCGGGATTGGTCAGGCCAGGCGTGGTTGGGCAGAAGCCAAAGATATTATTAATACGAGAGGTTGGAAAGAGATGTTGGGGTTACTAAAATGAAAAAGCCATCAAATCAAGAAGTCGGACAGAGCCACAAGGTGCTGGACGTGGGTTAGACGTCTAACAACCCAATGGCCTAACCAATCACTGATTCGAGGGCACGGAGTCATCTCCCGCCAATAGCTTTAGCGCACTCTCGGGCCGTTAGAGAGGATTGCTCCTCTCGCGAGCCCATGAGGCGTCAATCAAGGACTTTCGTCCTCAACATGATGCTTTTGGTGGAATCTTACCTCCGCTGATTTTAGTTCATACCAAACGATTGAGGGGTATGTCAAATAAAAAAGTGCTTAAATTGTTTATAGAGAGTGGATTAAAAATGGACCCAAAACTAACCGAATTTCAAAGAAAAGTATACCCGGCAGTAGAAATCCGACTTATTCTTTAAGTTTTTGTTTTTTAAACCTTGAATTTATGAAATCTAAAAATAAAATATTCAAAGTAAAGAAGTATAAAAAAGAATGGAAGAACCTGTCGGATTTTCACTACCGGGTATATAATGTAGTTAAGAAAATCCCAAAAGGGCAGGTTTTAACTTACAAAAAAGTCGCTTATCTAGTCGGTTCGCCAGGGGCCTATCGAGCCGTCGGCAATGCTTTAAACAAAAATCCGTTCGCGCCGGAAGTACCGTGCCACCGGGTTATCAAGAGCGATGGCAAGATTGGAGGGTATGCAAAAGGAACGAGAATTAAAATTAGATTATTGAAGAAAGAAGGTTATTTATGAATTATAGAATCTTACTGGTTGGCGGCGGAACCGGCGGGCATGTGTATCCTTTAATTGCAATTATTCAAGAGCTTCAAAAAACAGCCCAGGAAAAGGATTTGAATTTGGAACTAATAGTTATCACTGAAAGTAATAAGTGGAGGATGGAATTTGACGGCTTGGGCGTTAAATTCCGGAAAATTTTGACCCCAAAACTAAGAAAGTATGAAGGCAATTTGAATCTTATAGATATTTTCAAACTGCCGATTACTTTAATTCAATCCCTCTGGTATTTATTTATTTTTATGCCTGACTTGGTTTTTGCAAAAGGCGGCTATGTTTCGGTTATCCCTTCTTTGGTCGGCAGGTTATATTTCACTCCCCTTTTTATTCATGATTCAGACGCGGTCTTAAAGGGGGCGAACAAGTTTTTATCAAGATTTGCAAAAAAAATATTCGTTTCATTTGAAGGGGTAATGCCGGCTTTGAAGAACAAAGAAGTTATTTTAAGCGGTAATCCAATTAGAAAAAATCTGCTCGAGGGCGATAAAAACACGGCCACCCTCAAGTTTAATTTAAGTCTTGATAAAAAAACAATTTTGTTTCTGGGTGGCAGCCAGGGAGCTTTTTCTATAAATAAGCTGTTAATTGAAAGTCTTGTCCAGTTAACCAAAGATTTTCAGGTAATCCATCAGGCCGGCCTTGGGAACTTTGAAGCAGTGAGAGAAGCAGTTGAAAAAATAAAAGGCGAAGGGACAGAAAGCTACGGTAAAAACATTGAAAATAATTACCGGGTCTATGATTTTTTGGCTGAAGAAGAGTTGAAAAACGCCTATGCTTTAGCTGATATAATAGTGGCTCGGGCTGGGGCTAATTTAATTTTTGAGATATCAGCTTTAGGAAAACCTGCAATTATAGTACCCTATCCTTATTCAATAAAAGAACATCAAAGAGCCAACGCAATAGAATTTGCAAAATTCGGAGCAGTTGTTTTAGAAGAAGAAAATCTTAAACCCCACATCTTGATTGACCAAATTGAACGTTTGTTAAAACCGGAAAACTATTCAGCCGTCAGTCAAAAAATTAAGCAGTTTGCCAATCTTGAAGCGGGAGAAATAATAGCCCGGGAGATAATTTCATATGTTACTGGGTAATGAGAAAATCCAAAATTATTTCAGGACTTTGGTGGAAAATGACGGTTTAAGCCACGCCTATCTTTTTTATGGGCCAGAGGGCGTGGGCAAGAAGTCGTTTGCTTTGGAAATTTCAGAAGTGATTGGCGGCCCGGCAATAAAGAATCCGGACTTGAAAATAATTGATAAGGGCAGTGAGGAAATACACATTGCTGACATCAGGGAGCTTAAAAACTTTGCCTATCTTACTCCATTTGGAAAATGTAAGCTCACCATTATCAATAACGCCCATAATCTGGGACGCGACGCTTCCAATGCTTTGCTTAAAATACTGGAAGAACCGCCAGGTAAGTCGGTTTTATTTTTAATAAGCCATTTACCCAAGTTATTGTTTGCGACAGTCGTATCACGTTGCCAACTGATTAGGTTTAAACCGCTTAAACAAAGTGAAATACTAAATTATCTCATTGATGAAAAGAAGGTTAAAAATGAAGTTGCTGAATTTAGTGCCAAATTGGCTAATGGTTCTTTGGGCTTGGCCGTTGAATTGGCCAACAACTTTGATAATTTTCAAAAAAATAATGCTCTTTTAAGTAAATTAATGAAAGCGGATTTTAAAGAACGATTTGAAACGGCTAAAAAAATATCCGGAAGTCCCGAGGATTTGAAAAAAATAGTAGGGGATTGGTTTATTTATTCGGCGTCGCTGACGGATAAACCTGCCTCAGCAGGCGGGAAACTTGCCAAAGGACTTTTGAACTTAAATAATATTCTTTCAAGGCCACAATTCAACCACCGACTGGCTTTGGATAACTTTCTGGTTAATCTATAGATGTATAAGTTATTGATAGACAATTTAAAGAAAGAATTGAATGGAGTTTTGGAATTCCTTAAAAATGACATAGCCCAGATAAGGAGCGGCCGGGCATCGCCGACTTTGGTTGAAAATGTGAAAGTAGATGTTTATGGAACCAAAATGAATTTGAAAGAGGTGGCGACAATCATGGTGCCTGACCCTAAGACGCTCCTTATTCAGGTTTGGGACAAAAGCTTAGTCAATGCCATAGTTAAAGGCATAGAAGAGAGTCGCTTGGGGCTTGTACCTAATGTTGAGGGCCAGAATATAAAATTAATAATGCCACCCTTAGTTGAAGAAAGAAGAAAAGAATTAATAAAACTTTTACATGACAAACTTGAACAGGTAAGAATTAGGATTAGGCGGGGCAGAGATGAGGTTTGGCATAAAGTTCAGAATTTGGAGAAAGAGAAGAAAATTTCGGAAGACGATAAGTTTAGGGCGAAAGATGAATTGCAGAGGGTGGTGGATGAGTATAATAAGAAGGTAAAGGAAATAGGGGAGAGGAAAGAAAGAGAATTAAATGCATGAATTCAGGCATTTTTAACTATGGCAGAGATTCACCTAATCAAAAAACCTATTACCATAGCAGGGCTTAAAAAAATTGCCAAAGAACGTTTTGGTGATTTAGTGAAGGCAGTAGTAGATGTAAGACAGAAAATTATGGCCGTGGGCGGAGCTTTTCATTCTGACGGGCAGGTATTTTTAATTGAGAAATGCAATTCAAAAGGAGAAGATACTTGGGGAGTAAATATCTATTCCGATAAATCGAAGGGTGAAATGTTGGAATTTGATTCAGTTATAAATTTAAAATCCCTGCAGAATAATCTGTCTCGAGGAGTGGAAAATCCACAAATTAGAGAAAAAATAAAAGAGATTGTGGCTAAATTAATCTTAGATTAAAAATGCGTAAATACATCCGAGATTTGAAAAAAAGATGGGATAAATTTTCTTTAGAAGAACAACTTGCCAATATCGGCGCTGAAGTCGGCCGGGCGGCTAAATGGCAGGAGAAAGATGAAAAACTTTTTAAAGGTGCGGTAAATCGGGCCCTGGAACTTTTTGAACTTACTTTAAATGACCGTCGTTGGAAAGGGCATTTGCGGGAAATTGGTTTATCAAGGGAATTATTTTGTGAAGCTGCCGAAAAAGGCAAAATTTATGATACTACTTTAAAGGATTTAGAGAATTATTTTACTCCATTTATGTTTTTTGCAAGAAAGCAAATTACAATATAGATGCTTACCGCAATAATTTTCATCATTGTTTTAGGAATACTGGTGCTGGTACATGAGTTTGGGCATTTTTATGTGGCTAAAAAAGCGGGAATGAAGGTGGAAGAATTCGGTTTTGGTTTTCCGCCCCGATTTTTTGGCATTAAAAAGGGGGAAACAGTTTACTCAATTAATTGGATCCCTTTTGGCGGCTTTGTCAAAATTTATGGCGAATCAGGCGAAGGCGAGGGTAACCCGAGAAGTTTTGTTTCTAAGTCACTAGGAGCCCGGGCTAAAGTCATTGTGGCCGGCGTTTTGATGAATCTTCTTTTGGCAGCAGTCCTTTTGGGCTTTGGCAATTTTTTAGGTTTGAGAATTGGATTAATCGGCGACGAGGTCGCCCGAGACATTAAAGTGCAGATAATTCAAGTGGCTCAAGATTCACCGGCCGAAGTCGCTGGATTAAAGACTCTTGATGAAATCAAACGTCTTCAAAAAAATAACGATGTTATTCAACCAACCAATGTTGAGGCAGTTCAGAATTTTATAAAAAAATATGCCGGCGAAGAAATTAATTTAACTATTATAAGGAATGGTGGTGAAGTTGATTTAAAATTAATTCCTAGAAAAGACCCGCCGCCGGGTCAGGGCGCCATTGGCGTGAATTTGGCTAAGACCGGCATAGTATCTTATCCTTGGTATGAAGCAATTTGGCGGGGGATACATGATACCGGAATTATGGCGGCTAATATTGCGGTTGCGCTTGGCTTATTCTTTAAGAATCTTTTTATTGACTCAAAGTTGATTGGCGATGTTTCCGGGCCAATTGGCATTGCTATCTTGACCGGCCAAGCCGTCGGGCTTGGGTTTAATTATTTGCTTCAATTCGTGGCTTTACTCTCAATCAACTTAGCGGTTTTAAACATTATTCCATTTCCAGCTTTGGATGGCGGCCGTTTGCTTTTTATTGGCATTGAAAAATTGAAGGGTTCGCCGGTTTCAAAAAAAGTGGAAGGATTTGTGAATGCCGCCGGATTTGCCTTTTTGATTGGTTTGATGATATGGATTACAGTAAAAGATGTAAGTAAGTTTTTCTAACGAGAAAGCCTCTCGGGTACAGTTGTTTCGGAAATGCTCGGCCTCGTACAACTTAAGCACCGCGTCCAACTTCTGTTTATCAGAATAAACCCTCGCTCCTCGTTCGCCTCGCTACAAAGAATATATTCTCTTTACGGCTCGGCTCTCGAGGTTCCTCAACAACTATACCCTGCGGGCTTTCTCAAAAATGAAATTATCTAAACTTTTTACTAGGACATTAAGAGAATCACCAAAAGACGAAGAAAGCACTAATGCCAAGCTTCTTACAAGGGCCGGTTTTGTATTCAAGAACTCGGCCGGTGTTTATTCTTTTCTCCCTCTTGGTTGGCGGGTGATGCAAAAAATTGTAGGTATTGTCAAAGAAGAGATTAATGCGATTGGAGGTCAAGAGATGTTTATGCCGGCCCTAGTTGAAAAAAAATATTGGGAGGCAACCGGCAGATGGGATGTTGAAATTGGCTTTGAGGTGAAAGGCAAAAAAGATAAGAATGCCAGCTTCGTTCTGGGCTGGTCTCACGAAGATGTTTTGGCCTCAATGGCCACTAAGTTTATAAGTTCATATAAGGATTTGCCTAAAGCCGTATATCAATTTCAGACCAAATTCCGAAACGAACCCCGGACAAAATCAGGGCTTTTGAGGGGCCGTGAATTCATGATGAAGGATTTATACAGTTTCCACAAATCAGAAGAAGATTTGTTTAGATACTATGATGAAGTCAGGGAAGCTTACCTTAAAATTTTTGAACGTTGCGGTTTGAAAACTATATATACTTTGGCCGGCGGTGGGCCTTTTACTATAAGCAATACTCATGAATTTCAGGTTTTGGCTGGTGTTGGCGAGGATAAAATCTTTGTGTGCTCGAAATGCTGCTACGCCGAAAACTCGGAAATTTCAAAACTTAAAGACGGTGATAAATGTCCGAAATGCGGCGGAAAAGTTCAAGAAAAAAAATCAATTGAAGTCGGCAATATTTTCCCCTTGGGAACAAAGTACTCTGAGGCTTTCAATCTCTATTATTCCGATAAAAATGGAGATAAAAAACCGGTAGTGATGGGTTCATATGGAATCGGCATTAGCCGACTAATGGGCACGATAGTAGAGATTTATAATGATAAGAACGGAATTATCTGGTCGGAAAGCGTGGCGCCGTTTAAGATTCATCTAATTGTTTTGGATGGCAAAAGTAAAGAAGCCGATAAAATTTATAATGACTTACAAAAAGCCGGAGTAGAGGTTTTGTATGATGATAGGGAAGGTGAGAGTCCGGGTGAAAAATTCGCTGACGCCGATTTAATCGGCTGTCCGATTCGTATTGTAGTTAGTGAGAAGACCCTAGAGAAAGATTCGGTTGAAGTAAAAAAGAGAAATGTAAGTGAAATTAAACTAATCTCAAGAAATAAAATTAAGGAATATGTTTGACAGAATTTTCGGTGCATTTTCCAAAGATATCGGGATAGACCTGGGTACGGCAAATACCCTGGTTTATGTTAAAGGCCGGGGAATAGTGATAAATGAACCGTCAGTCGTGGCCATCAATAAAAAAACCGGTCAGATTATTGCCATTGGGACAGAAGCTCAAAGAATGGTTGGTCGGACACCCGGGTTCATCGTTGCTTTGCGTCCTTTGGTTGAAGGGGTTGTTTCTGATTTTGAAGTGACCGAACAGATGCTCAAGTATTTTATTGATAAAGTTCATAAAGAATCATTTACTTTAGTGCCCCGGCCCCGGGTGGTGGTCGGGATTCCTTCCGGCGTTACCGAAGTGGAAAGAAGAGCGGTTGAAGATGCGGCTTTTAATGCCGGGGCCAGGGAGGTCTATTTAATTGAGGAACCAATGGCCGCGGCCATCGGTGCCCGGCTGCCGATTCATGACCCGCGAGCCAGCTTGGTTGTTGATATAGGCGGGGGTACCACCGAAGTTGTAGTTATAAGTTTGGGAGGAATAGTGGTTTCTCGAAGTTTAAGAATTGCCGGCGATAAATTAAATGAAGATATAATTGAGTATCTGAAAGACGAAAACCGACTTTTAATCGGCGAACGCACCGCCGAGGAAATAAAAATTTCAATCGGCTCGGTTTGGCCCTTGGAAGAAGAACTTAGTATGGAAATAAGCGGCCGCGATTTAGTGACTGGTTTGCCCAAAGAAATGAAAATTACTTCTCCGGAAATTAGAAAAGCGCTAATGCGTTCTATTAGGGTAATAATCAACGCCATTAAGGATACTATCGAAGAAACGCCGCCGGAACTGATTTCCGACTTGACCAAAAAGGCGATTCATATGGCCGGCGGCGGAAGTTTGCTTCGCGGTTTTGATGTTTTGTTGAGCCATGAAACCAAGCTGCCGGTAAAAATAGTTGACGATCCTTTAACGGCCGTGGTCAGGGGTTGCGGTATTGTCCTTGAAGATGTTGATAAACTCAAAGATATCTTGGTCAATACTGAGAAAGAAGATTTTCGATGAACCCCGTTAGAAGTAGCCCTAACGGGTTTATTAGTTAAAGCTGTGATAATATAAGTTTTTGCAGAAATACATCGGTTAGACCTATGTGTTGCTGTTACTACTTCTAACGGGGTGAAGAAGTACAAGATAAATAATTTTGAGGATGATGCGCTTCATCCGGAAGAATCGCTTTTGGAAGCAGTTTCGCCTAATTCTCGTCTTGAAAAACCGATTAAGTCGGGATTTTATGTATTTTTTTACTTCGCTATCTCGCTTATTTTTATTATTTTCGCGATTGTCGGATTCAAAATCGGAATAGCGGATAATGATTATTTTGCCAAGCTTTCAGCCAGAAACCAGCTTATTTCTATTCCAATAATTCCCTTACGCGGCTTGATTTACTCTAATGACGGAAAAATTTTGGCTGAAAATAGAAAAACATTTGCTCTTTGGCTTTTACCATCAAAATTTGAAGTTAATAATCAAGAAAAGGCCGCGGCCCTACCAGCAATTTTAAAAATGCCAGCCGAGACGTTTTTTGACCTGATTAAAACCAACTCCAGTTCAAAAATAGCTTCTTTCCTGATTAAAGAAGACATTACCAAAGAAGAAAAAGACAAAGTTTTATCTTTAAATCTTTCCGGGCTGGTCATCTCTGAAAACAACTTCAGAATTTATCCAGATGAAGAGGTTTTTGCCCACTTAATAGGTTATACCAGTTTAGTTAATGAAAATGATCTGACCAAGGACGGTTTTTACAAAATCAACGATAAAATCGGCCGAACCGGCTTGGAAAATTACTATGAAAAAGAGTTGAGGGGCCAAAGGGGTGAAATTCTGACAAGCCGGTTTAAAGATGAGGACCAAATTGTCGAGCCCCAGGAGGGCGATAACTTATTTTTGAATATTGATTCGGAGCTCCAAAGAAAAATTTATCTTGAGCTGGAAAATGGATTAAAAAAGATTGGTTTGGGGGTGGCGCTAGCCGTGGCTATTGATCCGAGAGACGGCCGAGTTTTATCTTTAGTCAGTTTGCCTTCTTTTGAAAATAACAGCTTTACTAAGGGTTTAACTCAAGCAGAGTATAAACAATTTTTCGAAAATAAAAATCAACCCCTCTTAAATCGGGCTGTTTCTGGTCGTTTTCCCCCTGGTTCAACTATAAAGCCGCTGATTGCTTTAGCCGCGCTTGAAGAAAAAGTGATTAGTCCGTCAAAAAAAGTAAATGCCCCTGGTTTTGTTACCATAACTAATCCCTATAATCCAGAAATAACTTATACTTTTAGGGACTGGCGGAATCACGGCTGGGTCAATATGAGAGAAGCAATTGCTCATTCTTCAGACATTTATTTTTACACGGTCGGCGGCGGATTCTACGACATTAAAGGCCTTGGAATTGAAAAAATTGCTAAGTATCTAAAAATGTTCAAAGTTGATACTGCTTTAGGTATTGACTTAAA
>ERZ1292623.4078-Hain-H51-01um-R1-4078-length-12086-cov-7_pt2 | contig 10122 bp, 10 predicted proteins | sample MGYA00564398_ERZ1292623 | MGnify/ENA primary metagenome ERZ1292623 (study PRJEB36523, sample SAMEA6512633) | groundwater metagenome | collected 2019-01-07 | study: AquaDiva: Metagenomics assemblies of 32 groundwater samples
GAGAAGCATCATAAGCCGGAGCATCAGAAAGAAAAGCCAAAAGCAGCAGTTATAGAAAATTATGACATAGAAGTAGATAAAGCAAAAGTCAGGGTTGAAATAAGGAAAAATGACTTGGGAATAACTTATCATTTAATCATACCTGAAATAAGCGCAGCAACTCAAACCCTTCTTAACGAGATTAGAAACGAATTAGTGTCAATAACAACGATAACCATGCGCGAGCTCATTGACCCCGAGGCATTCGCAGGCATAAAGAAAAGATTTATGGAGGAAGCAACCCATCTCATAAAATCAAAATTGCCAAACATAGAAAAAGAAACGCAGGAATTTCTGATAGGCAAGTTGTTGCAGGATATGCTTGGCTTGGGAGAAATAGAATTTCTTATTAATGATGCATCGCTGGAGGAAGTTGTTATAGCTTCTGCCAAAGAACCTGTTAGAATATACAGCAAAAAATACGGCTGGCTCGAAACAAATGTTGTTCTTAAAGATGAGGAGACAATCATCAATTATGCTAACATTATAGCCAGAAGAGTGGGCAGGCAGATAACTGTCTTATCCCCATTGCTGGACGCGCACTTAGTTACAGGAGACAGAATAAATGCTGTCCTCTATCCCATAGGAACAAAGGGAAACACAATAACAATAAGAAAATTCGCCCGCGACCCTTACACAATGATTGACTTCATAAACAACAAGACTTGCGACATTGAGACTGCCGCCATACTCTGGCTTGCAATGGAATATGAACTGAATGTCTTGGTTTCAGGCGGAACAGCGTCGGGAAAAACCTCTTTCCTGAATGCATGCATGCCGTTCATTCCGCCAAATCACAGGATTATCAGCATCGAAGACACCCGCGAGTTAATGCTTCCTGAATTTCTTTACTGGACTCCCCTCGTAACAAGAAGCTCAAATCCAGAAGGAAAGGGAGAGGTAAACATGCTTGACTTGCTTGTTAATTCTTTAAGGATGAGGCCTGACAGAATTGTCCTGGGAGAAATGAGAAGGCACGAAGAAGCCATGGTTCTGTTTGAAGCAATGCACACAGGACACTCAGTTTACGCTACTGTGCACGCTGATTCAGCAGCAGAAACAATTTCAAGATTAACAAACCCTCCTATAAACGTACCTCCTAATTTGCTCAAGGCAGTGCATTTAAATGTTGTAATGTTCCGCGACAGAAGAAAAGGAATAAGAAGAATCTTACAAATAGCTGAGTTTGAAGCAGAAAAAGACGAGGCAAAGGCAAACATCATTTATAGATGGAGCCCGGAAGAGGATAAAATACTCCAGCACAGTGAGAGCATAAAGTTTTTTGAAGAAATAAGCAGGCACACAGGTCTCTCCCAGACAGAGCTCAACAAATACCTTGCAGAAAAGAAAAGCATGTTTTCATGGCTTATAAAGAACAACATAAGAAGCCTGAATGATTTTGGAAAGATGCTGAATTTATATTACAAAAATCCTGAATTGCTTAGAAACATAATAAAGAGGAACGACATCGCACATCTCTCAAGCCTCACATGAAATTCCATGTACCATTCACAATATCGCCTATAGAGAAATTGAAAAAAAGAGCTTTTTACCTTAAGAAAAAAATACATTATAAGAAGAATTCCAAATTGCAGAATTATCTTGCATCTGCAGACATAGGAATAACAAGGGAGGAATATCTGGCTATTTGCTATCATCGTTTAATCTTCAGCTTCTTTTCTTCGCTGATTTTATTTTCAGTTATCTTCTTTGTGCTGAAAATACCCCTGATATATAAGATAATATTTCCCATTTTGGCTGCAATTTTTCTAAGCTCATTCATCTTCACATTGCAGCTAATGTACCCAAAACTATATGCGGCGAGAAGGCAGCGCAACATTGAGAAAAATCTTATTCCTTCCTTGGAAGATATATTAATTCAGTTAAACTCAGGCATCCCGCTGTTTAGCATCTTTGTCAATATAGCTTCTTATGACTATGGCGAGTTATCTGCAGAATTTAAAAAAGCAGTAAAAAAAATAAATGCCGGACTGCCGCAGATTGAAGTGTTTGAAGAGCTTGGCGATATAAACTCCTCTCCCCTTTTCAAAAGGACTTTATGGCAGTTAAGCAATGGCATGAAAGCAGGAAGCGACATCTCAAACGTAATAAAAGACAGCATACGCTCTCTGACTGAAGAACAGCTTCTTCAAATCCAGAATTATGGAAACAAGCTCAATCCTATAATCATGTTTTACATGCTTGTCTCGGTTATCCTGCCTGCTTTAGCAATAACATTCTTTACAGTAATATCTTCCCTAATTAGTTTGCCAACAATCACATCAATACTTCTATACATAAGCCTTTTTGTTATGGTTGTATTCTTCCAGATTATGTTTTTAGGAATCATACGCTCAATAAGGCCAAGTTTATTATAAAATGAGAAAACCAGTATCACTAAAAAAAAGCCTGAATTTCAGGAAAAGAATAATTTTTATAGAAATAGCTCTCGTGCTTGGAATAGCTGTCTTGTTTTTCACAAAAAACTGGGTCGTTTCCTTATCTACAATAGCAATTGCAATTGCCATACTTGAACTCTATAGCTGGGGCAAAGCAAAACTCAATGAATCTAACAAAATAAAAAAAATGGAATCTGTCTTTCCTGAATTCCTGCAATTAATGGCATCTAATTTAAGGGCAGGCATGACTATTGACCGAGCTTTATTAACAAGCTCAAGAAAAGAATTCTTCCCGTTGGATTTAGAAATACTCCAGCTGGGCAAGGAATTAATGACAGGGAAGGAAATAGACAGAGCAATGCAGGACATGGCAAAGAGGATAAATTCAGAAAAAATAGAAAAAACAGTAAGATTAATAATCTCGGGAATCCGCTCCGGAGGAAATCTCGCAATTCTGCTGGAAGAAACAGCTATAAATCTCCGTGAAAGAAATTATGTAGAAAAAAGAGCAGCTTCCAACGTTCTAATGTATGTGATATTTATCTTTTTTGCAGTTGCTGTCGGAGCCCCGATTCTGTTCGGCTTGTCAAATGTTCTTGTTGGAATTGTCTCAAAAATCGTCAGCGGGCTTCCGGAAGTTCAGGCAACAAACGTGCCTGTTCCTTTTACGCTTACAAAAATAACACTTCCAATATCTTTCATAAATTATTTTTCTCTTGCGTTTCTCATAGTTACCAATATATTGGGCTCGCTTTTTCTTGGCCTTGTAAGCAAAGGAGAGGAAAAAGAAGGATTCAAATACATGATTCCCCTGATTGCTGTCAGCCTGATAATATTCTTTATAGTCAAACTTGTATTAGGAAACTACCTTTCAGGACTCTTCGGATGAGCAAAAACATATAAAAAGACAGCAGGATAAATTCTCATATGAAAATGAAAAGAAAACATAAGAAAATAAAGCGTAAAAAGATAAAAGCGAATTCAGGAAAAAAAAGAAAAACAACCGCAAAAAATCCTGAAGAAAGAATCACTACAGGCATACCTAATTTTGACAGGCTTATAGGCGGCGGTTTTGACAAAAACTCAATAAACGTTATTGTTGGGGGAGCTGGAAGCGGGAAGTCAATTTTTGCAACCCAATTCCTAGTTCAAGGAATCAAAAATGGTGAAAAAACCCTTTATGTGACATTTGAGGAAAAAAAAGAGCATTTCTATCAGAACATGTCTGACTTTGGATGGAATCTTAAAGAATATGAAGATAAAGGGGCGTTTACCTTCCTTGAATACACTCCAGAGAAAGTTAGATTAATGCTTGAAGAAGGCGGAGGATCAATAGAATCAATAATAAAAAAGAAAAAAATCTCTCGTTTAGTAATTGACAGCATAACATCATTTACTTTATTATTTGAAGAAGAGCTAACAAAAAGAGAGGCAGCGCTTTCATTATTTAATATGATAAGCAAATGGAATTGCACAACTCTTATAACTTTGGAAGGAGAGCATATCAGGGAAGAAAGCATTGAAACAAAAGCAGTTGAATTTGAGTCTGACTGCATTATTCTTATTTATTTCGTAAGAGGCAGGACAGAGAGAGAGCGCTATATTGAGATTCTTAAAATGCGCGGCACAGATCATTCAAAAAAAATCTACAAGATCACAATCGGAAGAAATGGCTTTTCCGTTGCAACTAGCCCATCTTCCCTAACTCTTGAAAAAATTTAATACTTACAGCCACATTTAAATAATCGCCAAGTATTATAATAAAAAGAGATGAAAAATAAAGGACAGGCATGGGGGTTTGACTTGTTTGCAGCAATTTTTATATTCCTGGGCGGCATTGTCATCTTTTATTTTTACTCATTAAATTATCCGTCAGAAGGCACAAACACTCTCCAATCCCTAAGTTACGAGGGCAATTTAATTGCAGAAATGCTCCTGACAGAAGGCTATCCGCAAAACTGGAATGAAAATAACGTTGTCAGAATCGGCATAATGTCAAAAAATAAAATAAACGAGACAAAATTAGAAAAATTATACAATATGACATTAATAGAAAAAGATTACAAGAAAACGCAGGGAATTTTCACTGTGCGCAATAATTATTTTATCTCCCCATCCAAGCCATTTATAATAAATAACATTGGGGTAAATTTAATAGGCAGGAACTACACTGATAACAGCCAAAACATAATTAAAATATCAAGATTGACAATATACAAAGATGAGCCAATCACGCTCAATATTTACATATGGAACTAAAAAAAAGAGGTGTGTTTTTCAGCATAGATGCCTTAGTTGCTCTGACAATGATAATCTTGGTAATATTGGTTGCTTATCCTCTGACTAAATACCAAGTGAGAGAAACAAATATACACTACGACATACTAAAAACATTATCAACGCTAAAAGTCGGCGAGATAAATAATCCCTATGTCCAAGGATTGATTTCCCAAGGGGTAATAAACAACACTGACAAAACACTCTTGGAGCAGATTGGAGATTTTTACATTACAAATCAGTCTCTGGCAAAAAAATTCACCGAAGAAGTTCTATCTCCTTTAGATACAAACGAAAATATAGGCATCTGGTATGGCAATCTGCTTGTTTTCTCAAGAAACAGGACAGCATTTGAAGATGCGAGAAACGTCTTTACAGCGAGGCAGATAATAAGCGGCATCGGAGGATTAAATAACTCAAACAGCACAATAGGGCCAACTGGTTTTTCAGCCCGTGCATTCTTAAAAAGTAGTTTGCAGAAAAAATACTTTTATTTCGGCGGCTATGTCGGAGACGGCAACTTAACTGCTCTAGTTCAATATACAGGCAATATATCTTCAGCTGAAATGGAACTAGCGATAAATAACGACTTTGATTTATATGTAAATGGAAATTTTGTAGACAACTATCAGGCATCCCCATCGGAAACAATTCCTGCAAATTACTCAATACTAATAACCAATTTCCAGTCAGGCAACAACACTCTTGAATTTAAGGGTAGTAGCTTGCGCATTTCCGGCGGTTTCATAAAAATAACCTATAAAAGCGATGTCCAGTATCAGCAGCCGACAAAGCATTATTTCCCAGGCGTCCATGGCCTTGTCAATATCTATGACGGGCTTTACGTTCCCGGAAATTTATCAACAATGAATATATTTCTTCACTACAACAGCAGCTATAATATATTCATGAAAATAGGCAATGTAACTGTCTTCAATGGGTCAAGCACAGGCGAAACCACAACATCTATAAATAATAGTTATCTTTCATCAGTATTAAACTATCAGGGCTTAAGCAAGAAGACAGCGCCTGTGAGATTTGCCCTTGAAAACTTAACTTTGTTCGTTAATGTGAGCCTAGATGTAATGTCTGTCGTGGATATGTCAAAATTCATGCGGTGCTCAAATTTTGATGCAGGAGTAAATCAAATTCAATGCAAAAAAGGAGGATATATATGGATGCTGCCTGCAAATTATTCCAAAGAAGGAAACACATTCCTTATCAATGAAATACTTTCTTTATCGGGAGGAAGATTGGGTTTCGTAGGAATGAGTGCAAGCCAAAACCCAGTCACGCCCCCAACTTACCCACTTTCAAATAATTCAAACGCTTTGCTAAATTCTGTCTCTAGTTTATCACAAGAAAGCAGCTACGACGCAAACAACTTAAGATTATGCCGGGGAGTTATTCTGGCAACAGACCAATTCGTGGCAAACTCAACTCCAGAAGCAATAAAAGTGCAAATAGTTATGCTTGCGGGGCAGATATCAACTCCAGGGTGCAACAATAATGCCACAGACTTGAATAACGATGGGGGAATTGATTCTCGAGATGACGCAATCAAATCTGCATGTGACGCTTTCCAAGACCACAATATACAAGTCAATACAATAGGTTATGGAGATATTGTAGACACAGACACTTTACAGCGCATGGCTGATTGCGGGAACGGCACATTCTATGAATCAAACCTAAGCCAGTTAGTAGCAACTTATCAGAACATCACAAACGAAATAAAGTTAGCGCACACCCAGCAAACAGCAATTGCTACAGGGAATATAACTTCAAAATTATGGGAGGATTCTTACATTGAATTTGACTATGTGAAAGACTCTCCTCCTTTCGGACTGATTATAACAAACGAGAAAAAATTCGACAACAGCGACACAGGCACGTTTAACGTATCCAGCGACGCAAAAATCTTAGAAACACAAGGCGTATCTTACTCTGGCCCGAAATGGACAAACTATCTCTCAATAAACAACCAAGAAGTCTACAATCTAACAAAATACGGAAATAAGTACATAGAATTAGGCGACCCTTACGCAATCAACATTCCAACCTCGCAAGTCAGCATAGGAACCAACATAATAAAAATTTCAACAGCAACCTCGCCTGCAAATACAACAACAGGCTCGGCAAACAACAAAATAATCTACACAATAGTCAAAAATGTTACAGGATATTCTCCAATAGCTGCAACAGCGCAGGGCTGTATATGGACAATACAATTTGAAGATGACACAAATCTGACAACAGCAATTCCAATGAATTACACCGGCGCAGAAACCTGCTTTTTCACGCCAACACAGATATTCAATCCAAGTATTACCAACCATGACGCATTCCAGATAGCAGTTTTCAACCTCCTGAAAGCCCTGGACTTAAATAGTAATAACAAAGTTGACTTAAAATTCACAGAAGAAGATATTCAAATTGCTCTCTCGCAATTAACAGGAATTCCCTTCACATATTCAACAGAGGTCCAGGTCAGAATATGGGATTAAACAAAAAAGGCTTTTTCTTCACAGGCATTGTTATAGTAATTTTCTCTCTTTTCTTTTTGTCTTACACTCTATACTCATCAATTCAGGAGAGAAAAGCAATACAGCAGAGAGTTGCTACAATGAACAATTTCATTTATTCAATTGAGCAGGACTTGCAAAGGCAGCTTTTCATTGCAGGCTTTCGCTCAATCTTCATCCTTGAAAACCAGATAACATCTTCCGGAGAGTACATAGCAGATTCAGATGAGCATTTCCAGTCTATATTTTTTAACGGCACATTTCTCAATCAATCCCAGGAATTAATGCTGGGCGCAACTTACCAAAACATAATCCTCTCGTCTCAGGAAAAAGCAGCAAGCCTGAATATAGACATGAATTTTTCCTCTCCCCTCTATGAAGTAACTCAAGAAGACCCGTGGAATGTAAAATTCACCCTATCCTTAAACTTAAAAGCAGAAGACAAGGCAGGACTCGCTTCATGGAACAAAACAGAAAACGTCATAGCGTTAGTTCCAATTGAGTATTTTGAAGACCCGATTTATTACATTGGCACAGGCGGAGAGTTCTCGCTAAAATTTAAGAAAACTCCCTACACTTTCAGCCCGGGAGATACAACAAACCTCTCGCTTCACGCACAAGACATGTATTATGCGGCTTCACTTCTCGCACCTAGTTTCCTAGACCGCTTGCAAGGCATAACCACAGAAAACCCACAGGGTATAGAATCTTTCGTTAACCTGCTAACAACAGGTTATTCTGCTCCTCAAGAAAGTTCAGTCATAGACTATCAGCTATTTTACTTATCAACATCTGGCTGCTATGTCCAAGGTACGCCTTCCTGGTTTAGGATAGACCCTGCGCACCTTACATTATATAATGCTACATGTTCATAGTTGAGTTATCAGATTTATTCCCGCATCCTGTTAATCAAAATCAAATATGATTATTGCAATAAAAAGACAATTCAAAATTCACTCTATATTCTTATAATTTGAGAAACAGAATATTTATAAACCTCTTCCTCGATATATAAAGATAATTAGATAATAATTAAAAGGAGGTTAAAAATGAACAAAAAAGGACAAGCAGCCATGGAGTTCCTTATGACTTATGGCTGGGCTATTCTGGCAGCTATCATTGCAATTGGTGTTCTTGCTTACTTCGGCATATTCAACTTAAGTGCGCCTAGTCAGGCAACAGTCTCAGCACCATTGTATGCAAATGCATGGGACATAGATGCAACTGCTGATGACGTTATCTTAGAAATAAGAAATAACGGCGGAGAAACTTTAAACATAACTAACTCAGCTATTACAGTGACAGATCCTTCTGCAGGAACATGTACTGACTCAACAGATTACTTAGTAGCAACTGGAGACCTACAAACACTAACTATATCTTGCGCTATAGGATTAAATCCAGATGACAGTTTCAGAGGCGACATAGTGATAACATATAGAAGACCAGGAAGCGGTGTAGACTTAACCTCAACAGGTCAGATAACAGGCACAGCGACCTAAACATAATTTATTTCATTTTAGCCCTTTATTTATTCAGGGTATCGGGAAGAAAGTAAAAGAAGAAGTCAAGAAATATAATTAAAAATTAAATTAAAGAAAAACATAATAACTATCGATTCTTTTATTCTTAATGAACATTCCAATAAATGAAGAATTAGCAGAAGAAATTGGTTGGCATATAGGAGATGGAAGTATGAACTATTATAAAAATCAAGGAAGGTCAAAAGGATTTTATCAGTTAAGAGGGCACATAGAAGATGACAAGCAACATTACTTAGAAAGAATAAAACCCTTTTTTGATAAAATCTATAGAGTTAAAATAAGCTTGCGTGAAATGCCATCAACAAGAGTATTTGGCTTTCAAATATGGAATGATGAAGTTGTAAAATTCAAAGAAAGTCTCGGACTACCATTAGGAAAGAAATGGAAATTAGAAATTCCTAAAGAATTTCTTACTGATAAAAAACTCTTAAAATCTTGCATCAGAGGTATTTTCGATACTGATGGGGGCTTATATTTAGAGAAAAAGAACGGCAAATTATATCCCAGAATTTACATAACCACAATTTCCTTAAACTTAGCAACACAACTAACTTTGTTATTTAATTCAATTAAACTAAGAGCCGGTTATTGGATAAGCAATCGTCACCCGAAAGGCCGAAGAGTAGTTTCTTATAAAATAGAAATAAGAGGTGTAGAAATGTTACATAAGTTCTTCAAGGAAATTGAACCAAAAAATCCTAAACACATAGCAAAATATAATCGCTTTTTAGAATCAACCAAAGACTTAAAAAAGACAACTTTATAAATCATTAAAATTAAAAACTATCAGGATCCCGTAGCACAGCCCGGTTAATGCGCGGCTCTGATAAGGCCGAGATCCCAGGTTCAAATCCTGGCGGGATCATTCTTATAAAAGCGAGATAGTATAAGTTATATAAATAACACGCAACTACTAAATTCATGGAAATTGAAATATTAGAAGATATAACTAAAAATATAGAAATAGCTTCTCGCGAGCTTGGACTAGAAAAAAAAGAATTCGTAAGAAGGGCTCTACTATTCTACATACATAATTTAATTGAAGAAAAGAATTTAAAAGAAGAACTTGAGGCTTGGGAAAACGCGGGAATAGAAGACCTTAAAAGATTTTATGATAAATATGAATAAGGGAGAAATTTGGATTCTAAACCTTCCCTTTCACAATGGAAAAGAGCAAAGAGGCATAAGACCTGGCTTGATTATAGCTGACACAAAAACAAGAATGGTTCTCACAATCCCTCTAACTTCAAATATTCAATCTTTAAAATTTCCTCATACTATAGAAATCAAAAAAACTTTGAGTCTTACCACACACTAAAGTGTGTGGTTTGTTAGTTT
>ERZ1292623.4200-Hain-H51-01um-R1-4200-length-11895-cov-5_pt1 | contig 10122 bp, 14 predicted proteins | sample MGYA00564398_ERZ1292623 | MGnify/ENA primary metagenome ERZ1292623 (study PRJEB36523, sample SAMEA6512633) | groundwater metagenome | collected 2019-01-07 | study: AquaDiva: Metagenomics assemblies of 32 groundwater samples
CTAGCCCAAAAGGTGGTCTACGCAGCCTTAAGTTCCCTAAATCAAAAAGGCCAAGATCCGGTCAAAACTTTTGAGAAAGCTCTCGAAAATGTTATGCCCAAAATGGAAGTCAGGCCTAGGCGTGTGGGTGGGGCTTCTTACATGGTTCCAATGGAAGTTAGAGGCCCGCGGCGTCAATCGCTGGCAGTTTCTTGGTTAGTTGCCGCCGCCAGATCCAGATCCCCCAAAGAGATAAACAGAATTGGCAAATTGCCAATAATTGCTGCCAAAATCGCCGCTGAAATCGAAGAAGCAGCCCAAGGTTCAGGCAAAGCCGTCACCAAGCGCGAAGAAATGCACCGCATGGCCGAAGCAAACAAGGCATTCGCACATTTCCGTTGGTAATGTGCTCTGCCTTGCGGTAGTTCCGGACCTTCGGTCCGTAGTAACTACCTAAAAGCTTTTGCGCATCTCCGTTGGTAGTTACAGGAACATCCACTTGAATAAAAAACCTCCTTGTGATATTATTCCCGACTTAGGCCCGCACCAAAACCAGCCCTGCAAAGCTAAATTAGGATCAAGATAGCCCTTGTAAAAGGCAACCGTCTTTTGCTTAAATAAAATTTGTCAACTGACATGCAGACAAAAGCACAAAAATTAAAAGAGTTGAAAAAGAGGCTTAAAGAGCTTGAAGGCGTTAAGCTCAAAGAAGCCTTAAATAAATATGGTCAAGCCTACCAGGAATCAGGTTCCGCCTGGAATGAAAATGCTGCTTGGGAACTAGCCGACGAAGAGGTCTCGGTTCTGCGTGCTATGGTCGTCGAGATCAAAAACGAGATTAGAAATCTTGAACACCCCCAAGTTACCCCCGCTGCTATCCAAGCTAAAGGCAATTCAAAATAATTTACTGCCATGACCGATAAAAAGTCTCGACTTTATCCCCTCGACCGTATTCGTAATATTGGTATTATTGCCCACATTGACGCGGGCAAGACCACCACTACCGAGCGCATTCTTTACTACACCGGCCGCACCTACAAATTGGGCAATATCGATGAAGGCACCACTGTCACCGATTGGATGGCCCAGGAAAAAGAAAGAGGTATCACCATAGTTTCGGCAGCTGTTACCACTTTCTGGATTCCTAAGGATGGCCCTTACAAAGATGTCGAAACCAGAATCAATATCATCGATACTCCCGGCCACGTCGATTTCACGGCCGAAGTTGAAAGATCACTACGTGTTCTTGATGGTGGTGTTACTATTCTTGATGCCGAGGAAGGAGTCCAATCGCAGTCCGAAACCGTTTGGCGTCAAGCCGACAAATATAAAGTCCCCCGCATTTGTTTCGTCAACAAGATGGATAAGGTCGGTGCCGACTTTTATCAAACTCTAAAATCTATTCGCGAAAAACTCCAAGCGCCTGCTGTCCCTTACAACTTGCCATTAGGAAAGGAAAATGGGTTCAAAGGCGTTATCGATCTTCTGTCCCAAAAAGCTTACGCTTGGGACGAAAGCGACCCATTCGGCAGTAAATTCACAGAAGTCGCCATCCCAAATTCTGAAAAAGACAATGTCACAAAATATCGCCATGAACTGATAGAAAAAATTGCCGAAACCGACGATGCCCTTCTGGGAAAATATTTGGCTGGCATTGAGCTAGAAGTTAACGATCTAAAAAAGACCTTAAGAGCTGCAGTCATCGCTTACAAAATTGTACCCGTCCTTGCCGGTTCAAGTTTAAGAAACAAAGGCGTCCAACCGCTTCTGGACGCAGTCGTCGAATATCTGCCTTCTCCTGTCGACGTTGCGCCAATAGAAGGTATCAACCCAAAAACGCAAGCAAAAGAGACCAGAGAGCAAGCGACAGGGGCTCCCCTGGCAGCGCTGGCCTTCAAAATCCAAGTCGATCCCCATGTCGGAAAATTGACTTATGTTAGGGTTTACTCCGGTACCCTCAAAGCTGGCACGAGTGTCGCCAATACTACCAAAAAAGATACAGAAAGGATTGGCCGAATTCTTCTAATGCATGCCAACAGTAGAGAAGAAATCCCCGAGGCCTATGCCGGAGAAATTGTGGCTATTGTTGGTCTTAAAAATACTACAACCGGAGATACGCTTTGTGCGCAAGAAGCGCCAATAATTTTGGAGTCTATCTCCTTCCCAGAACCGGTCATTTCTCTTGCCATTGAGCCTCAAACCAAAGCCGATCAAGAAAAACTCGGCTATGCTCTAAATCGTCTATCCGAGGAAGACCCGACTTTCAAAATCAAAGGTGATCCGGAAACAGGCCAAACCATTATCTCTGGCATGGGGGAGCTGCATCTGGAGATTTTAGTCGATCGTATGAAGAGGGAATTTTCTGTCGCCGCCAATGTCGGCCGCCCCCAAGTTGCCTACCGGGAAACCATTAAAGAGACAGCCGCCGCCGAAGGTAAGTATATCCGCCAAACCGGTGGACGCGGGCAATATGGTCATTGTTTGCTGCGAGTCGAACCGCTCGGCCGTGGCGAGGGTTTTCAATTTATCTCGGAGATTAAAGGTGGAAAGATTCCTTCGGAGTTTATTCCATCGATAGAAAAAGGCGTCAAAGAAAAAATGGAGATAGGGGTTTTAGCCGGTTATCCATTAGTGGACATCAAAGTCGCAGTCTACGATGGTAGCTACCACGAAGTCGACTCGTCGGATATTGCCTTCAAAATTGCCGGCAGCTTGGCAGTAGAAGAAGCTGTCAAAAAAGCCCAATTGGTTCTACTTGAGCCGATTATGAAGGTCGAAGTTACCGTACCGAAAGAATTTATGGGAGACGTTATTGGCGATTTGTCGAAAAAACGTGCTCAGATCCTTGGTTCAGAACATCATGGCACAAGTAGCATAATCAACTCCCTAGTTCCTCTTGCCGAAATGTCCGGTTACGTCACAACCCTGCGCTCAATAACTGCCGGCCGGGGATCCGTTTACATGGAACCATCGCATTACCAAGAAGTCCCGACAAACATCGCCGATAAAATCGTTGCTAAGACCAAAGGAGCCCAAGAAAGTTAATTGGGGTGTTTTTACCACTTGCATTTAGCTGTCAGAGTAGTATAAACTACCTTACTAATATCAGCCCTTTTAGTCTGCCCACTTTCAGGACTGATATTTTTTTAAGTTATCTATTTAACTCAATTAACTTAATTATCTTAATTAACGAACAATGGCCGAAAAATTTGCAAGAACTAAACCACACATCAATATCGGAACCATTGGTCACGTCGACCACGGTAAAACTACGCTTACCAGTGCCATTACCCACGTACTAGCCAAAAAAAACCTCGCTCAAGAAAAATCATTTGAGCAAATCGACAATGCCCCGGAAGAAAAGCAACGGGGTATTACTATAAATATTACCCATGTCGAGTATGAAACCGAAAAACGCCATTATGCTCACATTGACGCTCCTGGTCACGCCGACTACATCAAAAATATGATCACCGGTGCCGCTCAAATGGATGGCGCAATTCTCGTAGTTTCAGCACCAGATGGTCCAATGCCTCAAACCAGAGAACATGTCCTTCTGGCTCGCCAGGTAAATGTTCCGGCAGTTGTTGTTTTTTTGAACAAAGTTGATATGGTCCAAGATCCGGAACTTTTGGATCTGGTTGAACTAGAGATCCGTGAACTCTTAGACAAATATGAATATGATGGCAAAGGTGCCACCATTATTCGAGGCTCAGCCAAAAAAGCACTCGAAGATGACCCGGAAGCTACCAAAGCCGTCGAAGACCTCATGGCAGCAGTCGACGAAAAAATCCCCACTCCAACTCGAGATCTCGATAAGCCATTTTTGATGCCAGTCGAAGACGTCTTTTCAATTAAAGGTCGAGGCACAGTCGTTACCGGTCGTGTCGAGCGAGGTGTTGTTAAAGTTAATGAAGAGATCGAAATAGTTGGTATTCGCCCAACCAAGAAAACCGTTGTCACCGGAGTAGAAATGTTCAGAAAGGAACTCGATCAAGGTCAAGCCGGCGATAACATCGGTGTGCTTTTGCGAGGAATTGAAAAAGACGATGTCGAGCGAGGACAAGTTCTTGTCAAACCAGGTTCTGCTACACCACACACAGAATTCGAAGCCGAAGTTTATGTTCTCACCAAAGAAGAGGGCGGGCGTCACACGCCATTCTTTACAGGTTACAGACCGCAATTTTATGTGCGAACAACCGACGTTACTGGCGAGGCAACATTGCCGGAAGGCACCGAAATGGTTATGCCCGGAGACAATATCAAAATGAAAGTAAAACTCATCGTACCCGTCGCTATGGAAGAAGGCCTTAGGTTTGCAATCAGAGAAGGCGGCCATACCGTTGGCGCCGGCGTGGTTTCAAAGATCCTTGCCTAATTGGCAATCAGTTCTCCCCCAAGAGTTGCTCAAGGGGGATTTTTTTTGCTAGAATCAGTTGTTTGATTTAGGTACGTACTGATATTGTTCGAGCCATTCGGTCTTGAGCTCATGGTCGAAAGACTTGTCGAGAACAACCATATATGAAATTAACAAGTTTCAACTCCAAGCCTAACCGCTTAGAATACTAAACTTCTCGACTCATCTCGCTTCAGCTCGAACATAAAGCACTTTAAAAGAAAATGCCAAAAGGTAGAATTCGAGTCAGACTAAAAGCTTACGATGCGCGCGTCATCGACGCAGCTTGTCGTGACATCATCAACACCGGTCTTTCCACCGGCGCCAAGATATCCGGGCCGATTCCTTTGCCGACAAAAATATCAAGACTCACAGTTTTGACCAGTCCGCACACAGACAAAGACGCACGGGAGCAGTTTGAGATGCGAATTCACAAAAGGCTTATTGATATTATCGAGCCGACGAATAAGACAATAGATTCTTTACAGCATCTTGACTTGCCTGCAGGAGTCGATATAGAGATCAAGATGTAATCAAAAAATATAATTATTCATTTTTTGAAATCTGGAGGTATTAACTAAAACTAAATAAAAGCTAACCGTTAACAATCAAAATTAGCGATTGTTAAGGTAGGATTCCTGAAGACATCTAAGGAAGCCTGCTTTTTTGGTACTTATGGTTAACACTATACTGGCTCAAAAAGGAAATATGGAAGCGCGTTATGACGGGCGAGGCCGACGAGTTCCCGTTACTACGCTTGTGGTAGATCCTAACGTTGTTGTCAGCGCTCGCAATGGAAAAATTCTTTTAGGAGCAGGTAAGAGAAAAAAGGTCAAAAAGCCCCAAAACGATATTGTTTCAAAAGTCGGCTTTTTACCGAGATTCCTTAAGGAGGTCAAATCACCAGAAGAGGCCAAAATAGGAGATTTGGTTACTGTTTCGGCCTTTACACCCCAAGATGAGGTAAAGGTCACTGGTGTAACCAAGGGTCACGGGTTTGCCGGAGTAGTTAAACGCTGGGGTTTTGCCGGAGGTCCTAAAACTCACGGTCAATCAGACAGACACAGAGCACCCGGATCAATCGGCCAAACGACTACGCCCGGAAGAGTTTTCAAGGGCAAACATATGGCCGGTCATTATGGTCATACTACCTATACAGTAACTGGCTTGGAGGTAATAGAGGTAGATCAAAATAAAAATTTAATATTTGTCAAAGGAGCAGTTCCAGGAGCCAGAAATGGTTTCGTGATTTTGGAAAAAACCGGCAAGGTCAAATCCTATACTCTGCCGCCAGAAGAGAAACCAAAGGAAGAAAAAGAGGCAGAGGGAACAAAGGGGATAGAAGAGAAAAAGGAAGATAAATCAGATCAACCGAAGGATAAGGAGGAAAAGACAGATGAAAAACCAGTCGAAGAGTCAAAGTAAAAAGAAAACAAAGACCGTCAAGAAAACAACAGCGGCCCCAAAAGCAGCTCCAAAGGCCGCGCCTAAAACGACAGGTCTGACTGTTAAAGTCTTCGATATTCAAGGTAAATCGCAAGGAACAGTAACTCTTGCCAAAGAAATTTTTGGCCAAAAACCTAATGAGAAACTTTTGGCCCAAGCAGTTAGAGTTTATCAAGCCAGTCTTACCCCTCATACCGCACACACCAAAACACGTGGTGAAGTCAGGGGCGGGGGAGCAAAACCTTGGCGTCAAAAAGGCACAGGAAGAGCAAGAGCTGGATCGAGAAGATCCCCACTTTGGGTCGGCGGCGGCACAACTTTTGGACCAAGATATCGCGATACTAGATTGGACCTTCCTAAAAAACAAAAGCGCCTAGCCCTTATTCATGCACTTTCCATAAAAGCCGGCGATGGGCAAATAAAAGTTATCACGAAACTCGAAAGCATAAAGCCTAAAACAAAAGTTGTCGTCAACCTTCTAAATAAATTAGGCGTCAATGAGCGCGCCCTCATAGTCATTTCCCAAAAAAACCAAAACGTCATCCTTGCCACTCGTAATATCCCAATAGTTACTTGCGACTTGGCAGCAAATTTAAATGCGCTCAAAGTACTTAAAAATTCGACCCTATTGTTTTCAAAGGAGGCCATAAGTTTCCTCACAGGAAGGCAGCTTTCTTAATGAACATTTCAGACGTTTTAAAAAAAGCTATACTTTCGGAAAAAGCTTATAAACAGATGGAAAAAGGCATCTACACTTTTTTGGTGAACGGAAGGTCAACAAAGGAGCAAGTTTCTCGCGCCGTCAAAAGCCAATTTAATGTAGATGCCACCAGAGTTAATATTGCCCGCGTTGCCCATAAAGCAAAACGCATTGGCACAACCAGAAAACAAACACTTGTCGGCGGTGGTAAAAAAGCCATCGTGCAGCTTAAATCCGGGCAATCAATCCCGATGTTATCGCCCAAGACGGAAAGTAAAAAAGGACAAAAATCTAAAAAAGCCGAAGGCCCTGAGCGAAGTCGAAGGGAAAAAGACACTCAAACGACAACTGCAGAAGGGAAAGAAGGTTAACGTGTCACTCAAAATCTACAGACCAATAACACCGGCTCAAAGATTTAAATCAGTTTTGATCTTTGACGAAATCACCAAGACCAAACCCGAAAGATCACTAATCACTCGCCTCAGAAGAGGTGCCGGTAGATCAAAAGGCCGAGTGACTACACGAGGCAAAGGCGGCGGGCACAGGCGCAATTACAGAATAATTGATTTCAAAAGAGACAAAAGAGATATAAAAGCGCGCGTTGCAGCCATCGAATATGATCCGAACCGCTCAGTCAATGTTGCTCTCCTCTTCTACGCTGATGGCGAAAAACGCTATATACTCGCGCCGGTTGGCCTGGCTGTTGGCCAAGAGACAGTGGCATCCCAAAAGGCACCGATTGCGCTCGGCAATGCCCTGCCGCTTGGCAAAATCCCCATAGGCACAACCGTCCATAACATTGAACTTGTCCCTGGAGCCGGTGGCCAAATTGTACGAAGCGCTGGAGCTGGTGCGCAAGTTGCGGCCCGTGAGGGTAACTATGTTCGTATCAAATTGCCATCAAAGGAAGTTAGAAAAATACATGATAGTGCTTACGCAACGATTGGACAACTTGGCAACGTCGACTGGAAAAATCTCTCACTTGGCAAAGCCGGCAGATCTCGTCACCTGGGCCGGCGTCCAAAAGTCCGTGGAGTAGCCATGGATCCAGGTTCCCATCCTCATGGTGGTGGAGAGGGTAGGTCCGGGACCGGTATGCATCCGAAAACCCCGTGGGGCAAACCGGCCATGGGCAAAAAAACCAGAAGCCGCAACAAACCATCGTCACGATTCATTTTATCTAGGAGGAAATGAAATGACGACTAGAGAAAATATAAAAATTAAATTTGAATCTGGCTCCGCCAGTTCAATAGGCCCGCAGCGAAGCGAGGACCGCATGGCACTGTATATTTTTCCACTAAAGGAGGGGAATATTAAGGGGAACCTTGGTGCCCCTTAAAGTTAGTTATGGCCAGATCGTCTAAAAAAGGTCCTTACGTGGACGAAAAATTATTAAAGAAAGTCATGGCGCAAAAGCAGTCCGGCCAAAAAGCTCCAATAAAAACTTGGGCAAGGCGGAGTCAAATTGCTCCGGAGTTTGTCAATCACACCTTCGTAGTCCATAACGGGCGAACATTTATTAATGTTTTCGTTTCAGAACCGATGGTTGGCCACCGACTTGGCGAATTTGCACCGACTAGGGTCTTTCGAGGACACGGCAAAATTACAGAGAAGTCAGGCGCCAAGAAATAAGTATGGAAATCACAGCAACCGCCAAAAATGTTAGGGTATCACCTGAAAAGGTTCGCCTTGTAGTCGCGCAAATCAAAAAGATGTCACCGTCAAAAGCGGTTTTGCTACTCGCCTTTATTAATAAATCATCTGCGCTTCCCTTGAAAAAAGTCATCTCCTCTGCAATCGCCAATGCCAAAAACAATTTTGGTCTGGAGGAATCCTCGCTTGCCTTCAAATCCGTTCTTGTGGGTAAAGGAATCGTTTTTAAGAGATATCGACCGGTTGCCCGAGGTCGTGCTCACTCAATCTTAAAGCGAACAAGCCACATTCAGGTGATCTTGGAAGGTGAACCAAAAACTGCAAAAGAAACAAAGAGACAGAGTGACAAAGAAGTAAAGGAGGTAGGGCCGACTAACGACAAACAACTAACGACTAAAGCAAAATAAGCAGAGCATATCTCACGAATAAAATTTTCTTATGCGTTAGTCTTTGGACATTAGTCATTAAGCGTCAAATATATGGGTCAAAAAGTTAGCCCAACGGGTTTCAGACTTGGCAATTTTTATAATTGGAGCTCCAGATGGTTTGCTGGCAAAGGGGACCTTTTTGCCCAGCAACTTTTAGAAGACCAAAAGATTAGACTTTATATTTTGGGAAATCTTAAAGTTGCTGGTGTATCCAAGGTAGAAATCGAAAGGTCATTTGATAAAAGGACAATCATCATCCATGTTTCAAGACCAGGAGTTGCTATCGGCCGCGGAGGAACAGGGCATGAGCAACTAAGAGATAACTTGATGAAAAAAATCAAAATCAAAGACGCATCAAAACTAGATATTAAATTTGAAGAAATTAAATCACCGGACCTTGATGCCTATTTGGTGGCTACCGCTATTGCCGATCAACTTGCCAGAAGAATCCCCTTCAGAAGAGTTATGGCCCAAGCTCTAGAACGAGTTAAGCGGTCCGGTGCCAAAGGAGTTAGGGTAACACTAGCCGGTAGACTCGGAGGATCAGAAATCGCCAGACGCGAGACATTAAAGGAAGGCGCAATTCCTCTACATACAATTCGCGCAGACATAGACTTTGCCAAGATTGACGCCAAAGTACCAAAAGCCGGCATAGTCGGCGTCAAAGTCTGGATACACAAAGGAGAATTCTAAAAATGCTTGCACCTAAACGAGCTAAATACCGAAAACAATTTAGAAACAAAATGAAAGGCTTGGCTACTCGAGGGACAAATCTTGTCTTCGGATCTGTAGGCCTCAAGAGTCTTGAGTCGGCGTGGATTACTGCCCGTCAAATTGAAGCCGCCAGACGCGCCATGACTCACTACACCAAAAGGGGTGGCAGAATTTGGATCAGAATTTTCCCCGATAAACCCATTACCAAAAAGCCTGCCGAAACCCGGATGGGTTCTGGCAAGGGTGATGTTGACCAATATGTAGCTGTGGTCAAACCGGGTACTGTACTTTTTGAAATGGGTGCAGTTCCAACAGAGACGGCCCAAGAGGCAATAAGACTTGCAGCACACAAATTACCAATTAAAACAAAATTAATAACCAAAATTTAAAAGATAGACTATGAAAAAGAAAGAGTTACAAGAAATTAAAAACAAGACAATTGAAAATTTACGGCAACTAGTGGCCGAAAAAGTTAAGGTGCGAGTCTCGCAAGCTATGGAGCAAAAGTTAGGGAAAATAAAAAACGTCCACAGTATCCGGGAGATTAAAAGAGATATCGCGGCGGTAAAAACGATTCTTGCAGAAAAAATGTTCGAGGAAAAAACTAAAAAAGAAAGTGTTAAAGGTTTACCCTTAAAGTAAATGAAAACAGGGACAGTTACATCCACAAAAATGGCAAAAACAGCGGTAGTCGCGGTAACGACTTACCGCAAACATCCACTTTATAAAAAACAAATTAAAAAAACGACAAATTTTAAAGCCCACGATGATCTAGGTGTTAAAGTTGGCCAAAAAGTCAAAATTGC
>ERZ1292623.1901-Hain-H51-01um-R1-1901-length-19429-cov-5_pt1 | contig 10120 bp, 6 predicted proteins | sample MGYA00564398_ERZ1292623 | MGnify/ENA primary metagenome ERZ1292623 (study PRJEB36523, sample SAMEA6512633) | groundwater metagenome | collected 2019-01-07 | study: AquaDiva: Metagenomics assemblies of 32 groundwater samples
CCCATCAATCCCTTCACACCTTGTTTCATCAAGATGGTATCAGCATCTTCCACTGACCAATTGACTCTTGATAGATCCATAACTTGTAGATTTCTACCTTTTACTATAGCTTCATTTCCAAGGGTTCCATAGGATCTTACAGATTCGGATATTACAGAATAGTTTGATGAAGCAAGAGGAGTAGTAAGAGCAGGATCAAGGAAGTAAAGTCTATTCATCGACTTCAATTCCTGCTTCTGCCACTGCTGTTCTATGAGACGCTTTTGAAGTGGCGTCTGCATCTGTTCTTCTCTGAATTTGGATATCTCAGGATCTATTGGAATACTATTCACATATGTTGGTGGATTTTGCATTCCATAGTTTGCAATCCCCAAAGAAGTAGAATCCCATAAGCCGGCATATGGAGAACCGAAGTCTGTATTGGAACTTCTTGCATGACCAGCAACGCCCTGTTCAGCAAGTCCATTTATAGTATTACTATCAGAACCCTTGCCAGAGAAAGCTGCCAATCCCAATGCTCCTATGACAATTGCGGCAGCAGCTCCTATCGCTATTCCACCAAGTCTACCCTTTGGAACTTTGGTTGCCATACCTTTGACTTCAGGGATTGAAGCAGCAGAACCCGGCTTCGGAGCATTCTCAATTGCTTTTGAAACAACAGATGGTCTTGATTCTGGTAATGGAACAGGAGATATTGGAGTTTTTATCTTATCAGGAGATGGAACAGATAAATCAGTTCGAATAGGTGTATTGCTGGAAGAACTTGGAACAGGAGAAATAGCAGAAATTGGATTTTGTGCAACCTTGGATGTTGGTTTCTGAGCTTGTCTTACTGGTTGATTCAATCCTGATGGCTTGTATGGTCTATCAACAGATTCATCCCATAGAGCATCCTCAACCCTTGAAAAATCTCTTGCAAATCCTCTATTGGCTGGTCTTGGAGCCTCCCCTTCGTTACCTATTGAACTCATATATGGAAGAGGAGATGCGATCCTTTGAGGCTGCTCGGGTCTTGCAAACAATCTTCTCATGCCAATTTGGGATCTCGGTATTGCTTGTGTTCTTGCAGCTCTTGTTTGAGAGAATCTATTTCCAGTAGAGGCAATTCTTGCAAATGGACTTCTACTGGTATTTGCTGATTCAAGAGTAGGACTGATTTCTCCAAGTGAAGCATTCCACCCAACACCCATTCTTGAATATGTAGTTGTTTCAATCCTACGGCCAGGCCCGACATTGACTCTTGCAGTTCTCGAAGCTTGTTCCTCTTGAATGTTGCCTATGATCCTAGTTAAATTTATGTTTGATCTGCTTGCTGGTACTGGAGTTGGCAAAGTTCCAATTAACGGCCTTGGCAACCTTGAATATGTAGTTGTTTCAAGACGCTTCCCTCTACCAGCAAATACTCTTGCAGTTTTACCCTCATTTCCATCCAATCTTTCTGCGACTCTACCTATACTTTCCTTGAATGAATGGATATTTGTCCCTGCTCTGGGTAAAGCTCCAATTCTTGGTCTTTCAAGAGGAGTTGTTCTGGACTTCATGGAAGTATAGTTTCTCGATATTCCGTCCTTTATACCAGCCAACAATCCTTGTGTATTCCGACCTATCGAAGCACTTGATCTTGAGACAAGATTACCAGAAGTTGTCTTCATGGTACCGAGAGCAGAGCTTGTTACAGATAATGCACCACGGAGATTTCGTCCCAGTGCAGAAGTCGTATCATGTATGAAGTTGCTCGCTCGCCCAATACCACTACTTATACCACCAGCAATTGCTCTACCAGAACTTACAGCAGCATTACCAAGAACTCTACCTGTAGAACTCAATATCCCAAGCAAACCTCTACCAGTTGTCCCTGCTATATTCAAACCCTTGGAAAAGGCTGTCATACCTGTACTTGCAACAGTTGAAGGTATTTGTGCCATCTGTTTGAACTTTCCAGTAATTGATGTTCTGCCCAACAAGGAACTGAATAAACCAGCTACAAAACCGCCTACAGCGCCAAACCTGGCCAATCTGAAGTTGGAAGTGTTTGCATCGTCCAAGACAGAACCAATATGACTGATGGTAGAAAGTTGAGGCCTTGAAACAGTCTTTGGTTTCATCACAGATTCAACACTCTGTTCCCATTCGGAAAAGAATCTTGTTTCAAGATCCCCAGTTGGATCCATCGGTCTTCCCAAAATATCAGGTGTATAAAGTAGACTTGATGATACGGATGAACTTGGAGAATGTTGCCATGTATCAAGACCAGCTTGTGAGGTCCAATAGCCCATATCATCTGCTGCCAAGAAGGACTTTACTCTACCAGTACCACCTCCAAGATAACCAGTAGGGGCCCTTAATCTTGAAAGATCAGCAATATCTGTACTCTCATTATAAATCTGTAATGGCACATTTGAACCAATCTGTCGGCGAGCCTGATCAACTCTTGCCATATCAGATTCATTGAAATTGAGCATATAGGATGCATTGCACACACCAAGGTCTATATTGAATCTCTTATCCAGATGTTTTGCAAGATAACCTGGAGAAGCACCAACCCAATCATGTTCCAGAGCGCCAGAGCCTGTAAACTTTACGATTGTTCCGTCATTCCCGTGAGCCGATATATATACTCTCGATCTTGATAAATCACTATTTGCAAGCTTGATTGCATCTTCCAATGATGAAGTTGGTCCGACGGGGATTACTCTTGCGCCTATAGCCTCAAGCGAACCTCTTCTGGACATACCAAATGTCAAAGCAGTAGGATCCTTATAGAATTCCTCTGCCATGAAGACTATATCTTTACTACCAATTTGAGAAATATGACTTGAAGTAATTGTTCCTATTGCTTTTGTTTGTGAAGTTGTATGTACACCCTCACTTAAACCAGCATTGAAGGCAAGCAGGCCACCCGCCACCGCCCAGGATGTGGAACGACCAAATAATCCTCTATATCCAGATCCGAAGTCTGTATTACCTTTTCTCAACCATGCAGCATATGAATTTTCATTCAAACCTTCAATGGTATTATAAGAATCATCCTTTGAAGAAATACCATTGACTGGAGTAGTACCCTTGGAAGCCCCTGCAATTCCTCCAAGAGCCAATATACCAAGTCCGAATAATCCTGCTCCCAGGGCAAAACGGCCCCCACCTCCAAAGGAACCAACTCGGGAAGCTCCTCTCAACCCTCTTGATGATCCAGTAAGCATTGTAGCATCAAGAACATCACCAACTCTGAATCTTGTTGCTCCTTCAAATATACCCAATCTACCAGAAACCTGACGAGAAGATTCACTCTCGATCATTCTATTGAGAACATCCACTTCTCTCAGAGTTCCAGTAGTGTCTCCTGTTATTCTTGCCGCAACCTCACCTTGCAGTTCTCTCTGAAGAGCACGAAGATCCATACCAGCAGCACGAGAAGTACCTTGTAGGTGAGCAAATAATTCATCCATTGAGGTGAACGGATCACGTTTGGCCATGGATATGGTGAGAGATGATGGTCTACCTTCTCGTAGAATTGGAACATCTCTCTGTTCCCAACCTACATTGAAGAGATGTTCTCCTCTTGCAGCACCAGGAGCACCATGATTGATGTCTCTCATTGCGCGAGCGATAACATTATACTTCATATATATACGTGAAGTTTCAGACTTCAACATATGCATTCTATGAAGCCAATTCAATGCATCTGCTTCCTGGGCATTTGTGACCATTAGAGCACTACCAGTTGCCATCTGTGCTCTCATTCTCAAATCTCTGAATGCACCTATATGGCGAGCTGATTTCTCTCCAACAAGAGCAGACAGAAGGTTGTCCTCGGTTGCTCTATGAAGCTCCGGGCCGATACCCATCAATCTTGCCTGTATATCAAGACCCACACCAGTACTTGCTTCTCTTATATCAATCCCAAGACCAGCAGTTCTTGATAATTCTGCACCATATGATTGTGCCGCTCTCACTACATCCTGAACATCAAATACCTTCAAACCAGGACGAGTCAGGTCAACATTCTCTATTGCTTCCCAGACACCTCTCCAATCTCCTGTAGCCAAAGCCCTTGACCTTGCAGCATGAACCGAAGGATCACTCATATAGAGAAGTTCATGAGCACTTCTTGGAGCATGAGTAAACCTACCTCTCAATTTCCCTGTCACACCAAACTGTCTACCAATAGCTCCCAACTGTCGCGAGTTATGAACAATCAATCCACTGGCAAGAAACTCACCTGTATTTGTAGTTATATCAAAAACTTCAATATCACCAATCTCTTTTACTTGTTGAATTGGTACCCAACAGAAATCTTGATTAACTGGAAGATTCAATATATGAGCTATTCGGTCGAACGATTCCTTACTCCAAGATATTGAATTTTCATCATATACTCCATCAGTATCACATCCTGTAATTTCTCTCAATTTCTTTTTATATGGAGTATTTCCAATCTTGGGAAGATTTAATTTATCTATATAACTTTTCCAAATAACTTTCCAATCAGAACCGAGAGATATCGGAACACGATAAATTGATGTATTATTTTTTATACTCTTTCTTTTTTCAAGAAGAGTTTTTACTTCCCTCCCTTTTCTTGCATCCAGACCTATTATCTCATTAAATTTACCGATTTCTTGGACAGGTACAGTTACTCGATGAAGAGTTTTATCCGATTCTTTTCTATCGTCTGGAACAGAATATATAAAACTCAAGATACTAAGTCGAGCAAGAACCATTACTATCTGTTTGGCTAACAACTCACTTGTAGTTGAGTAGATCAAACCATTGTCACTTACAGTACCATCGCCATCCCACATACATCTTAAAACAATACCAATTTGTCTATTGGAACATTTTAAAATTTCTTGTGGAAGAGTCTTTTCGTAAGAATACTTATCGAGTAATCCAAATCTTTTAAGGAGGGTGGCCGCTGGTGGATTATGTCTACTCCCTTTTATACCTGAAGAATTAACATATCTAAAATCTTTTCCATTAGTTGTTTTCCAAACATAGCCATCATAAACATTGGGCAACAAATCTTGATATTCTTTTTCAGCAACAGAAAGAGAAACTGAATTTCTCTTTACTCTTCGGCATCCTTCAGCTATAAACCAACCGATAAGTTCGAGTTCTTTATCAGTAAATAATTTTGATTCAGGAAGGTCCCACCTTTTATTATTATACAATAACCAATCATCAAGACTTAATTCATCAGTTCTTACCCACCCTCTTTGAGTAAACCATAAGTGGCCTGCTGATGCCTTTACAGAAATTCCATATTTTGGTGATACCTCGTATGATTTCTTGAAACCTTTATTCACAAGATCAAAACCTTCGACATCACAAAGCTCTCTTTTATAAGAATCTTGCGGGATGGTCCCTAAAAACTTACCATTTTTATAATCAGAGATATCAACAATACTACCATCTGACATCTGTATAAGTGTATCTGGACCAAGACATTCGAACTGAGGATTGGCCATCCATATGACTTGATTTGCACCCATACCAGAAAACATCTGCTCATAAGCCTGTCCTACACCCATTCCAGTTCTTACATCAACTGGAACCGTCATCCCACCCATACGAGCTTGGCGTTGTGGGGATATTCTCTCACCACGTAGATGAGGATAGAGAGATTCCTGTCTTCTATTACCTTGTGAATCAGTTACGGAAACCTGTTGCCCAAGCTTTTCCTGCAACCAACTTGCTCCTGGTTGACCTTGACGAACTTGTACAGCCTGCTGCCAGCTTGGATAATTTCTGCTTCCAACAAATGTCTGTCTGAAAGGATCTGTAGGAGAACCAGGACTTACAGGTCTTTTCACCAATTCTGTTGGTCTTGGAATGAATTCTGTTGCACGACCTTGAGCAAGATTTACAACAGACATCTGATGGATGGGAAGACCAGTATCCAATCCGAGGGTTTCTATATCCAAATATGCCGCTGACCTGAATAGGGCATTGATCATCTGATCAGACATTGGCATCAGACTTCATACTCCTATTTGAATAAGCGTGCTCACAATCATTACGCAACTATAATATCGACCATTGATATCAACTCTATAATTAATATCTTTTATATAATAAGAGAAGATTCTATTCCAATTCCAGCATATCATCTTCGATATCATCAAATTCAGGAATCATATCATTTTTATCATCAAGACCAGGATATCCAGCTTCTCCATCCCCCAATACTCCAACAGATTTCTTCATCTCAATGGCCTTTCTCAATCTTTCTATCTCGGTCATCAACTGGGAGGTCTGAATGCCAGTACCAAATCGGGCTGCGGTAACAGCTCTTACCTTTCTTGTGGCAAGAAGCTCTTCCAATATCTTATGTCTTCTCTTTTCAAGCTTTTCAATTATACCGAATATTGGATGTTCCTTGTATGCACGACTTTCAGTACTGACGGCTCCTACCGAAGTGGAAGTATCAACCTTCATGAAATCAATACCCTCTCCTTCTCTATCTCCTCCCGCCATTACAAGAACTGCTCTATTCTTATGCAAATCACAAAGAGCAAGATCATTTATGAGAGCAAGCTCAGATGGACGAGCTGGATCAACATCAAACTCCTGTATGTAGTCTATGAGCTTCTGTTCAACATATACCTTTTCTACAATACATTGATCTCCAATTGGAAAATCATCTATGGAATCATATAAGGGAGTTCTTGAACCATTGATCTTATTATATGAGTATCCCATACCAATTGGACAAGCATGGTAGAAGGCACATTTATCAGGTCCTAAACAAACACAAGGAGCAACTGCATTTATTCCATACTTGAAATTATCAAGATCTTTTATAAGTTTTTTCAGCTTTGCTTCATCATAACGTTCCAATAGCTTATCGTATTGATCAGAAGATGCAGTTATCTTGTTGAGTAGGTCTCTTTGACGTATGAGTTTTGCCTCGCTCTGATCCGATCTTGAACTTCTTCTCAGAAGTGATGTAAGGGGGGTCGCCGGTAGTTCTTGTTCCAATTCAACCTTGACAGACTTGGTACTCTTGGAATTCATCTGTTTTCTTACAACCTTTATCTTCCCAATCCTTCTACCATTCTTCTTTATAGGAGTAATTGAATCATCAATTTTGTCACTATCATTGTCATCATCGATATCAGCATCATGACTCATATATGTTCATTTCCCCATTTTATTCAATTTTATTCAATAATATCTTCAATCCAGAAAAGAAATCCATCAATTTCTTTTTTTCCTTCTCTGATTTCATTTCCATCAAGAACAATCTTCTTGTTGCCAGGGCCTGACTACAGAGAAATTTCTTATCAGAATAATCAACTATCTTCTTGTAACGAAAAGCATATTGAAATGTATTGGCATTATTGGCAAGAATTTCTGCGCCCTCAACACACTTCTCAAGTATGGAACCAAGTAGGAATAATTGTTGTTCTGATAATTGTTCTTCACCAAGATTGTTCATTTATTAATTTTCTTCCAATTCCTCAGATTCTGATTCCATGGATCTTCTCAATTCTTCAATTGAATCCCAATTATTGATTACAAAATGTTCATAACATAATAGTTTCGCGCGATCAAGAACCTCTGTATCGGGTGGATTATTATCACTACAAAGGATCACACTATTTGAACATTCAACAGGTAACTTGAAATCAATGACATATAATTCTCCCTCCTTTCTACAAAGATCAGAATCTTCCAATATACATTCATGTATTATGAATCTGAATGGAACCCATTTATTATTATTCTTATCATCATATTGTTCATCCATTATCATCATCCTTATTTGATAAACCTATAATCATTTCTTTCAATATCACATCAATCACCTCTTATAGCAAGATAAAGTGATGGAAAATTTAAATTTCAATCAATAAGGACTCAAGTTCCCAATAATAGTATACCAAGATGGATAATTTTTATAAGAGGGACCAGGTATTGATGAGTCACCAAGGACCCATTATAAAAACTCAGGAAATAATAAATTTTTGTAGAGAGACAATGAAAATCAAAGATTTCAAAAGTCATATCAAAGAAGTTGAAAAATATAAAATTTTGTTGGAGAGACCAGAAATCAGTTCTATAGAAAACATAGAAAATCAGAACCTTCTGCCTATTTAGAGAAAGCTGATATAAAAAATTATATAAGAGAAGACCAGGTATTGATTGGTGATATGGGTCCTATGGTCGTTCGGAGGCCACCGGCTCCTATAGAACCATACCTATCCAGTCATATGACTCTTCTCCTTTTCTTTTTAAGTGCCTGATTAAGCAGAGTTATTGCTTGATCGTATGGGAGTAGTCCCTTGATGGCTGTATACTGTGCAATGCATGGTTATACTGATAATCATACATGAATATGTGTGTGCATACAAATGCATATATTATATGTGTGTGCTTCAGTATGATACATGATGCCACATGCATAATATATAGCTACTACCTCTTGGGCAGAGGTGTACGTGTGGTGAGTCATACTCGATCATGCGAAGTCCTACATGGAAATGCACCGTGTACTTCGTATGGTGATAAGGATAAACCTCTACGTAGCGCGTAAAGTCAGATACTGGTATTCATGCTGGTTCTGAGAAGGTTACATACCCGCGTAATTACATGAATACCATGCATGTGTGTGTAGTAGCTACCCATACATCAGTGGTGCATGTGGTTGAACCAACATGGACAGTCATATCCCAAGGAGACTTGCGACTCCCTACGTATGTGACCTCATCCTTGCAACCAATACATGTACCATATGATGATGTGTAGTGAACAGCACATGTGTATGATAAACCAATCCGAAAGGATGGGTACTACGTACTACCTGGTTAATGTGGTATATGTAATGGTTACCAGTGGCCCAAACTGGAGAGAGCACGTTCCTCATACGTGTTGATGCTGACTATCATGGCTGATAAAGCCTACAAGGTCAGTGACATGGCGGTAAAGAGTAAACCGCACGAGCATGGATTCCTCGATGGAGTCGAGTCCATATTTCATCTCGGTCCTACAGCGAGATACGATGGCTGGTAGGTGATGGTGCGTGAACCAAGAACAACAATCACGATAAGGGATGGTCAACGATATGGACCATACTCTAACTGCGGAGTGAGTAGCAGTGTCCTAACAACGGGACGAATAGGGTTGGTAGCCTGCACCAGTAAGCAGGCCCAATAAACCAGAGAGCTGAAGAGGCGATGACCTGGTAATAGTTCGATAGAACATAGTAGTGAATCAAGTAGCCGTTTGTCCGAGCGAAAGATATCACGAATTGAGAAGGCATTCTGGTAAAACCAGGTGCCTTTTCTTTTTAATTGGGTCAAAAGGAGGCCCATGTGATGAATCTCATCAAGCTTGTGAGCCGGGTGGTTGAGATGAAGAATGCTCATGCTCGCAAGGTCCAGGCTTTGCGTGTCCGGGAGGAGTGCGCTCGTTGGGAGGTGTCGATTCCTCCCTGGGCAGACCCTCTCTACGGGATAAGAGCTGAGAAGCCCTGCACCGATCCCGATTGGGGAAACTTCTCCAACCTCGGCTTCTAGTACATAGATCGTCTCTTGCCCTGGCATACGGCTTGAAGTCTTCCAAGACTTCATAGTATGCTTTTCTTTTTAGACGATCAGATTCCCTGGTCAATTGGACAATTCAGTCCGAACATGAGCAATCAAGCTCACAGCGCAGGAGGTGAGATATGCGTTGGATGATGGTGGCTGGTAGTAGAGGGATAGTGGGGTTCTCCTATTATCCCTCTCTCTTGGAGGTTGTACGTCGCAAGGATGTACATCTCTATGGGGTTGGGATCGGGGCTGAGACTGTCTTCACTGTGATTGAACGTGAGAGCCAGCAGGAGATTGGGACGCTTGTTCCCATTCATCTTGCCGCGAAGGTGAAGGCAGCATTCTGATTTCATGTTGCGCCATTGAAAGGAGGGCTTCATACTCCTTTTTCTTTTAAATGGCAATCATGCCATAAGAGGTCAATTGATCAACTTCAAAGTCGAGACGAGGACTCAGTTCTGGGGACAGGACAACAAGCGGGTGGAGGGTGGTAACTGGAACCCAACGTATTTTTGCTACTGGACTGACAGCAGGACGGGGAAGCAGTGGCTCATCGTGGGGCCGAATGAGGAGGTGAACATCGA
>ERZ1292623.5473-Hain-H51-01um-R1-5473-length-10119-cov-10_pt1 | contig 10119 bp, 8 predicted proteins | sample MGYA00564398_ERZ1292623 | MGnify/ENA primary metagenome ERZ1292623 (study PRJEB36523, sample SAMEA6512633) | groundwater metagenome | collected 2019-01-07 | study: AquaDiva: Metagenomics assemblies of 32 groundwater samples
GAAAGCTCTGAATGCCGATCGACAGCCGGTTCACGCCGGCCGCGCGGTAACCGCGGAAACGTTCGGTCTCGACAGTGCCGGGGTTGGCCTCAAGCGTAATTTCCGCGTCCGGAACCAGCGCCACGCGTGCGCGCACACCGGCAAGCAGGCGTTCAATTGCCTCTGGCGAAAACAGACTGGGCGTGCCGCCACCGAGAAAAATCGAACGCACCGGCCGGCCCCAGACGCGCGGCAGGTCGGACTCCAGATCGGCGAGCAAGGCATCGATGTAGCGTTCCTCAGGAATTTCACCATGCCGCTCGTGCGAGTTGAAGTCGCAGTAGGGGCACTTGCGCACGCACCAGGGAAAATGGACGTAGAGCGCCAGCGGTGGCAGAGCGGTGAATTGAAACATCGCGGATGGCACGTCGGGACCGGTATTAATATTACCATCGTGCCCACATACAACCGCAAGAACCGGGTTGTGGCGGGCGGTGTGCGCTGACTATGATGGTGGCCGGACAAGACGCTCAGGCACCGCTATGGCCGAATCGGATTACGCGCGTATCGAGAAGACCATTCGCTATCTCGAGACGAACTTTCGCGCGCAACCGTCGCTCGCCGAGGTGGCGGCGCAGGTGTACTTGAGCGAGTACCATTTTCAACGCTTGTTTCGGCGCTGGGCCGGCATTAGCCCGAAGCGCTTCCTGCAGGTGCTGACGGCCGAGTTTGCCCGCGATCTGCTGCGCGAGTCGCGCACGGTGCTGGAGGTGAGCGACGCGGCTGGACTGTCGAGTGCCGGTCGTTTGCACGACCTGTTGGTCACGCTGCACGCCGTGACGCCCGGAGAAATTCAGGACGAGGGCGCGAATCTGCACATCCAGTATGGTTTCCACCCGAGCCCGTTTGGTGAATTTGTCCTGGCGACAACCGGGCGCGGCATCTGCGCCATCGAGTTCGTGGCCCCGGCGAGTCGCAACGCGGTGCTCGCCGGTCTGCAGAGACATTGGCCTGCGGCACGCTGGCGCTTGCAGCCGCGCGCCACGCAAGCGGTGGCGGCACGCTTATTCCCCGCCCAGCGGCTGGCGGGCGAGCGTTTCGATCTGCTGGTACAAGGCAGCAATTTTCAGGTCAAGGTATGGCAAGCACTGCTGCGCATACCCAGCGGGAAAGTGGTCTGCTACGAAGACCTTGCCGCCCGGATTGAAGCGCCCAGGGCGACCCGTGCCGTGGCCAGTGCCATCGCACGTAACCCGATTGCCTTCCTGATTCCCTGTCATCGTGTGATCCGCAAGACCGGTGCGTTCGGTGAGTACCGCTGGGGTCGCACACGCAAGAAGGCGTTGCTCGGCTGGGAGGCGGCGCGGCGTGTCGTTGTGGATGATGAAAGGATGTCCTGACGAACGACAGTCCATCCAAAGCGGCGATGACCGTATGCAAAAACATGAGAATTTATCGAGAAAACCTTGCGCTTTGTTTCGAGATTGGGAGCAGCGCATCGATGCATCGATCCTCCGGGAGGTCACCGTAGGTTCCGTGCGGCGAAAAAAACGGTCATGCCGGTACCGGCATGACCGTTGTTAAACGATTTGACAACGCAGGCTACTTGTAGAGTTTGTCGTAATATTGCCTGTAATCCATCTTGGCCTTTTCGCCCTTGACCTCGATCTCCGTGTATTTGAAGCTGGACATCAGCTCGTGCGCGCGTTGTGCGTCGAGAGGTTCGATGAACATGCCGCTGGTATAGCCCACACGGCACAACAGGAAGACCGTCTTGCCCGGAGCCGGTGTGACCCGATAGTGCATGATCGGGCTCGGCGCCATGTACGCGACGATTTCGTGTTCACCGTTCGAGACCTTGAAATGGCTGAAGGTCCCGGGCGTGAGCACCGCCATCACGGTATCATTGTCGATGATAGCGAATTTGCGTGCACCGCCAAAGGACGAGTCTTCCCGGAACACGTAGATCAGCTGCAAAGCACTACACTAGATTGTGACAGATTCACGCGCGCCGCGACGGAGAAGTTTCAGATTCGACAATAACCGGCCACGTCGGCATGCGTGGCGCTGGCGTTGCACGGCGCCACCACATCCGGGCGCCCGAGGTGGTAGCCCTGGCCGAAGTCGACACCGAGATCGATCAGTATCTGAAATGCCTCTTCGCTCTCGACAAATTCGGCGATGGTTTTTTTTCCGAGGGCATGGGCGATATCGTTCATGGCGCGCACCATGGCTTTGTCCACCGTGCTCGTGGCGATATGTTTCACGAAGCGGCCGTCGATTTTGACAATATCCACGGGCAGCTCCTGAAGGTAGGCGAAGGACGACATCCCGGAGCCGAAGTCGTCCAGCGCGGTGCGGCAGCCCAGCGCACGCAGGCGCGCCAGCAGGCTGGCGGCGGCGCTCAGATCGGCAATGGCCGCTGTTTCGGTGATCTCGAAAATGATCGCGGCGGGGTCGAGCCCGGTGGCGCGCAATTTTTCCTGGACCAGATCGCAGATCGTGGGCGTGTTCAGCGTCTGGGCGGACAGGTTGATGGAGTAGCACAGTTCCGGCAGCCTGCGGCGTTGCTCCGCAAGGGTTTCGATGGCGTTGACGATCACCCAGCGGTCGATGTCGAGCGACAGGCCGAAGCGCTCGGCGGTCGGCAAAAAACCGCCCGGCATGATAAGCCCGCCGTTCTCGTCCAGCATGCGAATCAGTACTTCATAGGTAGTCACCGCGCCCCCCCGGGTGCTCACGATCGGCTGGCAGGCGAGTACGAAGCGGTTCTGTTCGATGGCCTCGCGAATACGCCCTGACCAGCCCATGTCGAGCGACATGATGGCGACATCCTTGGCGTCCGCGGGCGCGAAGATGTGCACCTGGTTGCGCCCGCTGCGCTTGGCGATATGGCAGGCGAGATCGGCGTGCGACATGATTTCGGCCGGCGACAGCACCGATGGCTCGATCATCGCCACGCCGATCGAGCAGCCGATCGTGACCGGGTGTCCCTCGAAACTGAAGGCGTGTTCGGTCAACTGGCGGCGGAAGGCGTCGGCGATCTTTTCCATTTGCTCCGGCTGGACGTCGTACATCAGCAGCGTAAATTCGTCGCCGCCGAGGCGCGCCACCAGATCGCTCTTGCGCACCCGGCGGTTGAGGATGCCCGCCACTTCGAGCAACACCTTGTCGCCGGCGGCGTGTCCGAGGGTGTCGTTCACGTACTTGAAATGGTCGAGGTCGATATACAGCAACGCGCAGTTGGTGGTTTCATTGCGGCGCACGCGTTCCACGACGCGCTCCAGCTCGCCGTGAAAATAGCTGCGGTTGTACAGACCCGTGAGGCCGTCATGCTCGGCGAGCCGGCGCAGATTTTCCATCATCGCCTTGCGCTCGCTGATGTTCGACACCAGGGCGATGTACTTCTGCCGGTTTTCCAGGCGCATGCCGGTAATCTTGATCGCCATCGGGAAGCTGCCGCCGTCTTTGTGGCGTCCGGCCACCTCGCCCTCGTGGCCGATGAGGCGTTGGACCTCGGTGCGCATGAAGTGCTCAATGTAGCCATCGCGATTCTCGCGTGCCTCCGGCGAAATGAGCAGCGCGATCGAGGTGCCGGTCACTTCGGCCTCGATCCAGCCGAACAGTTTCTCGGCCGACTGGTTGAAACCTTCGATGCTGCCCCGCTCGTCGAAGGTGATAATTCCCTCGGCGGTGTTGTTGAGGATGGTGTGCAGGCGTTGTTCGCGCGCGTTGAGCTGTTCCAGCATCGCCTGACGTTCGCTGATGTCGGTCATCATGCCGGTGAACAGGCGCCGGCCGTCCACCCACATTTCGCTGACATGCAGTGAGATCGGGAACGAGGTTCCATTCTTGTGCAACGCCAGTTCCTCGAATTCGCGGCCCAGCATGCGGTTCAGGAGCGTTATGCCGTGGCGTTGCAAATATGCTTCATGCGCCTGGCGCGCGGGCGCCGGCATGATCAGGGAGATCTTCTGGCCGATGGCTTCCAGCGCGGCATAACCGAACAGCTTTTCGGCGGCCGGATTGAAGTCTTCGATGACGCCTTGTTCATCGACGGTGACTATTGCCTCGACCGAGTAATCGAGCACCGCCTTGAGGCGGTCCTGGCGCATGTGTACTTCGCGGCGCATGTGGTCGAAGGCCTGTGTCAGGTCCTGGGTTTCGATCAACTGGGTTTTCGGCACGACGATGTTTTTCTCGCCCGCCGCCTCGGCCCGCAGCGCGGCCACCACGCGCGCGATCGGCCGGCGGATTTGAATCTCGAAGACCATGAAAATGATTGCGGTAACGGCCAGACCCATGAGCACCAGCAGCCACAGGGACCCGGAGAGGTGCTCGGCGACCTGCGCGAGCAACGACAGGTCCTCGGCCGAGTTCGCATCCACATCCTTCTCGATCTCACGCACGCCGTTCCAGACACGCGCGATGAGCGGTTGTACGCTGTTCTGCAGTAACTGGGTATCGAGGCGCCAACTCTCCGAGGACCAGATTGCCTTCACATCGCCCCATGATCTATACCATTCGCGGTGCAGGGCGTGCATCTGTTCCAGCGATAGCTCCTGCTGGAACTGCAGGAGGCCGCGTTTCTGCATGTCGGTGAGCTGCGCGAGGTTGCGCGTCACTCGCTCGGAAAAGTCTTCGAGCACCGCTTGCTGGGCGGCCATGGATTCCTCGGGCGATGCGTCGAAGATGCCGAACCGATTCGACACGAACATCCGGAAGGCGGTGACCATGCGCGACCAGGCGTACAGCGTATCGTAGAAGAGCCGTTGTGCTTCCGGCTGGCCCGGTTGCGAAATCTGTTCGCGGGCCTCGTCCAGCGCCAGCGTTGCGACGGAGAAAAACTCCTGAACATTCGGCTGCATTTTGTCGACCATGATCGGCATTGCCGGGAAGGCCCGCAGCGGCGAGGCGCGCAATGCCATGAGGCGCGGCCCGTCGCCGCGCAGCGTGCGCAGATCGCGCAGCAGCGATTCGGTCTTTTCGCGTGTGCCGGTGGTGCGTCGCACCCACGCGGTTTGCATGAGTTTTTCGGTATCTTCCGCGAGGTGCGCCAAGTGCGCGTCGAATTTCGCGCGCGTTGGCGGCGCTGGCGACAGCATGTAGTTTTGCAGGGCCTGTTCCGCCTCCCACGTCCTGTTGCTCAGGTCGCGCGTGAGTGCGTACACGTGGCTCCGGTCGGAGAGGTTGGCGGCGTTGTCCCCCGACACCTCGCTGACCCGCTTGTTTACCACCCAGGCCACCACCACCAGCAGCGCCAGCAACAGGCCAGCCATGTACAGGAATCGCCCGCGCAGGGTGTTGACGCCGAATACCCGCAGCCAGCCGGCGGCGGGACGCCGGCTGTCGGTTTTCGGGTTCAAGCCGTGGGCTGGGTTCATTTCAGACGCTGGCGATTTATGCACTTAACCCATAGCGATTGCATAAAGCATGCCGTCCACGGGCGCTGGACAGCCCGGGTTTATTGGGTGATTTAGCGGGTCAGCCTGGGTAAGCGATGAAAAACAGGAAAATCCGGGGATCTTCCGAGCGCGGATCGCGGGCGCCTTTCAAGCAGGAGGCGTGGTCTGGATCAGCTTCGGTTTGGCAGGCTGGCAAGCAGCTGACGCAGGGCCTGGCCACGGTGGCTCAGGGAGTTTTTGATCTCGGGCGACAGCTCGGCCGCACTTATCGAATGGGTCGGTACGTAGAACACCGGGTCATAGCCAAATCCGCCCGACCCGCGCGGTTCGCGCAGGATGCGCCCCTCCCAGGTGCCCTGGCAAATGAGCGGCGTGGGATCGAGGGCGTGGCGCAGGTAGACGAGCACACACTGAAAACGCGCGCTGCGGTTTTGTTCCGGTACATCCTTGAGCAGACCGAGCAGCTTATCGAGATTTGCCGCGTCGCTTGCGTCCGGTCCGGCGTAGCGCGCCGAATAAATGCCGGGCGCGCCCTGCAAGGCATCCACTTCCAGGCCGGAGTCGTCGGCCAGTGCCGGCATATTGGTGTGTCGCGCGGCGTGGCGCGCCTTGAGGATGGCGTTTTCGACGAATGTAAGTCCGGTCTCTTTGGCGTCAGCGACGTTGAAGCGCGACTGCGGCACGACCTCGAAATTGAGACCGGCGAGCAGATGACTGAATTCACACAGCTTGCCGGCGTTGCTGCTTGCCAGCACGATGGTCCGGTTCATACATCCTGCGCCAGCACCGCGCGCTGCTGTTGGATGAGTTGCGCGATGCCTTTCTGCGCGAGCGCGGTCATGGCCTGCATCTGTGCGACACTGAAGGCCGCGCCTTCCGCCGTCCCCTGGATCTCGATAAAGCCGCCGGCCTCGTTCATGACGAAATTCATGTCGGTCTCGGCGCTGGAGTCTTCGGCATAGTCGAGATCGAGCATCGGCTCTCCCTGCACGATGCCGACCGACACCGAGGCCAGCATGTGACGCAGTGGATCTGTGGCCAGCAGCTTGCGGCCGCGCAACACGCTGAGCGCATCCTGCAAGGCCACGCACGCGCCGGTGATGCTCGCGGTGCGCGTGCCACCATCCGCTTGAATGACGTCGCAGTCCACCGTCAGGGTGCGTTCGCCGAGGCGCCGCAGGTCAACCACGGCACGCAGGCTGCGGCCGATGAGCCGTTGAATTTCCTGGGTGCGCCCGCCCTGCTTGCCGGCTGCGGCCTCGCGCTGCACGCGGTTACCGGTGGCGCGCGGCAGCATGCCGTACTCGGCCGTGATCCAGCCCTGGCCCTTGCCCTTGAGGAACCCCGGCACCTTCTCCTCGACGCTCACGGTGCACAGCACGCGCGTGTCGCCGAATTCAATCAGCACCGCGCCTTCGGCGTGTTTGGTGTAGTGGCGGGTAAAGCGGATGGGACGCAGTTCATCGGGCGCACGGCCACTGGGACGCATGGGAATTCCTTAGGGTGAAGCAATCAAGAGGCGCAACCATACCGGAGCGCGATGCAGAAGTCAGGCGCGCCGTTCAGGGCTTCTTCTCGAAACGAGCCAGGAACGCCTCAAGCTCATCGATGGTGTTTTCCAGGGTTTTGCGCGCGTCCGCCTTGATGTCCTTGGCGGCACGCTTACGCAGCTTCATTCCGGCGGTGCGGATGCGCGCGTCTTCGAGCAGGTTCTTGTGGTTGGTCTCTTTTTTCATAGTGGTCGTCTGCAGCGGCAGGGCGCCGGTGACGCCCTCCTGCCAGCGCAGGCAGATGGCGCTCAGGTTGTCGGCGCGCTCTTTCATGCGTTTCTCGGCGGTGAGCAGCATTTCCTCCACGCCTTCGTCGAGCGCCGGATATTTCAGGAAACTGAAAAGGGCCGAGGCTTCCATCGCCTCCCACAGACCGTCGCTGCACAGCAGCAGCACATCGCCGCGCTGCAACGCGGTCTCTTCGCCGAGGCTGACGGCCGGCGTGTGCGGTCCGCCCACGGCCTTGAGCAGGCGCGCCTTCTCCGGGTGGCGCTTCATCTCTTCTTCGCTCAACAGGCCGCCGAGGCGCAGTTGTTCGGTCACCGTGTGGTCGTGCGTGCGGCTCAACACCTGGCCGCCGCGAAAATGGTAGAGGCGGCTGTCGCCGACATGCGCCCAGTAGGCGTAGCCGTTCTGCACCAGGCACAGCACGCAGGTGGTGCGCGGCGAAATCGGCGGCGTGCGCACTTGGCCATGCGCGTAAATCGCCTTGTGGGCCTGCATAATGGTGAGCGCCAGGAACGCCGACGGCTTGGTGATGACCGGCTGGCGCACCGCCTCGAAGGCGTGCTGCGCGGTCTGAGTGAGTATCTCGGCGGCGAGCGCGCCGCCCGTGTGGCCGCCGAGACCGTCGGCCAGCACCAGGAGCACGGCGTTGTCGCGCTCCGCGCACACGATGCGGTCCTGATTGGTGGCGCGGCCGCCGGCGAGGCTGTAACTGGCAAGCTGATATTTCATGTCATTCGTTCCACGGCAGGCGTGCGCCGAGGCGCGTCAGCCAACTGTCTGCGGCCGGCGCGGGCTCGTTGGAACTCAGCGGGTTCATAAAGTCGAGCAGCGCCTGCACACTCTGCGGCCGGTCGAGCTGGTGGAACTGCAAACACCAATCGATGGACTCAAGCAATTGCGACGAGTAGTGACGGGCGTACTGGCGCGCCGCCGGTTTGTAGGTGTCTTTAATGCGTCGTTCGGTTGCGGGCGGCGGCGGACGGCCGCTGATGCACGACCACATGGAAGCGCCGATGGCGTACACATCGCTCCACGGACCCACGTGTCCGCCGAGGTGTTGTTCGATGGGCGCAAACCCGAGGGTCAGGGTGTAGGGTCCGGTCGGCCGGCTGCCGACCGTGGCGATACGCGCCGCGCCGAAATCGAGCAGCAGCGGGTTGCCGCCCGGGCGCAGGAAAATATTGGCCGGTTTGATGTCGAGATGCAGCAGGTTGTTCTGGTGTACGTCGCGCAGGCCGAGCAGCAGCGGCGGGAAGATCGCCCGCAGCGCGTTCTCGTCCAGACTTCCGGCCTTGCGCTTGATGTACCAGCGCAGATCACGGCCGTGTTCGTAGCGCATCACCATGTACGCGGTGTTGTTGGCGCGGAAGAAATTCACCACGCGCACGATGTTCGGGTGGTTGATCTTGGCGAGCGCCGCGGCTTCGTCGAAGAAGCGTTTGATGCCCTGGCGGAATGCCGCCGTCGTATCCGCGTTGAGCGGTTCGACGCGCGACTCGTCCACGCGCTGTGCCTGGTTGCTGGGCAGGTATTCCTTGATCGCCACCGGCTCGCCGTTCTTTTCGTCGGTGGCCAGGTAGACAATCGAGAACCCGCCACCGCCGATGTGTCGCATGATGCGATAGTGCGTGAGCAGGTAGCCCTTGGGCAGGATATTTTTGTGTCGCTTCAACTTCATGGTGCTGTGCTTCGACGTTATCCCGAGTTTCGCGGGAAACCAGCCCGCCGCTTACGTAATAATAGGTCAAGACGCCAAATCGTGCTTACGACCGCCATGGATGGCGGCCGCTTCGGGCTCCTGCCCTCTCGCGGCATTACTCCATCCATGGAGGGCAGAAGTGCCGGAAACGCAGGAGCAGTTTTCCGGCCGGCGCGCGTTTTTCATTCCAGCCGGTTCAGTTTACCATCGGCGCCTTCAGGTCAATCGGGCGACACCATGACAGCGAGCATGACCGCGTTTGCGCGGCGCGAAACCGTTACCCCGTGGGGCGGCCTCGCGTGGGAACTGCGTACCGTCAACCACCGCTACCTGGAACTCGGTTTCAAGCTGCCGGACGAGCTGCGCGTCATCGAGCCCGCGGCGCGCGAGCTGCTCGGCAAGCACCTCGGGCGCGGCAAGGTGGATTGCCACCTGCGGTTCGCCGCGCGCGAGGGCGCGGAAGGGGCGCTCGACGAGGCGCTGGTCGCCCGCCTGATGGCGCTCGCGCAGAAAACCCAGGAACTCGCGGCCGCGGCTGGCGGGTCAGTGGCGCCGTGGCGCATGGTGGATCTGCTGCGCTGGCCGGGGGTGTTCAAATCTGGGTCGGTGGACGCCGGGGGACTGCAACAGGCAGCGATTGCGCTGCTCACCGAGACCGTGAATGAACTCGGGGCCACGCGCGCACGCGAAGGCGCGCAACTGGCCGTTATCCTTCAAACACGCCTCAACGCTCTGGGCGAGATTGCCGCGCAGGTGCGTGTGCTGTTGCCCGAGGTCCGGCGGAATTTCCGCGAGCGCCTGCTCGCGCGTCTGGATGACGTGCGCGCGGAACTCGATCCGGCGCGCGTCGAGCAGGAGCTGCTGTTGTTCGCGCAGAAAACCGACGTGGATGAGGAGCTCGACCGGCTGGTCATGCACTTGAACGAAGTGCGGCGCGTGCTCGACGACAAGGGCCAGGCCGGCCGCAGGCTCGATTTCCTCCTGCAGGAACTCAACCGCGAAGCCAACACCCTCGGCTCCAAGGCCGCGGACGTGCGCGTCACCAACGCCGCCGTCGACCTCAAGGTGCTGATCGAGCAGATGCGCGAGCAAGTGCAGAACATCGAGTAACCGTAAATTGTAGATTGGGCTGAATGCAATGAAGCCCAACATCCCAAGGAAAGGATGAAGCAATGTGCTACCGGCGGGCCGCTACCGCAGGTGGAACGTATTTTTTCACAGTAGGGGTTATGGGGAACGATAACCTGTTGGGCTTCAT
>ERZ1292623.5475-Hain-H51-01um-R1-5475-length-10118-cov-6_pt1 | contig 10118 bp, 12 predicted proteins | sample MGYA00564398_ERZ1292623 | MGnify/ENA primary metagenome ERZ1292623 (study PRJEB36523, sample SAMEA6512633) | groundwater metagenome | collected 2019-01-07 | study: AquaDiva: Metagenomics assemblies of 32 groundwater samples
AATGCATATTTTTCTAATTAATTGCTACTAATAATCTAGGTTTAATTATATCAAGTTAAATTGGGGGTAAATTGATAGGTGTGTATATCTTAGTGGTACAATATAAAGTAGTTAGGTCTCATAACTTCCCAAAGATTTACACGAAAGGAGGAACGCATGCCAGCACAGGCTATCGTCTTCGACAGGTCGCATGGCCGTGACTGGCCGGCGATCAGCTTTATCGCGCTCGTGCACGTTATTGCAGTTTATGCGGTGGTCTGGAATATTGGGCGAGGGACCCTGGGTTCAGCACTTCTTGCCTGGGTCTGGATCACGCTCTCGGCCATCTCGATCGGGGCGGGATATCATCGCTTCTATGCTCACGCTAATCGGGGGTATAAAGCACACTCGATCATGGAGGTGTTTTACCTCCTGTTTGGCGCCGCCGCTTTCCAGACATCCGCGCTCTGGTGGAGCACTAAACATCGTCTTCATCACGCCCATTCTGATACTGACAAGGATCCCTATGGCATGAACAGAGGATTTTGGTGGGCGCACATTGGATGGATATTCTGGAACAAACCAGAAGGAATTGAGTTCCCGCGCGACCTTGCTCGCAATAAGTTGGTCGTGCAACAAGAGGCGTACTTCTATCTCATCGCGGGATTCGTTGGCTTCGCCCTGCCAGCACTGCTAGGACTTCTGTGGGGAGACCCATGGGGTGCACTCCTAACGGCAGGTTTCTTGCGTTTGTGCGTGCAGTGGCATTGGACATTCCTCGTCAACTCGCTCGCGCATTCCTGGGGCGAGCAGGTAAGTCCGCGCTCATCGGCAAGGAATGCGAAATCTCTGCAACGCCACGTACTTGCTTTTCTCACCGCGGGTGAAGGGGCGAACCATGGCAGTCATCACAACAATCCAATCGACCCGCACATTGGCAAGGGCACGGTTGACCTCTCGTGGTGGTGGATCTGCCTCTCGAGGAGGTTAGGTCTAGTCGCGTTGCGCAACTGTTCGAGGCCCGGCCTCGAACAGTAAGGTGGGAATGAACAAAAAACGGCTGACCGAGCGCGAGCTCGACCAGCCGTTTTATTATTCCAACCAATCTTCTGGAATCTTGCCTGCAAGCCACCGCCTTAGAAAGAACCGAATTCTAAATTTAGGGCCCCAAGCACATGTTTGAGTTTTTTGAAACTGGCTTCGTATTCACTCGTGGGAACAGTGCCACGTAATACGGCTGCTGGATGAAATAAAGGGAAGATATTATAACTGCCAGATTTGAATAATTTGCCTTGATCACGAGTGATCTTTGCTAGTGGCAAAAAATAATTCATCGAGAATCTGCCAAGTGTTGCAATTATTTTGGGATTAATTATTTCTATTTGTTTTGCTAAGTACGGCTTGTACGCCTCGATCTCATTCGGTAATGGATCGCGATTATCTGGTGGTCTGCGTTTGACGATATTGGATATATAGACGTCCTCACGCTTCCAGCCGATGCTCTCGATCATCTTGTCGAGGAGCTTGCCCGAGCGGCCAACAAAGGGTCGCTTCTGGAGATCTTCTTCTTTGCCCGGTGCCTCACCAATAAACATAACTTTGCAATCAATATTGCCCTCCCCGAAAACTAAATTAGCTTCCTGTAATGGCAGGGAAGTGTCGCTCACAATTTCTTGCACCAAAAGTTTAAGGGCCTCTGACTTATCCACAGAGTGATTATATCATTTGATGGATGCGCATATAATTAGGTCATGATACAAACCAAATGGTTGTGGGTTGCGGGAGCGATCATTGTGCTCGGGATCAGCGTCTATCTGCTAGCTCGTCCAACCAAACTCCCGAACGGCCTCGGTGACGATGCTACTACTACCGCAACAAATGACAGTCTAGGGTCGCAGATTTATAGCGAGGTGACAGCTGAAGGGCAAACTGCCGTGCCTAGCCCAACGCCCGTGCCTAATCCAGTGGCTGGACTTTATAAAAACCCTTTCGAATAAAATAAAAATGAAATATATTGTCGGTGTGTTGCTGATTGCTGGGGGTGTATCTCTTTATGCGGCAGAGGAGGACATAATCTTCCCGGTTGTAGAACTCGGGAACTGTGTCAGCAAAGAGGCTTGCCGAGAATATTGTGAAGACCTTGAGCACATGGACGCTTGCATCAACTTTGCAGAAGCAAACGGTCTGATGAGTGAGGAGGAAGCAGATAGAGCAGAATCATTTAGAGAAGACATGGAGGAGGGTGGTGGGCCGGGAGGTTGCGAGAGTGCTCTCGCGTGTGAAAATTATTGTACCGACATCTCTCATTTGAATGAGTGCATCGCTTTTGCCGAAGAGCACGGCCATGAAGGGGGTGAAATTGAAGATGGCAGGAGAATTCAAGCATACCTTTCAGAGGGCGGGAGCATGCCCGGCGGGTGTACCGGAAGGGATTCTTGCGAGGACTATTGTTCGAGTGTTGATCACATGGATGAGTGCATCGCCTTTGCCGAGAAGGCTGGCATAAGTATGCGGGACGGTCATACTGGTGAGGACCTAACTCCCGAGCAAATGCGAGATATCTTAACACGGATGAAAGAGGGCAGAACGCCTGGAGGTTGTAAGTCGAAGGATGAGTGCGAGTCGTATTGCGGGGGCGGGGAACATTTCGAAGAGTGCATCAGCTTTGCTGAAGAAATGGGATTCATGAGTCATGAGGAAGCCGAGATGGCTCGCAAGACTGGTGGTGTTGGTCCGGGCGGTTGTAACTCACGAGAGTCGTGTGAGGCTTTCTGTAACAGCCCGGACAATCAGCAAACCTGCTTTGATTTTAGTAAAGAGCACGGCATTATGAGAGAGGAGGATCTGGAGCGGATGCGCGATGGGGCAGAGCAGATGCGTGGGGGCTTGGAGCAGGCGCCTCCGGAGACACGAGATTGCGTGCAGTCTGTACTTGGAGCAGAGAACATGGAGAAAATGATGTCCGAAGGTTTCGCCCCCAATCGGGATATGGCCATGAAGTTGCAAGAATGTTTCCAGAACATGCGACCATCTGAATCAGAAAATCATCCCCCGGAAAATTCAATGATGCAACCTGAAATGACGCCAGAAGAGATAGAACAATACCGTGTTCAATATGAGGAGCAAACGAAACAGGAATTTGATCGGCAATACCAAGAGCAATATCAACAGCAATATCAATATCAAGGCGATCAACAAATACAACAGCAAGAGCAACCACCAGCCGAATTTCATGAAAGTGATAATTCAGCCTCAATTTGGAGCATATTCAATGTTCTATTGGCCCCATTACTAAGATAAATTTAAAGGCGGGCATCTCTCGACGCCCGCCATGGGTAGCTCTGACCTATTTTAACCCCGGGTACAACGTACCGGAGACCCTAATGTTGGAAGTAACGATTCTTGCACTTGTCCAACTGACAGGTCCAACGCCCGGGACGACAGCCTCCCAGTCAACGTTCGGGTTTGTTGCGAGGTTCAAGACCTCGCCACCTTGCCAGTTTCCCTCGCCGATGAACGCTTTGATGATCAGTGTTGTTTTGCCGGGCGAGAGAAGCACAGTGTCGTTGAAAACGATCTCGTCGCTCGGTGACTCGAGAGAGGTTTTCATGTTCACAGGACCGAAGAGCACCTTCCCGTCGCACGAGTCTTCGATCCTGACAAGTGCAAGCGAATTGATGCTGTTGAGATGGAAGATGATCCTGCTCACCACGATCGGCTTTTCGCTATCCACCGTCACCGTGACTGCTCCGATGGCCGAGACGGCGTTGCGAAAGATGAGGCCCGTCGGTACGACCGACGGGTTGCTCAGGACGCTCACCTGCGCCGCCGAAGTGCCGGATGAAACCGGAGAACTACTGCAGGCTACCGCAAACGGTAGCATCGCCAGAACGAGTGCTCGCATGAGTCCCTCCCATTTGTTTGATTGACTGGATGGTGTGTCCTTATTGCTGAAAGTACATTAGCACAAGGACGTAGATATTGTCAAGCTTGACTTTGGCACTAATATGTGTATAATTGATACTGGCATCGCTCTCGAAATTTCCTCGTTAAAGGAGGTTGCAAATGAGCCAACGTTTCGCTCTCCCCGTAGTCTTGCTCGCGCTCCTCGTTGTCGCCTGCGGCGTCACACCCACGGATCCGGCTCTACCTGAGCTCACGGCCTCGTTCTCCAAGGCCGTCGCCACCGGGGGCTCGGGCGTTACAGCTCTCATTCTCCAACAGTATCCTCCGGCCTGGGACCCGAAGGAGGGCGTTTGCCGCGAGCCTTATGTCTACCTCATCGGCATCTCGAGTGTGCGCGGGGCGTGCACGTCTGATTTCGTCTTCACTGGCAATACTAGCGGAAGCGATCCGCTGATCGAGACGCTTTCTGGCAGGGAACGGGTGCGCGTTCTCAAGCTCTTCGGAATCCCAAACAAGGGGGTCTTGGAGGTCCAAAAGGTGAGGCTCGTGTCCAGTAATTATTATTGCATCGGGTGTGGCGAGGGCACACTCACTTACTCGCTCGCTTGCGAGACAGCGAGCGACAGTGACACCAAGACGTCCTATTCCTGCAAGGGTTGATCCCATCGGCTCCTCGTTCGCCTCACGGCGGGCGGGGAGCTTTTTGATTTGCTTTCAGGCAGCGGGTATGCTAGTTTCTCTCGCTAGAGTCGGTGCAACTAAACGGCCGACAAACTGGAGGAAACAAATGAGAAAGTCGTTCATCACAGCCGTCATCGGCTGTCTCGCCTTCATGGCCCTCGCGGGTCTCGTTCACTCGGCCACCTGGGATATCGTCAAGCAGGTGCCGCTCTTCCCGGGCACGCCCCAGCCCCTCGGCATGATGCACAGGCACACCAGCGGCCCGCCTCTCTACGGCCGGATCATGTTCAGCAACGGGCTCGATTCGCGGGTGCACATCGTGGACATCGACAATCCATCCACGATCATCCCGCCACTCTATGTGCATGATGGCGCGCTTGATTGCTCTGTCACGCCCTTGCCGAACAATTGTCCGGTGCTCGGAGGCCTAACAAACGACGACGGCTACAATTTTCTGGCGGTAGCGAAGTACGGCAACGGTAGCAAGTGGATCCTCGTTGTCGAGCCGCTTGCTGGCCTGGTGATGGGCGCGATTCCGTATCCAACGGGAGTGACTGAACTCATCACCGGACTCGGGCTCGATGATTCCACTGGTCGCGCGGATTACTCGCGTGGCCTACCCAAACTCGAGGCCTTCGATCGCTTCTTCTGGACTCCACTTGCCGATCTCTTCCCATCACACGGCGAGTCGATCATCGGAGTCGAGACTGTAAGGTATGACACCTGCTACGCCACACGCGTGAGTGATAGTCAGTCCATCTTTCCACCGGCCATCGTGCAGATGAAGTACAACGGCCAGGAGGTAGGTCGCAAGCTCGTTCTCCCCCACGATTCAGACGTAGCAGCCTCGCTCGACTTCGCGTTCAATCCTGCCAAGCTCTACATATGGTACACGGTCGGGAGCTACATCTATGGGGTCGAGGGCGTGACGGAATGCAACCCCACCTCGATCTACAGTTACAGCCTAGCTGATTGCGAGTGGGCCAGCCCAAACACGGTTGTGCGCTTCGAGTGGCTCACAATCAACGAGGCGGGGGTGACGAGTTTCGACATCCTGCGTGCGCCCGCGAGCACTGGTCCCTGGACGGTGGTTGCGCCCGGGATTCCGGCAACAGGCCCATACGTGAGTCCGTATCTCTGGACTGATCTCGCGCCCACGGATCCGGGTGGAGAGTGGTACAAGGCAAGGGCGAACACTCTCGCCGAGACGTTGCCCCAGAAGCCCGAAGGGCGCTGTCGCTTCTAGCCCGCAATCTGCAACCTGGCTCCCTGCTCTGACGTGTGTCGGACAGGGAGCCTTTCATTTATATAACTTGCGCGATGAGGGCGATGATTAGGATGCCGGCGAAATTTGCGATAAAGCTGAAGAGTTCAAACGATCCTTGTTTACGTGAATCGAGTCCCACAATAGCGAGGCCCAACTCATCGGGCAGGGGAGAAGCGATTATAACTGCCGCCATGAATGGTGCGTAATGATGATAAATCTTTTTTTGGAAAATATGTTTGAGTTTATTGCCAAACTTTTTGCCTGCCATGGCGAAAACTTCTATCCGAAGTCTCTGATGAATGAAGCGGAAGATAATCAAGTCCCCCAAGAGTGCGCCTGTCGCGCCGAAGATGGCGACCAAAAGGGGAGAAGAAGAATACAGAGAAATCTTGCCGAGCAAAATGATAGCCGGGGCGGTGGTGAAAGCAGAAGTGAAGAAAACCCCGGCAATTAGAGCGCCCAGATAGGCATTCTCCGGTCTTGCTGACATAAGCAAGGAGCCAAGCGATTCAGAACGTACGAGCCAGAGAGCAACAAATAAGCTAATCAAAATGAGCAAAATATCCTGAATGAAATGTCTATGAATCACATTGATAATTATAACTCACTATTGTTTTGAGAGAGCCACTTCCAGGTATGGGACATGAAGATGAACGAGAGAGGTACCCATATCCAGTAGGTAACTACTCTATATAATAGCGCGGCGGAGAGAGCGATGTGAGGCAGAATCCCCAGCTTGGAGAAAGCGAACACGAGTGTTGCCTCGGGGACACCAGGTAGGAGACCGGAATTACTGACGAGCACGAAAGCAGAAGCACTCAACATGCCGAAGATAACTGTGCCAATTCCAGGTGCCGCGCCGAAGGTGTGGAAGGCAGAGAAGAGCATGAGCACATCGACGAAGAAGTAAGCAAGCGAGAGTAAGAATATCCACAGAAACTTGTACGGGTGAGCAACGCAAACACGCCAAGCCACAAGGGCAGGCTCAATGTACTTCTTGACACCCTTTCGCAGTAAATACAAAATGCCAATAATTATTGCGAGGATGATTGCGCCAGCGAAGAGATATCTCGCAGTAATAGCATCGATCTGTCTGTACGGCGGCAAAAATAGGGAAAGTAGAAAGAAGGTGACGTAGGTGAGAGCAAGTAATCCGGTCTCGGCGCCTACTGTGAAGGCAGCTATTTTTTTTTCAACACCAAACTTGCGGAAGGCGAAGTACGATACCGTTGGGCCACCGGCGATGGGTATGAGGCCAGCGCCAAGCTCGGCAATCACGGCTACTCGAAGGGCCTTAGAAAACTGTATTCGCGCTCCAATAACGCGTAGTAGGAAGTAGGATATGGATGCACTTAAGGCGTAGCTCGCTAGTTGAAGTAAAATTAAGATGAGGACGGCTGTGCCAGATACGCGTAACCACAGATCCGGCAAAAGCGGCAAGTATTGTCGCAGGTCATGCCAAATAAGCAAGACAAGTCCGATGAGCACGACTACGCCAACAACATAACGCTTCATATTGTTATTATAACCGAAAAATGAACCTATCGAAGTAGACTTCGCCGGTGTAAAAGTGCTTGCTCCATCGTGGGCAGACGAGGTGCTGACCAACTTGGCGAATCGCAAAACCGAGCTCACATTCACGCATACGGAAAACTCATCTGTCCAAGCTACCCTCAAAACACTCCGTGAGTATTCCAACGTTCTACTACATTGTACGACGAAGTTCGAATAAAACTTGAAGGTGAAAAGGCGTAACTGGCGCGAGCGACGCGGAGCGCTACCCAAGGTGGAGGGGCGGTTTCTTGGACTCAAATGCAGGTTCAGGAGTACCAAAGCCGAAGATTTTCTGGAGGGTTCTCTTTTTGAAGGGTGGTGCGGATACATGAGTCATCTATGGAGTGCCTGCCCTGGGCGCACTTTCGCTAAAGCGAAGCTCCGATAAAGGCCTTGTTTTATGGCGTTTTGTAGTGTAGTTTCAGTCCTCTAGGCATATCCACATGGGGAGGTATGAATAGTTAACGATACACGTCATAATAGACATATGATTCCTGCTAATTGCAAAAAAGCTACGCAGGCTCTGAATTACTTCGCACGGAAGAAAGACGGCAAGATCAACAAGATGAAGGCCATAAAGCTGGTCTATCTTGCCGATCGCTACCACATCAGAAAATATGGCCGACCAATAGTCGGTGATATTTACATGGCGATGAAGTACGGGCCGGTCGGATCAATGGCATTGAATGTGGCCGATTTAGACGATTCTCTTGATCATGTTTGTACTAAGTATGCTAATGCTGTAATCGGTCACGACAAAGAGGACGAAAAGGTACGTACAATTTTTTCTAAAAAAGAAGTTGACTTGGATGTTTTTTCTCAATCTGATCTTGATGCGTTCGAGGCAGTCTACAAGGAATTTGGCGGATACGATGAATTTGAGTTGGCTGAAATAACCCATAAGTATCCTGAGTGGGATAAATTCCGCAAAGAAATTCTTGAAAAGGGCAAAAAGGGAGAAAAGATGTCTTATGACGACTTTTTCTCGGATCCTAAGGCCGAGGGAAGAGATTTTTTTGAGTTACCTCAAGAACATCTAGAAATGTCTAGGGAAGCATTTGAAGAGAATGCTGAGACAGTAGCAGCACTTCGGTAGTAAAATATGGCGGTATGGAGCTGCCACCAGAAATTACAGTCCCCATAAGCATCGAGCAAGGTGCGCTGTACCATTTTTGCATCGAAGTAGATGGTCCCAAGGGGAAAAAATACATCGGCAACAGGTTTTTTATAGTTCTGAACGTCAATCCCAAAACTGATGAAGTGATTGTGCTGACTACTATCACAAGTAGAATAGAGAAGGCAGAAATGTACATAAAAAAGACGGGAGAAGATGCCGGGACCTTAGTGCGCCTATCACCAGCTGACTTCCCCAAACTTAGTGTCGAGAGTATTGTAAATTGTAATAACATTTACCCAATGACGAAAGAGGAAATCATAAATAAACTGGAGGGGGATGGTGCTAAGGTGTTTTTTGAAAAGCTACCAAAACAAATAATTGAGGCATTGGTAGGTGGGGTTCTAAAGAGTACCCAAGTCTCAAATGAGCATAAGAAACTTTTGATATAAAACCATGCGCTACTTCCTCTACGCTCGCAAAAGTACCGATGTCGAGGACAAGCAGGTCCTCTCCATCGAGGCCCAGCTCTCCGAGCTGCGCTCGCTCGCTAAAAGAGAGGGGCTAGAGGTTGCCACCGAGTTTGTGGAGAAGAAGAGTGCCAAACGGCCAGGTCGTCCAGTGTTCAGCGAAATGTTGGCGCGTATCCAGAAAGGTGAAGCACAAGGTATTGTCTGTTGGAAGCTCGACCGCTTGGCTCGCAATCCTGTCGATGGTGGCCAGATCCAGTGGCTCTTGCAGGAAGGCACGATTGGCCACATTCGCACTCACGATCACAGTCACTACCCAAGTGACAATGTGCTCATGATGTCAGTCGAGTTTGGCATGGCCAATCAGTTCATCCGCGATCTTTCGTCAAATGTGAAGCGTGGCTTGCGCCTCAAGGTCAGTCGCGGTGAGTTTCCCTCCACCGCTCCCGTGGGTTATCTCAATGATATTCGAGCCAAGACTATTGTTGTGGATCGCCGCAAGTCTAAAGTCATCCGGGCCGCCTTCGAGTTATACGCTCACGGCGCCTCACGTCTTGAGGACATATCTAACTTTCTATACGACAACAACGTCCGCAGTACCGGCGGCCTTGCTCGAGCAATTAAATGAGATTCTGGGTGGGTATGCTATGCCTTTACCGTGGCAGAGAGAGTTCGAGAATCTCATGCAAGCAGACGAGCAAGCCACAAGTGCCATCACCGCGGCATCCGTCCAAGACTTGCGTGAAGGGGTACATATTCTCTCCCGCAAGCTCGAGCGACTTATGGACTTGTATATCGCCCAAGATGTTGAGCGTGAGGATTATCTTGTTCGTCGGCGATCACTCATGCTCGAAAAGAAGTCGCTCGAGGAGCGAATCGCTCTACTTGAACGAGACGCCGGATATTGGCTCGAACCGATGCGAACCTTCATTTCGGAGGCTAAACAAGCCGGAATTATCGCTTTACAAGAAAATCTTTCCGCAAAGAAAGATTTTCTCCAAAAGATTGGCTCGAACCCCCGCCTGGCCGCCCGCCGCCTGATGCTCGACCCTCGGGAACCCTGGCAGTTCCTCGCGCATTCGCACCCGCGCCCCGCACCCGCCGCCGCCGATCCGTCCGATTCCGATTTTGTTCTGCTCTGCTCCCC
>ERZ1292623.5476-Hain-H51-01um-R1-5476-length-10116-cov-5_pt1 | contig 10116 bp, 7 predicted proteins | sample MGYA00564398_ERZ1292623 | MGnify/ENA primary metagenome ERZ1292623 (study PRJEB36523, sample SAMEA6512633) | groundwater metagenome | collected 2019-01-07 | study: AquaDiva: Metagenomics assemblies of 32 groundwater samples
GTTGGGCATATTGAAGCTGGATTAAGAAGTTTTGACTATAGAATGCCAGAAGAAATCAATAGAATTTTAGTTGACCGCATTAGTAATATACTTTTTGCGCCAACCGATATAGCCCAAAAAAACCTTAACAATGAGGGCATAAACAATAAACAAATAATTGTAACCGGCAATACTGTGGTTGATGCGTTGCGTAGTCACATTGAGCTTGCTGAAAAATCAAACATATTAAAAACCATAGAAATTGATAAAAATGAATATATTTTAGTTACAGCCCATCGTGCCGAGAATGTTGATGATGTTAGACAATTAAAAAAACTTTTTGGTTTACTTGAGTACGCTAGTAAAAAATTGAACAAAAGAGTAATTTTCCCAGTTCACCCAAGAACTAAAAAAAATATAATGGAATTTAAAATTAATATCAGTAGTTCAATTTTATTTATTGATCCAGTTGGTTACATTGACATGTTGTCTTTACTTAAAAACGCTTATTTGATAATGACAGATTCTGGGGGTATTCAAGAAGAAGCTTATATCTTAAAAAAACCTCTCATGACATTAAGGAATTCAACAGAACGACCCGAAACCCTAACTGCTAATTTTATTATAGAAACTGATATCAACAAATTTGATAAAGCTTGGAATGAATTCGAAAATAAAAATGTTAACTGGAACAATAGTTTTGGTGATGGCAATGCGAGCACCACTATCGTTAATAGTCTGAAAGATTTTATACAAAATATATGAAGATCAAAGTTTGTGTTTTGGGTTTGGGGTACATAGGACTACCGACCTCGCTATTAATTGCAAATTCTGGGGCCAAAACTCTTGGCTTTGATATAGATAAAAATAAAATTGAAAGTCTAAACAGAGGAAAATTATTTTTTGAAGAAAAAAGCTTAAAAAATTTATTTAACAAAGTAAAAAAGAAAAATACCTTTCGAGCTGATACCAAACTTGAAAATTCTGACGTTTTTATTATTGCGGTCCCAACACCAACAAAAAATGGATCGGCTAATTTGGAGTATGTTTATAGTGCGATTAATTTGATTAAACCACACTTTAAAAAAAATAATTTAATCATCATTGAGTCAACTGTCGGGCCAAGAGATTGCGTTGATAAGATTATTCCAAAAATTAAAAAATGGAATATTAAATTTAAGTTTGCACATTGTACAGAGAGAGCTATCCCTGGAAATACCATCAACGAGATGGTAAACAACGACAGAATAATTGGCGGGATTAATCAAGAAAGCAACCTTGCAGCTAGAGAAATTTATTCCAAATTTACCAAGGGGAATATATACCTTACTAATACAATAATTGCTGCTACGTGTAAGGTGATGGAAAACACATTCAGAAGTACAAACATTGCTCTGGCTAATGAGTTTGCAAAATTGGCGAAAGAGACAGACTTTGATGTTTGGGAGGCGATAGAACTTGCCAATAAGCACCCAAGAGTAAATATTCATTCTCCTGGACCAGGGGTAGGTGGTCACTGTATTCCGATTGATCCCTGGTTTTTTGTTGACGGGAGGAATCGAAACAGCATCATTAAACTTGGGTTGGAAATTAACAAAAAAACACCACAACATGTTTGTAACGATATCAAATTTCTAATTAATAAACATCAACTTAAACAACCCAAAATTGGCATATTAGGGTATGCCTACAAAAAAAATGTAGACGACCAAAGAGAAACCCCCGCAAAAACTATAGTCAATATCTTGCGAAAAAATTACATAGTTTTTATAAACGACAACCATATTAAAAACACCAATTTTATGGGGCTTAATGAAGTTTTATCTAATACTGATGTTGTTGTTTTAATTACCGATCACGATGAATATAGAAATATAAATTTTTCAAAATATCCTAACATTAAGTTTATTTACGATACAAGAAATTTATTTACCAAAAATAATTTTATAAAGAAGAGTACTAAACTTTATAAACTTGGCACAAAAATAAATGGTTGAATTATTTAATCAAAATTTTATATAGAAATAAACATGGAAAGGGGAAGATATAAAAAATTTATAGACGAAAAAATTTCAGAAATTGCAAAAGAAAAAATCATAATTGATATCGGCGGAGGGGAGCGTTTTACAAAATGGCTTTCTGAATACAAGAATCTTTTTGAAAATTCTGATTATAAAACTATGGATTTTGATAACTCTACGGGGGCTGATATCGTGGGTGACATTCATAATATTCCAGTAGAAAACGAGAGCATTGACGCAATTATATGCAGTTCTGTTTTGGAACATATTGAAAACCCGATTATAGCGGTAAAAGAAATTCATAGAATTTTAAAGAAAGGTGGAAAACTGTTCGTGCATGTTCCGTCTATCTATCCTTACCATGCCAGAAAAGGCCACTACCATGATTACTGGAGATTTTTTGATGACACCATAAATTTATTATTCAAAGATTTTTCTAAAGTTGAATTTGTAAAAAGGGGTTCCTATTTTAAGGCAATTTTTTTCTTTTTGCCATTTCAGCATCGTTTGCGATTTATTATAGACCCATTAGCTGAATTTTTAGATTTTTTATTTAAAACAGAAAAAAAGAGTACAACTGCCGGCTATTATATTTACGCTATAAAATGAGAAAATGAAACAAGTAAAAAAAATTGTCTATGTTACCAGCACGAGACTCCCGACCGAGAAAGCCCATGGGCTTGCTACGATAAAAATTTGCGAAGCTTTTGTCGGTAATGGCTGTGAAGTTGAGATAATAGCCCCAAGTTTATGGAGAAAAGACAAGGGTGATATTTTTAAATATTATGACATAAAAGATAATTTTAAAATTGTTAAAATACCGTGTATAGACCTAATACCAATCAAAGTTTTTGAAAAAGTAGCTTTTATTTTACAATCAATATCTTTTTCTTTCTTTTTAATTCCCTATATTATTTTAAAATACAAAAATGATATAAAAAATATTATTTTCTTCTCCCATGACTATATTCCACTATATTTTATGACTTTTTTGTCAAATAAAGTTTTTTATGACATTCACCACTTTCCAGGAGATAATTTTATATATAAAAGAGTTATGGAAAAATCTTTTGGGTTTTCTTCTCAAACAAAGTGGAAAACTAAAGCGTTAAGCGATAAGTTTTTTATAAATCCCAAAAAGATTGTTTATTGGCCGAACGGAACAGATGTAAATAAATTTAGAGTCGGTATTTCCAGAGAAATGGCTAAGATTGAATTGGGGATTCCCCCAGATAAAAAAATTGTAATGTATACAGGACAACTTTTTAATTGGAAAGGAGTAGATTCATTAATAAAGTCTGTAAAAATTCTTCCCAGAGACTTTTTAATCTACATAGTCGGCGGCGCGCGAAGCGATGTTGATAATTACAAAAATAGCATTATGGAAGCCAGTAATGAACGTGTTATTTTTGTTCCATTTCAACCGCACCATAAAATACCACTTTGGCTTAAAGCCGCCGATGTTCTAGTACTGCCAAATACAGGCAAACAGAAAGTATCCCTCCACTATACATCTCCAATGAAGTTGTTTGAGTACATGGCCTCTGGGACACCAATTGTGGCAACTCGTATACCATCAATTGAGGAAATTGTTAACGAAGAAGAAGTTTTTTTTGCCGAACCGGATAATCCAGATTCTCTTGCTAAGCAAATTCAAACGGCAGTTACGAGTGGGGAAATAGCGACCAAGAAAGGCGAAAAAGCCATGGAAGTTGTCTCATCATATACATGGCTCGCGCGGGCAAAAAAGATAGAAGATCACATAACATCACTTCTGCCTACCACGTAACGTGAGGGTGGAGTAAGTTGTTGTATGTATTGCTTTATACATAGAAATATATAGGTTTTTAGACTTTTAGTGATATTATGTATTACATTATGGTTGACATATGGGCATGAAAACAGTTTTTTTCAGTATAGCCTCAAAACTAGTAATGCGTAACCTCTTTCTTGTGCCGGAAGGGGTTTTTGACATATTAAAAAAATATCCAGACATAAAACTTGTGCTTATTCTTAACGATAAATTATACAAGATTAACGAGAATTATTTCAAAAACTTTTCTTCACCGAATGTTATTTTTGAAATAGTAAAATCAGGATATAAAACTGAGACAAAAAATATTATTCAATCTATTTTTGTATTTTTTTATTCATATCTTATTTTTACTCCGACTACGCAACTCATTGCGTCTAAGGGAGCACGTGCCGATATTACCACTACCAAATGGCACCACTATCTTTATTTGCTCAAATGGCTTAATTATATGTTGTTTGGGCAGATACGCTTCATCAAAGAAAGGCTAGTACCAAAATTATATTTTTATTTTTTTAAAGAACGTCCATATGGGGAATTATTTGATAAATATAAACCAGATTTAATTTTTCTGCCGAATATTGCTCATAGCCCAGACCTGGAGCTTTTAGCAGAGGCAAAAAGACGGGGCATACGATCTGTTGGCATGTGTGGGAGCTGGGACCATTTCAATAAATATTTTGTTCCGCTACGGTCAGATATTCTTCTTGCCTGGAATGAACCGCTCAAAAGAGAAGCCGTAGAGCATGAGTGCTATAAGTTAGAACAAATAAAACTCGTTGGATTCCCTCAATTTGACACATATCTAAATAAATCTATATATACCACTCGAGAAGAGTTTCTTAAAAATAAAAATTTTCCTCCTGACGCCAAGGTGTTTTTCTTTGCTTCGGAGGGCGCGTATTCACTTGATGGTCCGGACATTATAGACATGATGGTAAAATGGATAGAGAACGGAGAGCTTCCTGTAAATTCACGGATAATTTTACGACTATATCCCGGGGTTAAGTCTGAAGAAGAAGCATATAAAAAGTTTTTTAACCACCCCCTTATATTTGTTGATTCTGTAGATAACTGGACAACACGTAATAATTTTATTTCTTTCATTAATACCCTTCGTCACTCGGATGTTATTATAAGTACATACTCTACAATATCGGTTGAGGCTGTTGTTTTCAATAAACCGCTTATCAATATAAACTTTGACGGATACCATGTGCGCTTGCCACATAAGGCCGTACGACGCTTGGAGGGTTTTTCTCATTTCCGGCATGTTTTAACGACTGGCGCGCTGATAAATGTTGAATCACAAAATGAACTTCTGGTGGCAATTAAAAATTACCTGAACAATCCCTTATTGGACGAAGACAAGCGAATAATTCTCCAAAACAATATGTGCTATAAGCTTGACGGTAAAACCTCAAAGCGAATAGTAGAGAATTTGATTAGTTATCTCTATGAACAAAAGTAATATACATTTTTCAAAACTATTTATTAGGGGAGAAGCATCTTTCGGTGTTTGGAATATTGCCGGGAAGGGGTTGGCCTTTTCGAACTCACTTATTGTAATAAAGTATCTAAGTTTGTATGAATACGGGGTGTATCAACTTGTGCTTGCCTTCAGCGGCCTTGTTGGAAGTTTTTTTCTAAAAATACTTACAAGTGTAACCCTAAACGATATTCTCCGTTTTATCGGAGAACACAGGGAAGATTTAGCCAAACGATTATATCATCAATACGCACTTCTTAAAATTATAATTAGCATCATTGTATTTTTCTTTGTTTACGCCGGCGCAGACGTAATCGCTAAATATTATGATGAAAATGTAGCTTCATTTTTTCGCATCATTTCTTTTATGTTTTTGATTGATACCATATATAATTTAGTAAAGATTGTTCTTGAAGCCAGACTTCGCTTGGGCCTAATAGCATCCCGCCCAGCAGTATATCAATTTATTCGTTTGGCCTTGCTAATGGGTGCTATATTTATTTTTGACAAATTTGGGATTAGGGAGATTCTTGTTGTCCATGTTTTTTCGGCCACAATAGCGCTCATGGTCATTATCCGTCCTTTCTGGAAACAATACATATTATGGAGCGGGGTTTATTCTTCGCACGAAAATGTGCTTCTCGATATTCTTAAGGCACATGGCAAATGGTCTATTATTAGACCTATGATTGTTGGGTTTTCAGATAATATGCGACCTTGGCTTATAAAGCTGTTTGTAAGCACCGAAGCGGTTGCAATTGTCAGCGTTGCTTCTGTTATGCTCTCGGTCGTTAAAAGCGTTCTTCCGGTGAACACGCTTACATATCTTGTGCCCCTTCGTATTGGCGACAAAGAACAAAGCCGAAAGATACTATCATATAGTCTTAAGTATATGGCTTTTTTGTCGATTATTCTCGCCAGCGTGGCGAGTATCGCTGCGGCATACCTTGTGCCGATTTTTATCCCACAATATAACAATGTTCTCGGAATCTTTTTTATAATGCTCATCTCTTTACCGCTTTCGGGTATCGGTTCGGTTGTGGCGACGTTTCTTATCGCCCTGCGAAAACAGAAATATCTTTTTTATCAAATGATTTCTAAATCAATTTTCACATTTGCGACGACGCTTGCGCTGCTTCCATTTTTTGGAATTTGGGGAATAGCAATTGAGACAGTAGCAACAGCATTGTTCGTACTAATTCTGATTTATGTCTATATCAAAAAGTTTGGTGGACTTGGATTTGCAATAGATTGGAAAACCGCACTTTCTTTTTCTAAAACAGACAAGGAATTCACGAGTGCAGTATTCTCCGAGATTAGACAACTTATCGCAAGAAAATAAAATGAAAACTATATTTATAACCAGTTTCCACGGCTTGATGTCTCGAGTTTTTACTTCCGGGCTTATTGACAAATTGCTTACCAACGATTCAATTAGAATTGTTTTATTTGTACCTGACTTCAAGAAATCGTACTACAAAGAGATATTCAATCATCCGCGCATAATAATTGAAGGGATTCGGTATGATAAATATCCAAAATACTCATTAACAATGCGTGCGTTTTCATTTTTGTTGCTTCGTTCGCGAACCATGCGCATTAAAATGTTTGAGCAGTCAGAAAAAAAGAACAAAGGAGTTGAATTTTTCGTATATAATCTCATCTCTTTTATCGGTGGATATTCCATGGTCAGGTCATTTTTCCGATTTTTAAATTACGTAATTCATGATACCGGTTTTTTCAGGGAATATTTTGAAAAATATAATCCTGATCTTGTCTTTGCTGCCGATTTAAAACATATCTTTGATACAATAATGACAATTGAAGCGAAAAAACGCGATATTCATTCTATTGGAATGATTAGATCGTGGGATAATTTAACCGCGAAAGGCATACTCAGGGTTTTACCAGATGCGTTAATTGTTCACAATGGTGTTCTTAAAAAAGAGGCGATTTATTGGAATAACGTGCCCGAGAAAGAAATATTTGTTTCCGGAATTCAGCATTATGATATATACACGAACGTTAAAAGAAAAAATCGCGATGAGGTCTGCCGAGATCTTGGTATAGACAAAAATAATAAAATAATATTTTATGCGCCAACAGGCAATCATTACAGCGATACTGATTGGCAGGTGGTTCGCATGCTTGATGAGGCAATTACAAAAAAAGAATTACGCGACGATATCTCATTCATTGTACATTTGCCGCCAAGCGACAATGTTAATTGGCATAATTTTAATTTTTCAAAACGATTTGTTGTTGTTCAGCCGGGCAAATTTTTTTCGGGAATGGATATTAAAGACAATGAAATGACGCATGAAAATTGCATAAATCTTGCCAACTTCATTTACTGGAGCGACGTTGTTATTGCTGGCCCGTCAACTATTATCATAGATGCTACGGCATTTGATAAACCAACAGTTGTTGTTGGTTTTGACGGTCAAGAAAAATATCCATACAGTAAAAGCGTTAAAAGGTATTTTGATTATAATCATTTACGAAATATTGTTGACATGGGCGGAGTTTCATTAGTTTCCAATAAAGAACATTTTATCGGTGCGATAAATAAATATCTCAATAATTCATCCTTGGACACCGATGGAAGGCGACAAATTCGCAATGCCCAATGCGGCGAACTTAACGGAATGTCTTCCAGTAAAACAGCAGGGTTTTTGTTGCATTATTTAGATGAAGAGAAAAATTAAAAATATATATTGGATGTGTCGTGCGTTTCTTGAGTCGCCTTTTATTTTTCTGCGCATAAAAATAAAAAGTAGAAACAACGTTAGCAAGAAATCAAGAATTCTGGTAATTCCGCAGCTTACTCGAGTAGGGGATATTATTTGCGTCACACCAACATTCAGGGCTATCAAGGAACAATATCCGGACTCTTTTCTTGCGGTGCTTGTTTCAAATAAAGCTGCTGGTATTTTAAAAAACAACCCCAGAATAGATAAAATAATAATTTTTGAAGAATACACTTCTCATGAATTAGTGTGCGTGATCCGGGAGCTTGATTTTCATTGGAGTTTAAACCTTTCCGCAACTTCCAATGGGTCAATTATCACATTCCTAGGAATGGTCAATAATCGCATTAAGACAATCAGGCGTAATCGCCCCAAAAGCGAAGTTCTTACAGACTGGCTGAATAATTACACTTTTGTTTATGAAGACCATACGTATCTTCCGAAACATCATTTAAAATTACTTAATCCCATGCGTATTAATAACCCAAAAGACACCAAAGAGGTCTTTGTTTCGGCCGCGGGAGAACAGAAGGCGGCTGAGTTTTTTGCAAGAAATAACATAAAATCAAATGATTTTGTTGTTGGGATTAGCATAAGTGCTGGTAATAAAATTAAAGAATGGGGGGACGATAATTTTCGTAAACTTACAGACAATCTATATGAAAAATATGGAGCTAAAATTATCATTATAGGTGGCGCCGTAGATGATTCACGTGTTGAAAAGTTTTTGCGAGGTTCAAATAAACCGATGTTCAAAGCAACTGGTTTTTCGCTTGAAGAACTCCCATCGCTTATAAAGCTCTTGAAACTTTATATTGCCGTTGATACCGGTCTAATATACATTGCGCACGCCCTCGGAATTCCTTTAATTGACATAATTGGACCAGTTGATCCAAAAGAACAACCTCCAAGTGATGCAAAAAGTATCCAGGTACTTCCGGTACCATATGTTCCCCCGTCAAGTTTTGTTTTTAAGAAGAACGGACCAGCCAATATTTCGAGGCAAGCAATTAAATTTACTTCTGTAGAATCCGTGTTGGACGCAACTCGACAACTTCATACACTCTAGTATAATGCGCCCATGAAAACTGTTTTTCTCTTTATCTATCATCATTCTCACATTGCAGATTTATTGCATACTAATTACATAAAGTATCTATCAGAGAAATACAAGGTCGTTGTAATAACGCCGCAGCGAGAAGGCGACCACATCATTTCCAAAAATAAAATTTTTACAAGTCCCAATATAATATATGCGGAGTTTCCACTTGAGCACGCAAAGTGGTGGAGAAGATTTAAACTCCTCAGGGCATCTTGCGTGAGGCAGTTTGATAATCTGCTTTCGGTACAAATAAACTACAAACGCACTCGCGTTGACGATAAAAGAAGGGTAGTGTTGCGCGCGGTTTCTTTAATGCTACCGCGTTTTATAACGAGTACGGCGATGTTTACATGGTTAGAAACTCTTATAATTCCAGCATCAAAAATATTCGATGAATATGCAGAGAAATACAAGCCATCCATAATTCTTACGGCAACACCAGGTTTTACCCACTTTGAGGCCTGGGCTATAATCCTTGCCAAGAAATCAAATATTCCTACGGCGGCAATCAATTTTACGTGGGATAATCTAACCTCAAACGGCAAGCTTATACGCAAGACTGATTATCTTATCGTCTGGAATGAAATTATAAAAAAAGAAGCCAAAGAGTACCATAATTATTCCACCAAAGATGTTTTCGTTTCAGGCCCAATTAGATTTGATAATTATTTTAACCACATTGAAGGAGAGATGACTCGTGAAAATTTTTTAAAAAGCAAGAATCTTGATCCAGCACGAAAAACTGTTCTTATTACAACAATGTCTAAAAATAATTATCCGTATCATAAAGAACTTGTTCAAAGTATTATATCTATTCGTGACAGTAACTCTCCAAAAAAGCGTTTTAATATCTTTATCAGAGTTCATCCCATAGATAGTTTTGAAATTTATTCAGATATTGCAAAGGCTAACCATGAAAATTTGTATCTTGAAAGAGCCGGAAAACAAATCAGGCCAGATTC
>ERZ1292623.5477-Hain-H51-01um-R1-5477-length-10115-cov-4_pt1 | contig 10115 bp, 9 predicted proteins | sample MGYA00564398_ERZ1292623 | MGnify/ENA primary metagenome ERZ1292623 (study PRJEB36523, sample SAMEA6512633) | groundwater metagenome | collected 2019-01-07 | study: AquaDiva: Metagenomics assemblies of 32 groundwater samples
CTTCATTTAAAAAAATTCAATACAATGTTTTAATACGTGATATTTTTGATAAATCAATGAGATTAATTCTAGTAATAGTGTTTCTTGCTTTTGGTTTTGGTTTAGGGGGAATTGCATTTGCTTATACAATAGCAATAATATTAACTGTTGTTTTGCTATTTTATTTTTTAAGGAAAAGAGAATTTATAGTATTTGATAAAAGCATTAAAGCTATTTTTAGTACAAAAGAACTTTTAATTTATTCATTTCCATTAACATTAAGTAGCTTATTAACATTATTACAAAAGTGGACCGATATCTTTATTTTAGGTTATTATAGAACTGCTAGCGAGGTTGGTATTTATAATATAAGTTTTTCCACAGCTGCTTTATTATCTGTAATTCCGACTGCTTTGATGTCATTATTTATCCCGGTTATTGGTAATTTATTCGCACAAAAAAGATTTAAGGAGATTAAGGAGATAAATTCAACAGTTATTAAATGGATCTTTATAATAAATCTATTTTTCGCAAGTATTTTGATAATATTTGGAAAGGATTTACTTAGGATTGTGTTTGGTTTTGAATATACTCAAGGTTTTTTAGCATTAACTATTTTAGCAATTTCATATTTAATGTTGTCAATAACACATATTTACACTAATAATTTGTTAATGGTCAAGAGAACAAAATTAGTTTCATTATTGGTTTTCATTTCAACATTTATAATTATATTATTAAATATTTTATTAGTTCCAAAATATGGAATTAATGGGGCGGCAATGGCAACTATTTCAGCAACTTTAGTATTTTTAGCTCTTGTTATTATTAGTTCTTTTACTATAATTAAATTACAGCCAATAAATACAGCTTTTATAAAATCCTTATTAGCTGGAATATTAACTATTGTTGCAATGAGTTATTTATACAAGATTATACCAAGTAATTTCTTTACTTTAGTTGTTTTAATTCTATTGACTTTTATAATTTATTTAATTTTATTATTAATATTTAAATGTTTTAGCAAAGATGATTTGGCTTTAATAAAAAATATTAAGGATAAATTAACGAGTAAATTGAATCATTTTAATATATTTTCTAATGAATAGTCTTTTAAATTTTTTTAAATAAATATTTTTATGAAAAGGGAATTAAAAAATCTGATTTTAATATATTTAGGGTTTGTATTAGTTAAAATTATTTTGTCTTACCTTATTCCATCCTCAAGAGCTTTGGCAGATGATTACCAATATTTAAAAATGAGTGAATCATTTTATTATCATTTCTCTTTAAAGGTTCATGATACTTTTAGCGGACAGTTTTATCCTTTATACCCAATAGTTATTTCTATAGCACAAGTATTTCAGGATAATAATTTAGTTTATTTTACGATTAAAGTTATTAATTCAATTTTATCAACATTAATTATATTTCCAACTTATTATCTGAGCAAAGAATTTTTATCTGAAAAGAAATCTTTATTTGCAGCAACATTCATAGCTTTACTTCCGGCTAACTTTGCATTAACATCTTATATAATGGCTGAAAATTTATTTTATGTATTATTTTTAACAAGTATTTATTTTATTTACAAATCATTTAAATATAAAAGTAATAAAAATTATTTTTTTGCTGGTTTATTCACAATATTAGCATTATTAACAAGGATTCATGCTTTAGTCTTAGTAGCATTAATAATAATTTTATTAGCTCTAGGATTTATTAAGAGGAAATTTGATTATAAATATTTGTTTTTTATTATTTTAGTTTTAATTTCATTAGCATTATGGTTTTTATATTCAAAAAGTATAATTCTAAATTTATACACGAATGAAGCTTTATCTTTAATTAAAAGTAAAGAAATTATAGCCTTTATAATAAAATATATTTCTTATTTTGGATATTTATTATTAAGTTTAAGTTTGGTTATGCTTCCTTTTTTTATTACATTTAAGATAAATAATGAAAAATTAAGATTATTTAGAAAAATTTCATTAATTACTATATTTATTTCTTTATTTTTAGCTGCAAATCATGCTATTAACAGTCCAAGATATTTCTTTGATGTAGGAAATTTAACTTTAATTGGAGGCAGGATAATAGGAAGGTATGTTGACTTTTGCTTACCATTAATTGCAATATTAAGTTTTATTGGTTTAGAACATTATTATAAAAAGCAAAATATTAAATTATTAAAAAAATCTGCTTTATTTGCTAGCATAACAATGTTATTTACCACAAGTATAATATTTAGCCCTTTAGTTCCATTAAATAATATATCATTAACTATATTTGGAGCTGTAAAGTATATAGTTGATACGCTTTTTTATTCTAAAGTTTCTTTTGAATTTGGTGCAACTTTAGCTTCATTTATAATACTTGGATTAATATTTATGTTAATTCCTTGGATAAATTATTATATATTAAAGAAATTAAATTATAGAAAATTTATTTCCTTGTTATTAGCTCTTATGATAATAAGCAGTTTAATTAGCGTATTTGTAGTTTATTATGCCGCAAGTACATCATGGTATTATAATTCAGAACAAAGACAACTAGCATTATATCTAAATAATATTAATCCTAAAAGATCTATTGTTTTGATTGATGAACGTGATAGGGGTGATTTAGGCGGAGCTACTTATGATCAAAAAGCTCTTTATGTTGGTGCAGAAAAGAGTAAGTATACAATTTTGGGTTATTGGTTAAATGACGAATTAATAATTGGGAACGTTAATAATACAAAGGCGGATTATATTATTTCTACACATGAATTAAATTTAGAAAAATTATATTCAACAAATAATGGAATTTATTTGTATAAAAATTAAGAGAAAGATTGGGATTTAATCTAATAACTTCCATTTCCTCGATATAACAAATCTTAACCAAACTCCTGTCAATAAAGATGTGATTATAGCTAGAATAATTAGACTAACAAAGAAATTTTCACTTATTATACCGGAGTCAAAAGCTACTGTAGCAAGAACTATAGCTGGACCTCCACGAGCGTTCATTGCCATAGCAAAATTAAAGCTAGATAACCAAGTATATTTTAGATATTTTGCAGTTAATAAGACAGTTGTGCCTTGTGTTAATATAACCAAAAAGATGTGCAAAACATACTAAGAATATAATTGCAATAAAAAATTTAGCTAACTCAAAATTGTCTAAAGATATTGTCATATTTTATTTCCTAGTAATCTAGCTAAGAACTTTACTTAAATTACTTTTAATTATTTTAAGTATATCCCAATTCTCTTAATTTTTTCATTATTGTTTCTCTAACAATTCCTCTTCCAGCCCTCTCATGTGCATTCGGATCTGTATTTACTGCTGAGCAGATTGTGCATCCTAATGAAGTATAACCCTTTGCATATAGAGGATTACAAATTAATTTATTTTCTTTAACATATTGCATAATATCATCTCTTTTCCAGAATAAAAGAGGATGTACTCTATGATGTTCTGGGTTATGTCTTGGAGAAAAGAATATTTCTTGTGCTCTTTCCTCATGCTCAACTCCTCTTAAACCAACTAAGAAACCATCAAATCCAAATTGCTTTATTGCCCTAATCATAGGAACAATTTTATGATCATTACAATATTCTGTCATGAATTCTGGAGTTTTAAAACCAAGTTTTGCAGTATATTCATCGCATCTATCTTTATCAGCTCTTACTGTAATAAGGTTTTCAATTCCCCATCTTTGTCTAGTCTCTTCTACAAATTGATAATTCTCAGGAAAATCACGTATTGTATCAACAAAAACAACCGGAATATCATGTTTTATTTGTAAAGTTAAATGTAATAAAACTAAGCTGTCTGTTCCGCCACTAAAACCTATACCAACATTTTTGTATTTCGCTAAGGCTTCTTTTATAACTTCTTTTGCTTTTTCAATCTTTTCTTTTAAAGACAAGTCTACAAGTGGTCTTATTTCTGGTTTCATTAACTCTATGCATCTCCTAGTCCTTTCTGAAGTAAACTTACTAGCTAAGTTATGCTTGTCCATAAATTCTTGATCTTCTTTATCCATTTTATTCCCCCTAACTTAATCAATGTAGCCTAATTTTTTTAGTTTTGCTTTGACGTTTTCCTCATCTTCTTTGGTTATTGCATCTTTATTGCTACTTTCTAATATCATTAAACGCATTACAAATGTTATATAACTGGAAACCGTATGAAATGGCGTTCCTTCTATTTTCCCTTTTATTTTATCAGAAAGTGATTTTGGAATAGAGATACTTGTTAAATCTTTATTTTGATTATCCATTTTAGTAATAACTTTTTATTAATTAGTTCATAAAAATTTATAAATCTTTTGTATTTTTATTAATTTAAGTCTACTTTTAGTCTATTTTAACATAATTTTTTAGAAGATCTATTAAATCTTGTTCTTCTTTATAGCCTTTGCCAAATAAATTATTTTCTTCATTATAGTCATTTTTAATATTATAAAGTTCAAATTTCTTTATTGGTTTAATAAACATTAATTTCCAATCTTGTGTTCTTATACTGTGAATTATTGGATCTTTTGGAGAAGAATAAGGAGCTGTTCCTTCTAATGGCGCTGTTTCAGAAAATGCTATTCTTTGTCCTTTTTCTTCATTTCTAATAATTAAAAATAAACTTTTCCCTGTTAGCTTCATAAATCTATTATCTTCTTTTATGTTTAATGCTTCTAAAATAGTTGGCATTATATCAATTGTTCTTGCTAATTTATCTGAACGAAATGCAGGGAATATATTTTTATTATAGAATAATATAAAAGTTCTTAATGTAATATCATAACAAAAAGCGCTATAATAACGCTCTCCAAATTTTTCTCCGCAACTAGAACCATGATCAGAATATACAACTAAAATTGAATTATCTAATAAATTATATTTCTCTAATTTCTCTAGGATTTTTCCGAATTGGGCATCAGCTTCTAATGCATAATTCAAGTAACTTTGTTTATTCTTTTCTACTTGATTATAATATTCAGGATTATCAAATTTATATTTTTTAACAACGTTATGAATTAGTTTATAATGAATGCTGCTTATATGTAAATGAACAAAGAAATTTTTATTTTCTTTATTTAAATTATTTAATTCATCTATAATTTCAGAATGTACCTTCTCAACATCAGTTTTTTCTTCTTGTTCTAAATACTTATCAAAACCTTGTTGAGGTAAAATTATAGCATTCATAGAATCTCCAATAGTTGTATAATTGCGTTCCTTAAAATACTGGGTTAATAATTTACATTTATCTTCTTTAAAATCTTCAATACCAAAGTAACTATTTACGCCATTTTCACTTCCATAAATTCCTGAGAAAATTGCATAAAATGCACCAGTAGAATGGGGGGCATATGTTGTTAGGTTATTAAAATAAGTTGAGTTTGGGATTAATTTTTTTAAATTTGGTAGTTTATCAGCAAAATCCGGCCTTAATGCATCTAGTGTAATCATGATTACATTTAGCTTTTTTTCATCATTTTTTTTAAATAAGTTAAGCATAATTTAGGATTAATAAATATATTTTTAAGTTTATCTAAGCAGAAATGTTTAAATATAATGTTTATTGATTTTATAAAATGAATATTATCTTAATTGTTGTGGATGCTTTGAGAAAGGATAGGGTTGGGGCTTATATAAATAGTAAAAACTCTCTTACACCAAATATAGATGAACTAGCGAAGAACGGAACAATGTTAATGCAGCATACGACTGTTTTAAATGGCTCTGCTCCTGTTATTGTATCTCTATTTACTGGTTGTTATCCCTCTACCCATGGTATACATGAAAATGGATATAAATTCCCAAATAACTTTAAAACAATTACAGAACATCTAAATGAATATAATTATACAACATGTGGGGTTGTCTCGAGTGGAATTATAAGTTCGCTTTATAATTTTAATAAAGGATTTAAATATTTTTATGACAATTCAAAATATGATAAATTAACACTTTGGGCTAAAAAACAGGGGACAATAAGATATAAAATTAGAAAATTTCTAAGAAATGCTTTATTTAAATTTGGTTTATTTAATACTTTTGTTGTAACATACGATAAAACGAATAAGAGAATCCTAAATTGGTTAGATAATAATTATAAAGAAAAATTCTTTTTATATATCCAGTATTTTGATATACATGAGGATACTTATGGTGAGCGAAATAAAAGTAAAGATAAAGTAAAAAATTATGATGAAAATATAAAAATAATTGATTCTGCTATCGGGGAACTAATAAATAAGGTAAAAAAGCTCAATATTTTCAATGATACAATTTTTATAATCACTGCAGACCATGGAGAAGATTTAGAAGAAGCACAACATGGAAGAAAAATAAGCGAAGATGAATTTAGTGTGCCTTGTATATTTCATAAACCTGAATTAATCCCTATAAAAAAGGTTGATAATCTAACTAGAGCTATAGATATACTCCCGACCATCTTAGATATTAATGGATTTACATTACCAAACAATATCGATGGAGTAAGTATAAAAAAATCTATTTTTGAAAATGTGAATTTGGTTGATGAAGTTTTTTTAGAATCTTATCCTTTATTTGGAGATATAAAGGGCATTAGGACAAAAGAATGGCTTTATCTCTTACGCAATGGAAATGAGGAAGAACTTTACAATATAATGAAAGATCATAAACTTAAAAGTAATATAGCTAAGGAAAATAAAGATTTGTGCTTAAAGTTTAAAATTAAATTAAAAAAACATTTTTCCATCAAGTATGAACCAGGTGAAAGAGATGAGTATACAAAACAGATGCTAGCTAAGCTTGGGTATGTAAAATAGTTATTAATTTTCTTTGATTATCAATTCTTAAATAATCCTCGTCAACAACTTCTGGAACAATATATTCGGCTTTAGATTCACTTATTATTTCAGATAAATCTAAAACTCCATTTAAAAATCCGTCTTCATAAAAATCATTTTCTTTTTGAACGTTTGTACAATGAATCACTTTTACTCTATCCCCTAACACTTGCATTTCTTCTTTAACTAATGTGGATAAAGATTTCTCATTAGTTTTTTTACCTAAGTTTATTTCTCTTTCTCCAATGAAACTTAGAAATTTAGTTTCTCTAGATAAAGGAACAAAACCATTTTTTATTTTATTAGAATACATTGATAATGTTATGGTGTAATGACCCAAATCAAAGCTAACTCCTAAATCTTCTGGAAAATCATCAAATAATTTACCGAAGTCACCATAATCATAAGGGCAATTGTTTACAGTATTTGGATAGACATTTTCTAAAGAAATAACTTTATTTCCTTTATCTAACAACCTTATATATTCATGAAATAAATTTTTTCTTTCTTTTATCTCTGAAATACTAGGAAGTTTATATGCTCTATTTTCTTGTCTACAATAAGCAATATTATGAATTGTAAAATAGCCTTTATTTTGTAAAGATAAAAATATGTTAAAAGATTCCTCAATTAATCTTCTACTATCTTCTCTAAGTTTTTTATTATCAGAGAAAGGATCTATTAATCTGTATACTGGTTTTCTTTCGAATGCATCAGATGTCTCAAAATTAACAATGGCAAAATTATCTCTTAATAAAGATACCATTTCTGGTGTTGGAACCTTTCCATATAAAGCGATTTCTACACCATCGGCAATTCCAATCCTGGATTTGGTTTGTTCTATATTTGTTATAGACTTTGCTAAAATTTTCATTTTATTATTCTTTATTTATAAGTTTATAAACTTTTTGTTATGTTACCATTAAAAAGTTGTAATTTATTGCTTAACTAATTTTTTATATAAAGAATTAAGATCATTCATTATTCTATCACGAGTATAACCCTCTTTTTTTAATAACTTTATTCCATTTTCTCCAATTTTTTTCCTTAATTTTTCGTTTTCAAGCAGTTCAACTATCCCATCTGCGGTAGCTTTAGGATTCTTAACAGGAACTAAATAAGTATCAAGTTTATGTGTAAATGTTTTTTTTGTATCTCCTGCATCTGTTAACAAACATGGTGTCTTTTTAGCCATTGATTCTTGGATTGCTACACTAAAATAATTTTCATCAGGAGAAAGATTAACAAAAATGTCTGAAGCTTCTAATATTATATTAGTATCTTTTCTTGGTCCTGTGATTATAACATACTTTTCTAATTTCAATTGTTTAACTAACTTTTTAACATCATCTAATAAAAATCCATAACCAACAATAAAGAATTTTACATTCTTAATTTTTTTTAAAACATAAGGGATAGATTTAACAAAAGTTATTGGATCTTTAAATGGGTCCATTCTTCCGAGAAATGTAACAATCTTTTCATTTTTTAGATTAAATTCTTTTTTAAATCCAGAAATATCATCTTTTTTATTGAATTTATCATAATCATAACAATGTTTTATAGCATAAATTTTATCTTTTTTAACCCCTAATTCTTTTAAATAAACCCAAAATATAGGTACTGAAGCTATAATACCATCACAATATTTAAAGATAAATTTATTTAACCATCTAGGTAATAATCTTACATCTGCTCCAAGTAAAGAAACAATAATTGGTTTTTTATAAAGAATTTTTAATGGAATAGCTGCAAAAGCTGAGGGAGTCCAATGAGCATGCACCACATCACATTTTTTTCCATGTTTTAATGTGCTTAGCATAAAAGATATCATAAATGGAATAGCTTTTAATTTTGAAAATATTCCACTTCCAAAACTAGTTGATAAACCACCAGTATATGTAAGAGTTTGTTGTTTTTTTAGAAAATAATTAAAGCGATGAATTCTAACTTTTTCCCTTAATTCTAATTTTTTTGTATCTGTACCAGCTGACGAAATAACGATTACCTCATTTCCAGAACATCTGGATAATTCACGAGCTTCTACATCTAAAGTAGGCAAAACCCAATCGTCCTTAAAACGAGGAAATGATGTTGATAAAAATAATATTTTCATAATCAATTTATCTAAGAAAAGCTTATAAAATTTCTTATTGTTTTATGGTTATGATAGATAGGAAAGAGTTAGGAAAAGAGGATTTTGAATTAGTAAAAGAGGGCGATTTTTATATAATTAGAAATGGTAATAATTTATTTAATATTAAAAAAGATGAATGGGATTCCCGGATATTGGGGATAAACCTATATAAAATAAATAAAATTGAGTTAGATTCTTTTGATGATAATTTAATTAAAAGATTTCTAGATTTTATAAAATCAAAATTTAATGATATTCATTGTATAATATATAGAACAGAGGCAACTAATTTTGGTTTAATAAATATTTTACAAAAGAATAGATTTACTTTAGTTGGCATGCCTATAAAGTTATCTGTAGATTTAAGAGAGATTAAAGGAAATAACTTAGAGTCAAATGTAAGATTATCTAAAAATGAGGATGTTAATATTCTAGCTTTAATGGCTAGAAATTCTTTTTTAAATGCTTATAGGTACAATGATAAAAATCTGGATAAAAATAAAGTTGATGATTTATATAGTGAATGGATAAAAAATTCTTGTAATGGAAGAGCAAATGCTGTTTTAGTACATGAAATTAATAAAATTCTTAGTGGATTTATAGCCTGTAATATTAATGGAGATACTGGATTAATAGATTTAATTGCTGTAGCCAAAGAAGCACGCGGACAAGGTATTGGACAAAAATTAGTTTTAAATAGTTTAGCATGGTTCAAAGATAAAGTTAGTAGGGTTGAAGTATATACAGAAGCAATGAACTATCCATCTTTAAAAATGTATCAAAATAATGGATTTAAAATAGATTGGATTGGTGTTAATTTAAATTATTGGTTTAGATAAAATGAAAAAAGTGCTTGTTACGGGGGGCGGGGGATATATCGGAAGTGTATTAGTCAGAGATTTACTAAAAAAAGCTTATTATGTAAGGGTTTTTGATTCATTATATTTTGGTGAGGAATCTTTAAGTGATTTAAAGAATAATTCTAATTTTGAATTAATTCATGGGGATATGCAGAATATTGAAAATTATTCTAATTTACTAGATGATATAGATGCGGTAATACATTTAGCTGGGCTTTCTAACGATCCTTCCTGTGATTTAGATCCATATTATACAAAAAAGGTTAATGTAGAGGGTACAAGAAAACTTGTAAAAATGTGTAAAGAAAAA
>ERZ1292623.5478-Hain-H51-01um-R1-5478-length-10114-cov-8_pt1 | contig 10114 bp, 15 predicted proteins | sample MGYA00564398_ERZ1292623 | MGnify/ENA primary metagenome ERZ1292623 (study PRJEB36523, sample SAMEA6512633) | groundwater metagenome | collected 2019-01-07 | study: AquaDiva: Metagenomics assemblies of 32 groundwater samples
ATACAATAGCTTTAAGCGCAGCTCTAACTGGGGCAAATGGAACTACTCTTACTTTGGTAAGAGACACAACTCAATGGTTTGAAGTAGCTAGAGCGGTTAACGGATAATAATATTAATTTAAGATAAGACATGGCAGTTTCTCAATTTACAGTTGCCGTAGGTGGCGTGAACATCGAAGGAATAGTTATGAACACGGGGGTGCTTGACTTAGATGGTGTATCTGATGCTTTAGTACTAGATGCTGATGGAGATACCAGTATATCGGCTGTAGTCGATAACCAAATTGATATTGAGATAGCCAGTGCAGACGATTTTACGTTTACTGCAAACAGATTCAATGTTTTAACAGGAAGCGCTATCTCTGGACCAAGTTCAACATTTTATTTTTGCGCTCCTATATTAGCGCAACAAAACCTTAGTGGAGCAGGAGCAGTGAATATAACAACTGAATATACAGCTTTTACATCATCAGGAGCAGCACAAGCTCTTTCATTGGCTGACGGAGTGGTAAACGGACAAAGGAAAATAATAATGCACGTAGTAGATGGAGGAAGTGGTGTTTTAACACCAACAAATTTGACTGGTGGAACGAATATAACGTTTACAACGGTAGGAGAAGTTGCAGAATTAGTTTTTAGCGGAACTTCATGGGTGGTAAATAGACTTTGGAATAGTGTTACCCCCGGAACGCCGCCCGTGTTAGCATAAAATAAAAAATAAATACGATTTTATTAGGAAATATGAAAAACTTTACTTATTTTTGCAAATAATTTAAAAATTAAACAACTTATGAATACAAAGACTGAAAAAGAAACAAAGGTAATTAATATGAATGGTAATGGTGGGTTAGACCCAATAGTACAAAGAGTTAATGCTCAAGAGATAGGACCTTTAACGCTAGTGGATGTCGAAAACTTAAAGGTAGTGTTTGAATGGGCTTTATCGGTATCTGTAAGAGACAGGGATCGTTTAGCACAAATACTTACATTTGAAAAAGATTTTATTCTTAGATTAAACGATACAATTACAAAACAATTACAAACAAAAACTAATATTTAAAACCATAAATCATGTTTAGATCAGATAACACCTTAAACCTCTTAGTTGGCAACGACATTGCTAGGACTGCAGGGATCGTAATTAACGATCATAGCGCTGCCGCTTATATTGCGGACGGTGAAATTGTCGTATTAGGAGCAAATGATGATGTTCTACCATCAGGGTCCACCTTTGCTGATAGCAGGTATATAACAGTAGTTCAAAGAAGTGGTGCAACTGCAGGTACTTCGGAACTTATCAGATCTCAAAGAATATACGGGGGATCTGTTGCTGAGTTTACAGGAAGAAGCTTCCGAGCTCCTCAGGAACAACGCTATTTTGTCGGATATGATGGTGCTGCAAGCACTATTACCGCAACCGATAGTAACGATTATATTCTCAGGATATCATATAAACATGATAAGAGACTTTTCTCTCAGCAAGCTAACGTAAAGTCTTATTACTATACATCTGATTCCTCTGCTGTTCAAGAAGAGATAGCACGTAACCTTGCTGTACAGATAGGAAACGATACTGCTTCTGACGTATTGGCAGAAAGATTATGTAATGATGGTGGAGCTGCATTTACTGTAGCTGCCACTTTGACAGTAACAAACAACTCAAGGTCTGTAACTTTGTCAGCTGCACAAGGAGCTGCTCTTGTAGTAGGAGATTATATCAGAATAGCTGGTTTAACAGTTGCATTTCCTGTTTATAGAGTAACTGCTGTTAGCGGTACAAGCGTAACTATTGATGAAAGGTACCAGGGAGCTTCTGGAACAGCAATAGTAGGAGAGCGCATTACTGCTGCTCTTGCTCTTGCAGCTTCTTTTGGAATAAGGTTAACCGGAAAAGCTCTTACCTTTACTGTAGGGAAAAATGAATATAACCGAGTAAGCTTTGATCTTTCACTTTCCGGATTTGGCTCAACTGCAATAAGTCAATTTCAAGAATCCAATCTTGGAAATGGGACTTTTGAACAAGTTGCTGAATTGGAGTGGTTTGCTCAAGGGTTTGATGGTATCATAGACAGGGTTGGGGATTCTTCTCCTACTTTGAGAAGCGATGCCACTACTGGAGAAACTTATGATGTAGTAGCAATTCAATGGGCTGATGGAACAGACTCACATATTATTTCAGGTAGTCGCCCTGCTAACAACCAACTTTTAATAGCTCTCCCTGATGGGGCAGCTCAAACAGTAAATATTTTGGCGCAACTTAATCCTTGGATGGCTTCTTTGCCAAAGGCTTTTGCCGCTGTAAGTGTATAACAAATTAAAAATAACATAAAATGGCACTAATAAAAGCAAATTATCGTCCTACTTTTCATACTTTTGTTGCAGGTGATGTAACAGGAACAGCTACAGGCGGAATTAGAATATTAAATCACGGTTTACGTACCGGAGATGTGGTAGGGGTTATTCCTGATGCTACAGGACTTGTTGATACAGCTCTTGTAACAGGAACACCTTATTTCATTATAGTTATAGATGGGTCCAACATACGTCTTGCAAGTTCTTATGCAAACGCTTTTGCTGGAACTAATATAACTTTAAACGCTAATCAGACAGGAGTTGACTCCAGGCTTTATGTAGGAGGATCTGGAAGAGTGCTTTTGCAGCCTTTCCCAATCAACGCAGTTATAGAAAACGTAACCTATGATGTTGTTACAACTTTTATTTCCAGAACCGAGGCTGCAGGATACGATGGAGCCGCAGGAGATTTATCTGCTATTGGAATTGAATTAGTAACGATTAGTGGAGCAAGAGTAGTAGCGCAATCTCTCAGTCTCATGGACGAAACTGCTGCGGCATCTACTATAAGTGATGCTGCAAATGCCTGGGATGCTGGAGTAGTTCCTACAGATGCCATAATTTCTCCAGATTATGCTACCGGTGGAGATGTTAAATCGGCAGATGATCTGGTTCTTGCTATTTCCATAGAGTCAAATGCAGAAGTTATCACAAACGGAGAAGCTAACATTTATATAAATTACAACTGGTCTGCAACGACTGCTTAAACTCTGAGATACGGGTTTATAGTATAGCTGAAAGAAAAAGGGTGGAGAGGTGAACAGGTACAACCGGTTCCGCTTATTCACCCTTTTCAATTTTAAAAATATAAGAAACTAATATGCCTTTTGCACTTGACTTATCGGAATGCTCTTCAGAAAACTGTAAGTTCTTAGGATTTTCAGATTCTTCTGGTATATATAATGTTACAACAAATCCTACTGGTTATAGAACAGACAATTTACCTGAGATAACAAGAGTTCAAACTGTTGCTCAAGGAGTAGGCGCAGCTCAAGTTACCGGAGGAGATTATTTCAGGATATCCGATACCCAAACCAACTACTATATATGGTTTGATCTGGATAATGGAAGCATTAATCCTTCCGCAGCCAATGTTGGACGCACAGGAATAGAAGTCAATATAGCAACAGGAGATACGGCTGTTACGGTAGCAGCAAATATGAATACAGCTATAAATGCTTTTACATTTACTACTGAAGGATTTACCTCAATCGTATTAAGTGATCTGGTTACAATTAGTAACCGGGAGGATGGTAATACTACAGATGCGATAGATGGAGCAGGCGGACCCGCTACCAACTTTACTTTTACTATTCTTCAACAAGGAGTATGGAACGATATAGGAATAAATGATGTATCAGGCGCTTTTCTTGAATATGAGGTAGCTGGAGTAACATACACCCACAAGACATTTAACGCCACTACAGCTGGGATAGTAGATATAGCAGCAGATACCATTACGGTAACTACACATGGATATAGTGTAAGAGATCCGGTTATATTAACTTCTGCCAATAATCCCGCTACACTTCCTGGAGGACTTAGCACAAATACGGTTTATTATATAATAAACGTAGGAGCAAGCACTATAGCTTTAGCATCAACAGCTTTAAATGCTACAAGTGGAACTCGTATAAATTTGACAAGTACAGGCGCTGGAGTAGTAACGGTAAGAGCTAATGTTATAAGTGTTTTTCCAACCTTACCTAATTTGGTAAACACCCAGTTTACTGTAAATACTACTGATTTAAAGTATACGACATCCACCAGTTTTCCAGATGGTTTATATACCGTAAGATACGTGATAGCAGGAAACGGAGGAGGAACAGCCTTCGCTAATGAAAATTTAAAAGAGTTTCTTGTTTATTGTAATAAGAAATGTTGTGTGTATAACATGATAGCCGCTATTCCTGAAGTAAATTGTAGTTGTGATTCAGAAGTTGTCGGTAGAGCTCTTTTTGCTTACACTATGTTACAAGCATTGAAGAATTCGGCCCAATCAGGTCAGGATGTAAGAGCTAAAAATATAAATGATGCGTTAAAAATACTGTGCGACAGCGCAAATTGTACCAGTTGTGGTTAAAAAAAGTAGAAATAATGGGATGTAGTGTCTGCAAACAAGTTTTAAGTTGTAACTGTGGCGAAGGTACCCTTGACTTCCCGACTGGTCCCCAGGGACCAAGTGGAGTACAAGGTCCTCAAGGTCCACAAGGAGCGCAAGGTCCAACTGGAAGTCCAGGTACAAATGGTAGTAACGGTCCTACGACAGTTACTAAGTATGTTAAAGACATAATGGCACCTGGAAACAGTACGCAAACTAATGTATCACTTATCAGTGCGGTAACTTCTGCAGAATTAGCCGGAGCAGGCATGCTGAGGCCTGTATATAACGGGAATACTGGTTTAGCAAACCAGACGGCTTTAGCGATGGATTTTACATATCAGATATGGTATATGGATACAACTTCATCTCCACCAAATACGATATGGGTAAGCGCTACAGAAGGAACAAGTCCGAGAGTAACCACAGTTGCTCTTAATAGCCTTAATGGTTTATATATTACATTTGCTGTAGGAGGAGGAAGTTATAGAATAATTATTTGCGGTTAACAACTGGCGTTTATGAGTGGGTGTTGTGTAGATAGCGTGATTGATTTCCCTAAGACTGGTATCAAGGGTCCTCAAGGGGTTTCGGGAGATGCTGGTATTCAAGGTGTTACTGGAAACCAAGGGGCAAACGGTATAAACGGAGGACAAGAGGTTTATCAAACAAGAAAAATAGTTTTCAACTCTCCTTTTGTACCAAATGAAGTTGGCGGAAGTCTTGTATCGGATTTATTTCCTTTTACAGTTACGTTACTAAACGCAACTCAGCTCGGTCCTTCAGGTGGACCCAATATGATTCCTGGAGGTCTTTTAAGTAACGTATTTTACAATATGGGCAATGGTCAAGATTCTTCTGGTCCTTACGATTATGATATTCAGATATGGTGGGTACAGAGTCTTAATTCAGGAGTTTTTACTTCTCCTTGTTATGATGCAAAATTATTAAAATACGTAAAAAAGATGTATATAGATATTGCAGATAATGCCCTTAAAATAGATGTTACTCATTTTGGAGTATATAGAATGGTGATTTTAGGATAAACCTATGGCTCTTGCTTTAACAAGAAATGATGTATTGGTAAGAACACGTAAGACCATGTGTTGTTTTACAAGAATGGCGGATGATAGTGCCTCAGAACTTGCTAACGGAAAGATTCCTTGTATGGAAGATATAAGAAAAGTAGAGCTTCTGGCAGCTTATATAGAGATATTAAGATGCCATGAACCGCCTATAACAGAGGTTCTTGCTACAGGGTCTTTTACCCTAACAGGAACGAATGGGACGGTATGGATAACGGTAAACGCTGTTCCTATAACAACCGCTGCTATATCTTTTATAACCGATCCTACTATTACAGCAACTCTTGTAGCCTCTACAGCAACAACAGACGCTTCTACGCCAAATTATACAGCCACATCAGCTGCGGCTGTAGTAACGATAACAGCGGTTGCAGGAAGTGGAGATAGAGCTAACGGATTGGCAATACAAGCTATTACAACTGGAGATATGGCGATTACAGGAACTGTCAATATGACAGGAGGAGTTACAGGAAGGGTTGATGGTGATAACTGTTTTACTTTAGCAAGAGCAAAAGGAGTTTATAATAAAGTAGAGGAGTTAGGAAATCTTGTTTTTGCCGCTCCGGGAACAACTTACAATAATCCTAATTTAAACAGTAATATTTTAGGAAGTATTTTAACAAATACCGGATTACCTATAAATCCTATTGGGTCATCTGATCCTATTCAATTTAGAGAACCAAAGAAATAAATTAAACTATTATGCCAGAAATAAATGTTTTACCAGCAGTAGCCAGTGTTACAGATTCAGCTATTTTTCTTTCTGAACAGGGAGGGATAACTTCCAGGGTTACAAGAGCCCAGATAGTGCTAGGAGTAAAGAATTCACTTGATGCAGAGATAGCTATAACAGATGTGGAGATAGCTACACTTCAATCAGGTAAATTAGCGAAAGCTGGAGATACCATGACTGGGGCTTTAACGTTATCAGGCGCCCCTACAGCAGACTTGCATGCAACTACAAGGCTTTATGTCAATTCGGCAGACAACCTTCGTCTTCCTTTGGTTGGAGGTACTATGACAGGAATAGTTAATATGGGTAATAACAGGATAGCTAATACAGCAAATCCAACAAGCGCTCAAGATGTAGCTACCCAGAATTATGTAATCACTACTGCGGCAAAAACTTTGGAAGCATACAATCCTGTTGCAACAAGTACATTTCCAGTAACTTACGGAGGAGAGGCTATTACATCAGGAGACAGGTTTAACATAACAGCTGCTGGAGTTGTTGGTCCCGTTGGAGCAACAGTAACGGTTGAAATTGGAGATGTTGTTGAAGCGCTTGTAAATGTTCCTGGTAATATAGTTGCAAGTTGGGCGATATACAACGCAAATACTATAGCTGCTTCTACAACTGCTGCAGGAGTAATTCAACTGGCTACAGATGCAGAGGCTATTGCTAAAACTTCTACTACAAGGGCGTTAACACCTTCTAATTTTGCTACAGGTAATTATCAAGCAAGTGCAACAAGGGAGGGTCTCATCGAACTCGCTACAGCTGCAGAGTTTACCACTGGAACTGATGCAATAAGGGCAATAACTCCTTCTGTATTTAATACAGCACAAACAGATTATAATTATTTTTGTGGTATAGATAAGATTGTTTTGACATCAGCAGGCACATGGACAGCAACGGCTTCTGCGGTAGCGAATGATGTTTTTTCTCGTCATACAGCGGCAGCAGAGACAGCAACAATATCCATTGATATTTCAATGCCTTTGAGAACAGAAGCATCAAGAGGATTCAGATTAGATTCTTATGATGTTATATACAAGATAGGTACAGCAAGTTTAGTTACTCATGTTACAGCGCTAACCACCTTAAATTTCACGGACAATACAGCAGCAAATCCAACTAGCGCTACACCGGCTATCACAGGAACTCTTATAACTGCCTTTGCCGCTAATATCCGTGTGACAAACGTAACAATAGATGTACCTTCATTTTTGAATACTTCAGCGGCAAAACATATGATTTCTGTAACACCTAATATGGCCCTAACTACTGTGTACGATTTTTATGGTATAAACTTGCGGTTTTCCCGCAGCGGGAATTAGTTTGATCGTTTTTATATGATTAGTAGTAGATGTATAAACAACAATAACTTAAAAAACAATAAATTATGAGCTTAATACTAAATGTAGTAAACAAACTTCAGAGCATCCTAGATAAACTAGGTAACGGAAGGCAACAAACCCAGTTGGTTAATAGTGCAGGGACAGAAATAGGAACTGTGGCTGTTCCTATTCAAGTCGATATTTCAGATGCAACTGGGATTACAGTAGATGTGGCCGTAAGTCAAGTCAGTGATTCCATAGTTGTATGGGGGTCTGATGGTGCAGCTAACAGGGCAATGAGTACAGATGCTGCTGGTCGTGTATCAATGAATCCTATAGCCGGTCAAACCGGAGTAGCCGGAGGTACCGGAATAGATAATGCTAATACCCAAAGGGTTGTACTTGCTACGAATGTTGGATTACCTGCAGGCGAATTACAACTTGGATATGCTTCAAGTAGCGGTAATGTTGTTTCAGTTTATCCTCTTGTAGATACGGCTCTTTATACATCAGGAGATGTATTGTTTATAGCCACTGAAGTAACTAATTTTTTTAGGACAGCTGGCGGAAGAGCGTTAATACATAGTATAACAGTGTTAGATGTAGATGAAGAAGCTGTTGCTTTTGATATTATATTTTGTGATACTACTCAGAATTTCGGAGCTTTAAATGCAGTAGCGGCTTTAGCTGATCCTGCTGCAAGTAATATGCCTACATTAGGACATGTTGTAATAACTGCGGGTGATTATATTGATATAGGTGGACAAAGACTGGTAACTTTAACTTCTTTAGGATTGACAGTACAGGCTGCTGCTGCAAGTACAAGCCTGTTTATTAATGGCATTGTACGAGCAACTCCAACCTATACAGCAGCGACAGATTTAAGAATTAAGATAGGATATATTTATATGTAAGAAAATGAGTTTAATACCTATATTAATTAAGAAAAAGTTTAAACCTAGTGATGTACCTGGTTTAGGATTGTGGCTAGAAAGCGGTTGGGGTGTAACAAGAGATGGCCTTAATGCGGTTAGTTCGTGGTTAGACAGAAGTCTGAATAGGTACAATTTTACCCAAGCTATTGGAGTAAACCAACCAATTTGGACTGAAGGAGAATTTGGTGGTAACGCAGGACTAATATTTGATGGAATTAACGACTCTTTAGAGGTAAGCGTTACTAATCCATTTTCAACATCTGGAGATTTTTCGTTTTTCGCCGTTCATAAATCACAGGCAAATAATAATGACAACAACTACTTTGCTATGGGTGATTTAGGGGGTTCGGATTTGATTTTATTGGCCAAAGGTGATAATACTAATATCAGAACTAATGGTATAAGAGTGGCTACCGTATTAAGCGGCACTCTTAATGAAGTAGCAGGTGGAACTGTCCTTAATGACAATCTTCCTAAATTAGTAACCATAGAAAGTAATGGTTCTGCATGGTCATCACGTCTAAGGGGGGTATCTGAAACATTAACAGTGATTACAGGCGGGGGTTCAAATAGCGGAAATGCACCAGGCGATTTTACAACTCTTGATAATATAACTATCGGTATGTTTAGAAGATCGGGAGCCGCATTTGTACGATCTAATTTTGCCGCCATCTTATTTTATACAGCCCAAATTTCGGCGGCGGACAGGGATGACGTTGAAAATTACCTGATAAATGAATACGGAATATGAAAATACTAATTGTTTCACAACTTGTTTTCAATGAGATGAATGATAGAATTCATCAATGGTGTGTTGAAAACATTGCTCAATATAATGCGGTAAAGTGGGCGGATGAATTAGTGCACCCCATTGATGGAAGAATAGCATTAATTGTAGACGATAGGGTTATTAATAGTTTATCTTTATCAGAAAAAGCAAATCTCATTGATTTAACAGAGGATTGGATTAAAAAGGAATCTTTATGACTTCTATTTCAGAAAACGATAGTTCCACAGATAACAAATTTCAAAAAGAGGTAACGGATATTTTGAAAGATCAAAGCGCCTCTTTAGGACGTTTAGAATTTGCTATTCTTGGAGATACTGAAGCAGGAATTGACGGTTATGGAAAAAGGATACAGAAGTTAGAAAAATATCAAAATAATGATAAAAAATTCAGATGGTTAGAAAGAATAGGAATAGCGGGATTACTAAGTTACTTTGGATTATCTTCTTAGGTGTAACTATTTTAATAGGAGGCTGTTATAAAGATGATGGCGGGACTGAGATAGAAGCAGACAAAAATTATAAAATAAGGCAAGATAGTATTAAGGCGAAATATAGTAACAACTATGATAAGCAAACTCGATAATTCAAAAAGAACTCGTTTCAAACTTGCGGTAGCAGCTTTGATAATAATGGGGTTCATAGGAGTAGTATGCGCCTTTAAAGGTATGGAAGGAGCATGTTCAAGCGCTATACTATCCTTAGCTACAGTAATAGGACTTTACACAAAATATGAAAGCGATAAACCTAGTATTTTAACAGATAACGAAGATGGCAGTAGACCCAAGGATTGAT
>ERZ1292623.2246-Hain-H51-01um-R1-2246-length-17573-cov-4_pt2 | contig 10113 bp, 16 predicted proteins | sample MGYA00564398_ERZ1292623 | MGnify/ENA primary metagenome ERZ1292623 (study PRJEB36523, sample SAMEA6512633) | groundwater metagenome | collected 2019-01-07 | study: AquaDiva: Metagenomics assemblies of 32 groundwater samples
GACACCTCCCCGCCTAAATTGTATCCATTCCAGAGGTCAAGTAAAGTGATAACTACACTTTTTTCACTTCCAGCACTTGCTGACGGTACGCTGACCATCGGGTTGCAGCCGGCCACCAACATCTCCGGGTGGACGTTGCAGTGCACGACGTGGCGAAATCAGCAGACCATCTCGGGCTCAGTCTCAGGCTTGATAACCAAGTCGGCGGCCAGCGGCTTCAACAACGTGAGCGGCATCAACGTCACCAACGGGGCCGGCGGGGTGCTCAACGTGAACTTCCAGCGATTCGACGTGAGCGGGGGGCTTGAAGTCGGTTCCTACTATTTCTTGCTGGAAAGGACGGACAGCGGCAACGCCACTCCTTTGGCAAACGGGTTCAGGTTGGTAAAAAACTAGAAACAGGGGGCGTAGAGCCGTTTGGCCGGTGAAAACGCGCCACAAGCGATTCTGTAACGATTGGGGGCATGCAGGCAAGGGGGCCTGGCCCGCTTTTTTGGCCCGGTTGCGGCAACGAACGTAAAACAAAGTATAACCAACGAGGTGATTCATGGCAGCGCAGCAGAAGCGGGTGGCCCCCAGTGAGGCAGGCAAGGGCAAGCAGGGCACGGGCAGTCAATGGGGCCTGTCCGCGGACGAGGTCAACGACTTCCTGTTCCGCGGCAAGGTCTTGTCCGTGTCCAGCAGCAATTTGGAAGCTGCCCAGTTCCTTGCCGGTGAGAACAAGCTGATCGTCAAGTACCTGGGGGACGGACACTACGAATATGATGGCGTGACTGAAGGGGAAGCGTTGGCGTTTGCCAACGCGCCCTCGAAAGGCGTTTTTGTTTGGGATCATTTGAGGGTGCGTGGGTCAAAGACCGCGCATCGGAAAGCGTTCAAATCTGTGTCAGGGTTCCGCACCGTCTCCCCTTCCTAGCGCGGTCATTTCTCCTTCCACTCAATGCCCAATTGAGCGCCCAGCAAGCGCAAGGTAGCGCCGCCGGGGTGTCCGTGAAAGTTGATGAGGCGCTGAAGCTGATCATGGTCAATCACATGCAGGCCCCGCGCTCCGCGGCAGCGCAGCAGCAGATTGCGCATGTCGGCCACCAATTCGCAGCATACGCTCAACTCGCTGCTCAGGTGCGAGTGACATTCGCCGTTGCCGATGGCTTGGTTCCATTGCTCGTCCGTAAGGATAACGGGCAGCCATTCCAGCGCGGCCGCTTGCTTCGTTGTCGCTTCTTTGCTGGATTTCATTAAGAAAACCTCCAGGGCAGCGTTTGATCGGCCAGGAACGGCACCACGTTGCTGTTACACAGATCAGGCACCTGCCACGACTCACGTTCCAGGCGGATGGTTTCCGTGGGTTGCGGCAAGCCGTAGAAGCGGTTGCCGTTGACGGACGTAAACGCTTCCAGGTGCGGCAAGGCCCCCTGCTCCTCGAAGATGGTCGTCAACAGCTCGGGCAACACGGGGGCGCTGAAGACGCCGGCGCAGCCCGCGGCACATTCCTTGTCACTGATGGGGTGGGGGGCTGAATCCGAACCCAGGAAGAACCGAGGATCGCCGGACGTGGCAGCTTCCAGTAGCGCCGTCCTGTCCGCCGGATGTTTGGCCACGGGCTTGCAGAAGTTGTGTGGATTGAGCTTGTCCCCAACCACGTCGTCCAGCGTCAAGCGCAGGTGATGCGCGGTGATGGTGGCGGTGAAGCGTTCATCGCCCCAAACGCGCATGAAGCGCACGCTACGGTAATCGGTGATGTGCTCCAACACCACCCGCAACTTGGGGTATTGCAACAGCACCCATCTGACGAACTCATAAAATTGCACTTCACGGTCCATGCAAAACTCGTCGGGCATCTCGCCGTGCAGACAAAGCACCATGCCCGCTTGTTCCATTGCCCCCAGCGCGTCCATGAAGTTGGGGTAATCATGCGGCCGCTCCAGTATCTTGCGGCTGATGCCGTCGCCACTGTTCGTAGTGACGCCCTCCGGGTACAGCTTGCCCGCAACGGTCAGGCCCCGCATGGCCATGACCTTGTCCGCCGTCGTGGATGGTGAGAGTTTGAACGTCATGAGGGGCTTGCAGTGCGGGTAATGCTTGAATGCCTCCACCACTTCAGTTCGATAGCTGGCCACGTCAGCGGCTGTTGCCACCGACGGCACTGTGTTCGGCATGACCAAGCAATGAGAACAACAGCTCCCGGTCCATTGGGCCACGTTGCGCAGCATGACGCCCTGGCGCAGGTGAACGTGCATGTCAGACATTAAGGGCAAGTCAACGTGCATTCTTCCCTCCATTGCTTGACGATTTGATTGGGCGCCCACGGTTTTTTGATAAAGATGCTACCGAATGCCACCGCGTCTGCTCCAAACGCAAACCGTCGCCGAACGTCAGTGATGTCCATGACGCCCCCGCCTGACAGGATGGGGGTCTTGGTGCCCGCTTTCTTGACGGCCGTCAGCGCTCTCTCGGCCAGGAAGCTGATTGCTTCCCCTGAAATGCTGCACTCAAGGCCGTACTTTTTCAGCGGTGATTCAGACACGCGCAACTCCTTCCCCGGCACAGCGTTGATGAGATCGAACGCGGCCGCCTCGCCGTCCAATTCCTTGCAGATGTCCAGGTACGGCTGCTGCCAGCCCAGCTTGACCAAGACGGGCAAGTCATCGTTGCGATAGTTGAGGGCTGTGCGGGTTAGCTTGCAGATGTGATGCACGCTTTCTTCGTGGTCCACGTTGGGGCAACTGACGTTGATTTCCACACCTTTGATGTTGTCGAAGGCGTTGCAGCGCAAGCGGCTGACCATGTACTCAGCTTCTTGCTCGGTCTCGGGGGCGATGGAAACAATCACATTGTAGCCCCGTTGATACAAGTGATTGGGCACGTTCTTCATCCACCAATCAATCCCCGGATTGGTGAGGCCCACGGCGTTGACGGCGCCGCCGGGGATCAACCGCACGCAGCGCCACGGACACCACCACTTCAAGTTCCCGGCCCGCGGCCAGCGCGTCAACGTCTTGGTGATGATGGTGAATTGGCTAGGGTCCAGCAGGCCGGCCCAGCGCAGGGGCCACTCCCACGGCCACCCGTCACCGTCGAAGCCCAACGCCCCGCTGGCCGCGGCGAACTCAAACTTGTGGCCGTTCAGGTCGATCATGTCAGTTCTACCACCTTGCCGATCATGAGATCCTGATTGTGCGTGACCAGTATGATTTGGATGTCAAGTTCTTCCGCCAGCGTCAGCAACAATTCACCCACCGCCGGCGCGTGATTCTTTGACAGCATCTTCATCGGTTCGTCCAGGCAGAGCAGCCGGCGCTTGCGCGGCAGGGACAGGAGTAGGCAAGCTACTCTGAGTGCAAATGAGGCTACGTCAATTATCCCGCCGCCGGCTTCGTTCAAGGGGTCGTCCATGACCAGGCCGTCCCGCTCCAGCTTCAGGTGCGCTTCGGTCTTCCCGCGGGCCTGGACGAAATCAATCTTGAACGCATAGGCTTGCGGGCCGAACACGGCCTTCAAGCAGCGCGTGACCACGGCGGCGATCTGGGCGTGAGCGCGCTGCTGCACTGCTTCCGCGATGCCCTGCACCAATTGCTGGGCTTGCGCGCAATCTTCTGCCAGCTGTCGGGCGGCGCGCAGGGCTTCACGTTCTTGCGCTACCTGCTGCTGCGAGTGGTCATGTTCAGCTAATTGCCTGTTTAAAGCACGGCGCAGATCAAGTAGATCATTCAGGTTGGCTTGCATGCCCCCTACCTTTACCCGCTTTGCAACGATTCAATTGACAGCTGGGGGCGGGGGCCTCAGTTCCTCCCCCCGCCCCACGAGCCGCCGCTGCCTGCCAGCCGTCGCTGGAAGGATCGTCTGAAAGCAAAGAAAGACCGGGGGCGCTGAGGACTCCCCCGGTCTAGACCACTGCGCGGCGAGGCACCGCGCAGAGACAAGGTAGCCTTAAAATAGGCCAACATTGTATTATACAAGTAGACCGCAAGACAAGGCGGGGTGTAACCCCGGTGGTTTCTTTCCCGTTTCCTTACCACAACCAAAAGGTAATCGGGTGAAGGTGAGTCGGCGTTTACAGGTCCGCCGGCAGGCGTGCAGGTGTTAAGGGGCACATGGTGGCGGCAAAGGGCGCTTCTGCTTCGGCAGTTTCTCCGGGCCACGGGGCAGTAGTCGATCTGCCAATGAGGCATACGTCCCGGTTCCTTGAGTGGTTCGACCACTCCCGTATGAACAAAAAGTACCCGCTCAAACCGCGCACCCACGTCTTGAAATAGTCCGTTCCTTGTCATCATCACAATGCCATCACCTACCTGGCCTATAAGTAGGCATACGGTAGGGGAATGCCTCTTCGTTGACTCAGCTTTCAAATTCACATTGGTACGCAACCAACGCTTCCTCTGCCGCCTTCCTCGCTTCCTCCTCCTCCCGTTGCAATTGCCGTTCCAGCTTGACCCCCGCTTCATGCGTGCTGCACCCAAATTCCGCTTGCAGTTGCTTGAGGAGCTGAGTCAGGGCACCTTCAGCGTTGGCCGCGGCTTGCTTCAGCCGTTCCTCTTCACGCTTGAGGTCATTCCATTGTTCCGGGGTCACGCTTGCTCCCTCAATTCAGCCCTGATCTTCATCAGCAGCTTGCCCAAGTGGTTTTGCCCTTGACCCCCGCACACGCCCCAGAACGTGTCACCCCATTGATTACCCTCGATCAATTCAGCATTGCCAGTTTTCAATAACCAAAAGGCTAGTTGTGTGTCAGGGGTGAACTTGAGCCGCAGCAACAATTCCATGACTGACAGCTTGAATCGCTCCCAGTCCGGCCGCAGTTTGACCTTTCGTCCATGTTGTTTGGCTTGCGCTGAGGAGCCGCTGAAGAACAGAAAGCGCTGACCAATGTCTGCACACTTAGCCGCCTGGTAGGCATGCTCCACCGAGGGGTAGGCGTTGCCCTCGAACACCACCATCACCTGGTAGAAGTTGCTGAGAAAGTGGTATCCGTTTCTGAATCGGGTGATTGGCTTGGTTTTCATTGGTTACTTTTCAACGGTTGAGGGCCGAACACAATCGGGGTGCCGTCATGTTGCAACGGCGCGAACCGCCCGTCAAGGAACTCTGACAGGAGCCGGTAATAGAGGGCTTGGTGCTTCTTTGATTGATAGATCACGCTTTCAACTTTGTTTTCATCTGGTCCATTCGATGAACACGTGGCAATGCCCAGCACTATGTAAGTGCCGCCGGTCTTGGGATGCAGCCACTCACTCATGGGCACCAGCAATTGTCTATCAAGGTGGGTCATTTGCCGTCCTCCAGCGCGGTCAAGATCAATTGCCGCACTGCTTGTGGCACCTTTTCACGGTCAAGGGCTTGCCGCACGGCCGCGGCGAAGTCCAACGCTTGATCCCCCAGTTCAGCCAATGATTCGATGAACGCTTGATAATCCACGCCGCCGGCCAGCGCCTTCAAGTCAGCTCCGTCCACGAACTTGTCGTCCGCACAGTTCAGGTAGTGCCGTTCAATGGTCCCGTCCGCGTGCAGCAAACCTACGGACGGCCGGTGATTGATCTCGTCAATGCGCCTGCGAAAGAAGCCGCCGACGTTGAACAGAAGTTGTTTGTGCTCTGGTCTGATTGTCTTGGTTGCCTCAAACGGCGTGTGATTGTCGCCGAAGATGGCCACGTCATAGCCTGCCAGCGCCTTGCGGTAGGCCCCCGTCGTTTGCTTCTCTGAAGCGGCGGCGTGCCCCGTGTTCAGTTTCTTGTTCCAGACGTAGGCGTGAACCAGGGCCACTTCCAGGTAGAAATCATGGGGCTTCTCAAGAGGCACGGGGGGGCAACCAAAAGGAAAGCCCCAGACGCGCATGGGTTGTCGTGCGTTGTTGATCTCCAAGCCCTGGCCCGGTTCCAACATTGTCACCTTGCCGGCCTTGACCAACGTCCAGAACGCGGAACGCCGCAACTGCTTGGGATCATGGTTCGGCAAATCATGGTTGCCAAAAACTGCATGCAGATGCGGCAAGTGACCCAGGGCCACGTTGACCACCTCAGGCGATGCGGCATATTTATCAAAAACGTCACCTGCACATAGTACCGAGATTTTCTGTTCCCCTGTAGGTGACGTGACCAGCTTGCGCAGTTGATCCAACTGGCGGGCCTGCGCAGCCAACCAACAGGGCTCCGCTGATCTAGCAACGGGGGGTTTCGATGACAGGTGCAGGTCAGCCACGCAAACGGCAATGGGTTTGCCCGGTTGGTTCATTCTAACGACCTCGTTTCAACCTGAAGTCCTTGCCTTTGATTTTTACCTTGTCGCAATCTGGATCTTTTAGATCCTGCCACCAGACGATGCCTTCGATGTCATGCTGGGCAAGGTATGCCTTGAGGCCGTCGAAGTCGCGGGGCGCGTCGTCCAGTTTGATGCAGCCGTGCGGGATCAAGCAGTGGATCGAGATGAACTCAGGATTGCCTTGCACCTTGGGACCGCACAGTTCATACGTTCCATCAGGCAGTGCTTCACCGCCGCTGTCATCAATCGTGCATTTACCCACACGCACCAGGCCCCTCGCGAACGCTTCCCGGTGCCACTGGTCTTGAAGCCCATTACCTACGCGAACCCATCCCTGTTGCTCGCCAGTCGTCTCGTCAGCCTCATTGGCGGGCTCGAAGTTCGCTGGCGGCCTCCCGCCCCGCTTCACCTTGCAGCGCTTGTAGAGTTTACCGTCCTTGACCATGCAGGCTGTGCCGTCGAACTTGCGCGTTGGAATACCCTTACCGGCCAACACCCATTCAGCGCCGGGGGTAGCTTCGTTCCGAATGAGTCTATCACCGTCGTAGTTGCGCTGGAACAGTGAAATGATCTTTTTCATGGTTGATTTCCTCAATCTTGCATTCAGTGCGGCAGGTGGGTGTTGCGCCTACCACGAGCGGCCCAGATTGATGACGCTACTTCAGCGGCAGCTTTGCCCTGCCCTCTATGGGGACTTGCGGGAGTATCTGCCGCGGCCCTACGTCTCTCCGGGCCGTCGTCCAACGGGAACCACCACTGAGGGTGATTTACCCCTGCCGCCAAGTTTCACTTGACTGCCACCACTTCCACCTCAGCTGCGCCCGTCACCGGCTGCATGCATGTAGTCTTCATCTTGACGACGACTACGGAGCAGCCTGTGAGGGCGAGGCACAGTAAACCAGCGGCAACCTTGCGCAGCGCGTTCATGCGTACTCCTTTCAGGCTTTCACTTCAGACAATCGCAGCAGCATGGTCGTGGTCAGCGCCTTGTTGCGGAAGTCGTTCCAGTCCCGCTCGGCGTCGTCCTTCCGGTCTCCGTAGACCTTGTGGGCCAGGCCGAATTCATCATCGAAGCAGATGCGCACGTCCTTCTCGCGCTCAGACCACGAGGCGCAGTACCAACGCATGCGGCGGGTCCAGCCGTTGTGACGGCCGTTGATTCGCCGCTCTTTGCGGTTGTCCCATGAGTGTGAAAGGACTCTGGCCATTTGTTCCTCCAGATTTACCCTTACCGCACCGCGTAGGATGCCTCGGTCTCAGCCAAGTCCCCCACCGCACGGTCAGCGCGGATCAGTTGCGGGTTGATGAACATCATCTTGGGCGTGCCCCCGGCCAGCAGCACGCTCCGGTAGCCTGGCCAGCGTCGCCAGTGACCGCGGCGCCAGTGTGGAGCCACCTCGTGACCCGTGGGCTGCCCAGGTTCAGCCGGTGCTTTGACTTCGCGACGGACGATCACGTGCTGCTTCATCTCCACCGTGGTGAAATCCGCATGCCTGAACCGCTCCAGGTTCTGCTTGCGTCGATGCTTGGCGTGATCGGCGGGGTGCAGCGGCGGGCCGTCCCGCCAACCGTAGTGGGTCAACATCAGCATCAGGTTGAGGCAAGCGCGGCCGCTGGCCTCCACGAAGTCGTAGCTGGTGCTAGTGTCCCCCTCTTTCATGATGCGTGACAGCAGCGCGTCTTCAACGGTTGCGAATTCAGGGCGTTCTTGAAATAAGTGGGTGTTGTGCTTGCCCTCCGAGGTGAAGGCATGCCCAACCAACACGTGCCGATGACCGGCCTTGCTGACGCCCGTGTGCAGCAAGGCCCAGCGCGGGGCGTTGTCAAGCCTTTCCCCCACCCGCGCGGCCAGCGCTCTCCTGGACTCCTCCGGGATTTGCACGACCAAGGCCGGGTACGGTTGACGGTAATCACTGATGGGCACTCGCAATTCTACGTGCTGCATGGAGTCAAACTGTTCGGCCGTGGGGATGAACATCTTGGGGCCGGTGGCCAGGCAGGCGGCTAAGGCGTCGATCCATGCCAGCACCAGGGGATCTTGCCGCGTCAGTTGCGGCCCGCTGCCCAGCACCCGCTCCAGGTAGCGGGCATGGGCATCATAACCAGGCGCGGCGCGGATCTTGCTCCAATCGACCGTTAAGGCGGTGCGCTTGCCGTCCAGGCGCTGGTAGTCAAGCCAGGGGTCGAGCTTGCCCAGCCAACGCAGGGCAGGATGACAGTCACGGGGGATGACGTTGCTGAAGTCCATGTCAAGGCTCCATTGTGGCGGCCAGGTGTCGTTGGTACTCGCCGGTCAGCAGACGCTCACGGCCTGACAGGCAGACGGTGATGGCCCGCCGCGGGTCGTTCTTGCGCTGCTCTGGCTCACGGTTCAGGCACCAATCCAACGTGGGCTCGATCCAGGCCCGGTCCCCTCCCGCCCTGGCCACTTCTCGTTCAAGGATGCGTTGCAGCACGGCCCGGCTGGGCCGCGGGCAATGGATGTGATGGGAGAACCGGCTGGCCAGCGCCCCGTCCATGATGCGGCGGAAGAGCCCGATGTCGTTGACCGTGGCCAGGCACAACAGCTTGACTGATTTGGCCGCCACCATGCGGTACGTGATCTTGCGGATCTCGGCCCGATGATCCAGCACGCCCAGCAACCAGCGAAGGCTGGCCTCGTCCGTTTTCTCGATCTCCTCGACGATCAGCACAGGCGGGATGCGCTCCGTTTCGAGCAGGATGCGCTCAGCCCCGGCCTTGGTGGTGCTAGTGGCGTCGAACGTCAGCACCGCGTCTTCACCCAGCATGCGGGCAAAGGAGCGAAGAATCTCAGTCTTGCCGCACGCCGGCGGTCCAAAGAGCACGCAGTGGAATCGGTCTTCATAGGCGCTGGTGACGTAGGCGTCCAGCGCTGACTGCACCAAGGCAATTTGGCTGTCCCGCTCAAAGAGGTGGGTAAAGTGCTTGCCCTGCGGAACGACCAACCGTTCCGGGGTAACGGCGGCTCGGGGCCGTCGAGGTTCCAGCTGCTCTTGCTCATCAACTGACGGCTCTGGCTTGAGGTCAGGCAAGGTCCAGCCCTTGCCGTTGCCCGCGGTAGCGGCCATCTTCTGGATGATTTGCCACTGGCGGTTCAGCACCGCTTCCGGAGCCTTGCGGCCGGTGCGCTCAAAGCGTAGGCGCACTTGATACAGCAGCCCGCTGCCGTTGTCCGCCGTGGGCTCGCCCACGCTGATGCGCGAGGCCAAGCTCCAGGTCCGCCCGCGGCCGCCGCCCAGGGCGCGGGCGGCGATGCGGGTCAGTTGGTCCCTCATGACGCCGGCGTCAAGCCGGCGCAGGGACTGCTTTTCCAGGGTCATGGTGGGCATGATTGCACCTCCTTGCGCCCCGCCAACTTGAGACGGTTGACGCGGGCTGCCTCTTCAGCTGCCAGCTTGCGCTCCTTGCGCTCGCGCCGCTCCTGCCGGGGCCGCAGTAGACGAGTGACGCTGTGGGAGTCCCACAGGTCGTCGAAATGATCAGCGTGAGAGAGTAGAATCCCGGTTTGCAGTTCCTTGTGGCACTTGCGGCAGACGGCCACCTCGCGGGCAATCTCCTCACCGCTGGTGCAGCGCGGGCGCGAGATGACGTGCCTGAGCATGTCGTGGCCCGGCTGGGAAACGTCGAGGCAAACTTGACAGCGATAGCTCATTGGTCCTCTCCTTTCGAGGCGAAGACGGAGAATCGGCACCGCTCGAATGCCTGCCGGTTCTTGTCAGAGTCAGGCACGTGCAGCAGGATCTTGTCCGGCAGATCCTCCCAGGTTATCTCGGAGGTGAGCAGCCCCGCTTTGGTCAGCGCCTCCAGGAGCCGGGCGCACGGGCTGAGGTCTTTACCACG
>ERZ1292623.4155-Hain-H51-01um-R1-4155-length-11960-cov-8_pt1 | contig 10113 bp, 9 predicted proteins | sample MGYA00564398_ERZ1292623 | MGnify/ENA primary metagenome ERZ1292623 (study PRJEB36523, sample SAMEA6512633) | groundwater metagenome | collected 2019-01-07 | study: AquaDiva: Metagenomics assemblies of 32 groundwater samples
TTATAGTATTTAAAGGAGTTAATATGCTTATTGGAATAATCTCAGACACACATGATGACACAATTGCAATAAGAAAGGCAGTGGACTATTTTATTGCTGAGAAGGTATCGCATGTGATTCATGCAGGGGATATCACCTCTCCATTCACATTTGAAATATTCAGGGATTTAAAGTGCAGGTTTACAGGCATCTTCGGCAACAATGATGGTGATAAACTTCTGCTTACAGAGAAATCAGGCGGCAATGTCCACAATCAGCCTCATTTTATAACCATTGGAGGGAAAAAGGTTGTCATCATGCACGAGCCTGATTTGGTTAATGCCCTGTCGCACAGCGGGGATTTTCATATAATTGTTTATGGCCATACCCACAGGCCTGACATCAGAAAAATTAAGGACACGCTCATTATAAATCCAGGCAAGGCAGCAAGATTATACAAAGGAGGCTCCACGCTTGCCTTACTGAATACCCTAAATATGGAGGCAAAGATTGTAAAGATATGAGCAGCAGCCTCAGTTGTAACCCTGCTGTTTGCTACATCTTCAGCAGACTCTCTATAATCTTCTCCAGATTCGGTATAGTGTTGTCTGTTGCCTTGATTTGATTATCAAAGATAACCGTCGGGGTGCCGCTTATGTTGTACTGCCTGCTTGCTGCAGAGGCGCTTTTTAATACAACCTCTCGCTTTGCCCCAGACTTTAATTGCCCTTCCATTATCTTTGGCTCTATGCCAATGCTTCCTGCTGCTGCAGATAAGACTTCAATAGTGCTGACTTTCATCTTATCCCAGTGTGCAAGCTTAAAGAGCTTCTCCTTAAGCTCATTCCCCTTTCCAAGCTCCTTTGCAATCTCATAAGCCTCAATGGGCTTAAAGGACTCCTCCCAGAGCGGATAGCCTATCTCAGTAATCTCAAGTTTGCTGCCGTATTTTTTAATTAGCTCCGCAGTCTCCATATATAATTTGAAGCAGTGGCCGCAGTAAAAATCAAAATAGACTGTCATCTTCACCTTGCCTTTTTCATGAGTGCCCTGCAGATTATTTAACACAGCATACTTGCCAGCTATCTTTGATGTATCCGGAGACTTCTCCTTCTTTTTCCATTTTGTAATATAACTTACTAATGATTCAACCTGTTTATCATCCAATGGCCCGCCTTTTATCTTAGAAAACCCCGGCATGCCAGAGCCTTCTTTGCCATTGGCTATCCAATCCTTGATATAACCGGCATCATGTTTAGTCAGATACTCCTGACTATTTAATGCGCTTGCGCTCTTTCCCTCGCCGCTCTCTCCATGGCAGAAGGCGCAGTCCGCGATATAAAGCTCTTTGCCGAACTTGCCCTCGCCTTTTACAACATGGCAGCTTTTGCATTTTTCAGAAAAGATGCTTTCATCTGCTGCCTGAGGATGGTCTTTTATCACGCCAAAAACCTCAGCAGAAACTGTAAGCGTAACCTGCTGAATAGTTTTATCATTCGTCTTAACGCTTATGGTCTTCTTTATCTTTCCCCTTTTGCCGATTGGATTTAATGTTGTTTTGATTTCCCCTGTCTGCCCGGGCTCTATTGTCTTTTTATCTACTGCCGCCTCTGTACAGCCGCAGGATGACTCTGTATCCTTTATCTCAAGTGCGGCATCGCCTTCGTTAATAAATCTAAAGGAATATTCAAATATCTTGTCCTCTGGTATCTTTCCAAAGTCGTGAATTGTCTTTTCAAACTTTATCCTCGGCCCCTTTTCCTGTGCGGTTGCTGAAAATGGCGAAAAAAGTGCGACTGACACTAAAACAAGAATCAACATCTTTAAATATTTCATGTCTTCCTCCCAAAGTAATAACGCTGAAGAAGTTCACGCTCAAAAATGTCCTGCCTATTTTTTCAGCGTGAACTAACTTGACCTGTAATTTACAAACTGCATATCAACCCCAAGGTCCTTTTCCTTTAATAACGCAATGACTGTCTGAAGGTCATCCCTGTTTTTGCCAGTTATACGCAGCTGGTCTCCCTGAATCTGAGCCTGCACCTTCAGTTTTGCATCCTTTATTATTCTCACAATCTCCTTTGCATTCTCCTGCGGTATGCCGTCTTGAAGCTTAATCTTCTGTCTTACTGTGCCGCCTAATGCCTGCTCCAGCTTTTCATAGGTAAGCGCCTTTAATGATATCCCCCTTTTAATTATCTTTGTCTGTAGGATATCAATTACGCTCTTTAATTTATTCTCGTCATCTGAAAGGAGAATCATTGCCTTCTCCTTATCATCAAGCGTAATATCGCTCTTGCTTCCTTTAAAATCAAAGCGCTGTTTTATCTCCTTCATCGCCTGGTCAACAGCATTCCTCGCCTCCTGAAGGTCTATCTTTGAAACTATATCAAAAGAATTCTGTCCTGCCATAATATTCCTCCTTCCTATTCACCTTTTCCGAATATTACCATAGCAACTGCTATCATTACAATACCAAATCCTGCTACAAGACCAACATCCATTATTATCGGATAGTTATTTATGCCGAGTATCACACCCCTCAATGCATCCACACCGTATGTCAGAGGATTTATAGCAATAAATATATCCATCCATTTTGGAAGGTTTGTTATAGGAAACATTGCGCCGCTCAAAAAAAACATGGGAAGGACAAGAAAATTCATAATCACCTGAAAACCCTGCATAGAGCGCATCCTTGCAGCAGCCACAATACCGAGCGATGTTATTGAAAAGGCGATAAGGAATATTAATGGAATGAGTGTTGCAACCATTATGAGATTGATATGAACATTAACAAAAGGGGCAAAGAGCAGCATCAGACATCCCTGAAAGACTGAAACGGTGCTGCCGCCAAATGCCTTGCCGACAGCAACTGCCCATCGGCTGATAGGCGCAACCATAACCTCTTTTAGAAAACCTATCTCCCTGTCCCAGATTATAGAAATAGCAGAGAATATAGATGTAAAGAGTATGGACATCCCGATTATCCCCGGGTAAATAAAAGAAAGGTAATCTCCCTGTAAATCTTTGCCAAATGCCCCGATTATTCCCTTTCCAAGACCTGTGCCAAGGAGAAAGAGGAATAACGCAGGCTGAATGGTTGCGCCTATAATCCTCGGCTTATCCCTCCAGAATCTACGCACATCACGGAGCCATATTGTATATATGCCCATGAGGTTTCTATTCATCTCGTCAGGCCCCATTCAGGTCTAACATGGTTCATTTTCTGAGCCTCCTTGCATGGATTTTTAATGCTGTATCTGCCTCTGCAGCCTCTTCACGAATATGCCTGCCTGTCAGCTTTAAAAAAACATCCTCAAGTGTAGGTCTTCTAAGGCTGATAGATAGTATCTTAAAATCCGCCTTTTTGATAAATTTAGGCAGAAAGGTCTCGCCTTCCTTTACCTCAAAATAGAGCTTGCCGTCATCCTCCATTACAGATACACTATACTCCTTTTCAATGGTCTTTTTTGCCATGGCCTTTTCCTCTGCAACTAAAGATACAACATCGCCGCCGATCTGCTTCTTTAAATTGTCAGGCGAATCAATGGCAATAATCTCTCCATAGTCAATAATCGCAACCCTGTCGCAGTTTTCTGCCTCTGCCATATAGTGTGTTGTCAGAAATATAGTAATATCCTCCTTCTTTCTCAACTGATGTATATATTCCCATATATGACTCCTTGTCTGCGGGTCAAGACCGAGTGTAGGCTCATCAAGGAATAATACCTTTGGATAGTGCAGGAGCCCTCTTGCAATCTCAAGCCTCCTCTTCATACCGCCGGAAAAGGTATTCACCATATCATCTTTTCTTTCATAAAGCTCAACCATCTTCAGGACATATTTTATGCGGTCATTCCTTAGCGACTTAGAGACATTGTACAGCATTGCATGGAACTCTAAATTCTCCCGTGCAGTAAGCCTCTCATCAAGGCTTGGGTCCTGAAATACAAGGCCGATAGACTGCCTTACCTCATTTGGATTGGACACAATATCATAGGAATTTAGCGCTGCCCTGCCGGATGTGGGCGCAAGAAGGGTACAGAGGATATTGATGGTAGTTGTCTTGCCAGCGCCATTTGGGCCAAGGAAGCCAAATAGCTCGCCTCTTTTAACATTAAAGGAGACATCTTTGACTGCGGTGATAAACCCTTTTTTTGTCTTAAAATTCTTGCTTAGATTTACTACTTCAATAATGTTCATTTACTTCTGAGCCTTTGGCCTCTCAATCACCTCAACACCTTTGGGAATCTTAAAGGCAAATAGACTGTCTTTAATGCCTGCATCAATCCTGATATTTAAAAAACTGACATTGGTGATATTTCCCTGAAGGTCAGTGATGGAGAGCTTGAGTATAAGAAAATCCTTTTCAGATACATCTAAAACAGCCTTTGCAATATTCATACCCTCTTTCTTGGGCGTAAGTTCAAGAAAATATCTTCCGCTTTTTGGCTCCTTTTTGTTCTGATAAAAGGCAATATTAAAGTCCTCCCTTATCCTTGCTACATTGGTAATAAAAGAGGTCATATTAACGCTGCCCTGCGGTACCCTGTCCTTCATCACCTGCTTTTCATCAGGCACATAGATTATAATCTCACTTTTATTGATAATAATCTGCTGCCTTCTCGGCTTGTCATAATCCCATCGCATCATATCCGGCTTTTTGACATATATCTTTCCAAATGCCTTCTCAGTTGTCTGGCCGAGTTTTAAAACCGCCTCCTGAGAAAAATCTGCCTGATAATCCTTTATCTTCTCATACCGCTGCTGTAAATTATCTACAACATCCTTTAGCTCAGCAGCAGAAGCTGAAAAAGGCAACAGCACAATTATTAATAAGACAAAGGCTTCCTTAATTTTGATTTTTAATTTTTGACATGTCATTTTATACTTTGACTTTTGCATTTTTATTTATCTATCCTCCTTGACCCTTCACCCTATCCCCTTCACCCTTTTTTTACAGGCTTCTCCTGTGAATTACCTCTCTCTTCCCTGCATTCGGCGAAGAGACAATGCCGTCCTCTTCCATCATCTCTATCATCCTCGCTGCGCGGTTGTAGCCTATGCGCATCTTTCTCTGTATCATTGAAATAGACGCCTGCCCTGTTGCTGATACTAAATCAACAGCCTTCTGATAAAACTCATCCCGCTCGTCTTCCACGCTGCCTTCTCCATTCTCATCAGGCAGAGGCGCGCTCATAAATGCCTCAAATACAGGCTCTGCCTGTTTTTTCAGAAAATCCACAACCCTCTTCATCTCATCCTCTGTAATAAATGAGCCGTGTATCCTTTCAATCCTCGCTGTTCCAGGAGGCATAAAGAGCATATCACCCCTTCCAAGAAGCTGCTCAGCGCCGTTGGCGTCAAGTATTGTCCTTGAATCTGTCTTGGACGAGACCTGAAAGGATATCCTTGCAGAGAAGTTTGCCTTTATAACTCCTGTCAGAACATCAACAGAAGGCCTCTGTGTTGCCAGTATAATATGTATGCCTGCTGCCCTTGCCATCTGTGCAAGCCTTGCTATAGCGCTCTCTACTTCGTATGCAGAGGTCATCATCAAATCAGCGAGTTCATCAATAATCACTACAATATATGGAAGCCTTGAAGGGGCTTCATCTTCTTTTTTATACCCAATTTTATTCTCTTCATCCTGTTCAATCTTCTTTGTCTTATTCCCTGAATCATGCATCTTCGTCTCCGAGTCTATCAGATTATTGTATCCGTCAATATTCCTTACCCCTTTTTCAGATAGCAGCCTGTAGCGCCTCTGCATCTCGCCGACAATCCTCTGCAATGCGCCTGCTGCCTCCTTTGTCTCTGTGATAACAGGCGATATAAGGTGCGGTATGCCTTCATAAGCAGAGAGCTCAAGCATCTTTGGGTCTATCATCAACAGCTTTACATCATCCGGAGTCGCTGCAAAAAGCAGGCTGCATATCATGGAATTTAAGGCAACGCTCTTTCCAGAGCCTGTAGCGCCTGCAACAAGCAGGTGAGGCATCCTTGTCAAATCAGCGACAACTGGATTACCGAATATGTCCTTGCCGAGCGCAAGCGGAAGCCTTGACCTTGATTCAGAAAAGGCGTCTGAAGAGAGTATGTCCTTAAAAAATACGTCTTCCCTTATATTATTTGGTATCTCTATGCCGACAACAGATTTGCCGGGGATCGGCGCAACAATGCGAACACTCAATGCCCTCATTGCAAGGGCAAGGTCATCTGCAAGCCCCACAATCTTATTTACCTTTACGCCGGGCGCAGGCTCAAATTCATACATGGTAATCACAGGACCAGGATGGACATTTATTATCCTTCCCTCAATCCCATAGTCAAGAAGCTTTTTCTCAAGGATGCTTGAGTTCATCAAAAGCTCTTCCTTTGAAACCTTTCTTGCTGATGCAGGCGGGTCATTTAAAAGATTCAAAGAAGGCAGTTGATAATCTCCAATCTTCTTGGTCTCTGCAAATGTAAAGCGCTCCTGCTTTATCTTTTTAGTCTCAACAATCTTCGGAGGCTCTTTATCGTAAAATATCTCTTTCTCCCTTACTATATCCTCCTCTTCTTTCCAGCGCCTCTCTTGCTCCTTCTTGATTATCTTTTCTGTCTTTATCTTGTCATATGCCTCAAGGCCCTTGTCCCAGAACCACTGGGAAAATCTGATAAGAGAGAAATCAGTTGAAATTATAAGGGAGACTATACCGAGTGTAATGACTATTATATATGCGCCTGCCTTTGCAACGGATTTCAAAAGAAGGTATGCGATAATATCGCCTGCTATGCCTCCTGCAGGGATATTTCCGCTGTATGATACAGTAATCCTGCTGTATGTAATTGTCAGGAAGGCTGAAAGGGACAGAAGAAATATTACAGCGCCGGTAAGCTCTAAATAGAATCTCTTTGATTCAATATTTAATGCCTTTTTCCAGCCGAATATAAATGCAAAGAACGGAAAGAGATATGCCCCTCCGCCAAAGAGCTGGAACAAGCTGTCTGATAGATATGCGCCGGCAGCGCCGGCCCAGTTTTTTACGCCTGCCTGCTGCGAGGCTGTGCTAAAGGAGGGGTCGTCGCTGTGATAGCTCATAAGGCTTATTAAAATAAGAAGCCCTGTAGCAATCAGCACGATGCCTATGATTTCATTAAAACGGCTGTTGTCTTTTTGCTGTGCCATAATAAAAACCACCCATTAGTCATAACTCATGACGCATTATTAATATCCTGTCCGTAACAGTTCTTTACATTTCTGGTGTCATTCCCGCAGAGTTTTTGAGCGGGAATCCAGACGCCGTCCCTGCGAAGGCAGGGAACTATACAATACTTTGGATTCCCGCTAAAAACATGCGGGAATGACAATGCTACAGTTCTATTATAATCGGTATTATCATCGGCTTTCTATCCATCTTCTTAATCAGGGATTTTTTTAAGGTGTTTCTCACCTTTGTCTTTACCAGCACCCAGTCAGCCATCAATTCCTGCTCCAATTGCCCGAGCAGATCAGAGACCACCCGCTTCATCTCTTCAATAAGCTCCTGCGACTCTTCTTCAAAAACAAATCCCCTTGTAACAATATCAGGCCCTGTAACAACCTTTCCTGTCATCTTCTCTATGCCGACAAAGACAACTATAATGCCGTCAGTGCCGAGGCGCATCCTGTCACGAAGCACTATATTTCCCACATCACCTATGACCTTTCCATCCACAAATACCCTGCCTGCCTGTATCTTCTCCTTTTTTACAGCAGCATCCTCATTTAATTCTAACACATCGCCGTCCTCAAGGATAAATATATTATCCTTGCTTATGCCCAGCGTCTCCGCAAGCCTTGCATGATAAATAAGGTGCCTGTATTCGCCGTGAATAGGAACAAAAAATTTCGGCCTTACAAGGCACATCATCAGCTTCTGCTCCTCCTGACTTGCATGGCCAGAAACATGGATATCAGACACATCCTCATATATAACATTTGCGCCCCTTCTGAAGAGGTGGTTGATAATACGAGAAATTGCCTTTTCATTGCCGGGTATTACCCTTGAAGATAGAACAACAGTGTCTCCCTCTTCAATCTGAACGTCCTTATGCTCATTAACAGCCATTCTTGCAAGGGATGACATAGGCTCGCCCTGACTGCCTGTTGTAATTATCACAACCTTTTCATCAGGAACATTTTTCATCTCATCAAGCTTTATCCATGTTTTTGGAGGGAGTTTTAGATAGCCCAGGTCAAGGGCAACCTGCGCATTGTTTATCATGCTCTTTCCGTTTAACACAACCTTTCTGTCAAACTTGACTGCAGCATCTATTACCTGCTGTACACGATGGATGTTTGAGGCAAAGGTGGCAAGAATTATCCTCTTCTTTGCTGTCCCGAATACGCGCTCAATTGCCTTTCCAACCTCTTTTTCTGATAATGTATAGCCCTCCCTCTCTGAATTGGTGCTGTCGGAAAGAAGGGCAAGCGTGCCCTTATCTCCGTACTCGCTGAACTTGTGGAAGTCAAGGAGCTCGCCGTCAACAGGCGTCTGGTCAAGCTTAAAATCACCTGTATGCACAATCCTGCCGACAGGCGTTGTAATGCCAAGGCCAACGCCGTCTACAATGCTGTGCGTAACACGGATAAACTCAACGTTAAAACAGCCCAATTCTATTATCTGTCTCGGCTTAACAGAGATGAGTTCGGATGTCTCATCAAGTTTGTGTTCCTTTAACTTTCCTTTTATCAGGCCAATGGTGAGCGGTGTGGCATAGATAGGGACATTTATCTCTCTAATGATATACGGCAGGGCCCCGATATGGTCTTCATGGCCGTGGGTTATAATTATCCCCCTGATCTTATCCTTTCTCTCTTTGAGATATGTGATATCAGGGATAACTATGTCAACGCCGAGCATCTCCTCTTCAGGAAACATCAGGCCTGCGTCAACAATAATTATATCATCCCCGTACTCAAACACCATCATGTTCAGGCCTATTTCACCAAGGCCTCCGAGGGGTATTATTGATAAGCTCAAATCTCTTCCTCTATTTCTTTAAAACTCATATATTGCACCCAACGCTTCATTGTATCTATTAAATCCTGCTTTATCCAATCAAAACTCTGCCACGGCCTGCCCTCCCACCATATCGGCACGCTCCAGAAGTAATTCCAGTTCTCCTCGCCGTGGTCTGGCTCAATGCGAAGATTATACTCTGATTTATAATCAGGCTCTAATATCTTGTGCCTCGGCTTGCCGTGTCTGTAGATATAGTTGTCGGCAATATGGAAAGAGTATTCCTCTAAAAAAAGGACAAGGGTCTTCAATGTCTCTTCAACAAGCCTTTCTACTGCATCCTCAAAGGCCATTGCCTCTTCAGAAGTATATTTCTTCCTTGTGTAATCAAACGATGGGATTTCCATTTCATATAAATCTTATCACCTTTTGCCTTTGATTTCAATATCTACTTGCTGCCGACAATAACTGCCTCATTGCCATTTGCAAAAAGATATACATTTGTCTTCATCCCTATGCGATGAAATTCCGCCTCAACCTCCTCAGGCCGCAGGAAGTTATTTCCCTGAACATGCTCACCGAGATTCTGGAATGCCATCCCGCGCCTGCTCGGGTCGCGCAAATCAGAACGGTTCTTTGGCCAGTTCGGCTCCCATATAACAGCAGAGCCTCCGTCCTTCAGATGCTCCTTGAATAAACGAAATACATTTTCCTTCTCATCCCATACATGATGCAGCGCGCGGTTCATGGCAATCAAATCAACAGGCTCATTAACTGTAAATTTATGGATATCGCCCTTCATAAATTTCAGACGATTGTCAATGCCGTCTCTTTTTGCAAGCTTTGCTGCGTGATTTATATTCTCCTCAAATCCGTCAAGGCCAATGCCGCGCAGATGAGGGAAGCGAAGCGCCATCCTTCTCAGATACCAGCCGTTGCCGCAGCCGAGGTCAACTGCAAGGCCGCCTTTTTTATCTGTTTCATTATATACAGGCACATTCGGCAATATCTGCTGCTCAAACATGCCTGCGAACATTGCCTCAAGCATTGGGCCAAAGAGATGAAGTATGCTTTCACGCTCTGATAGCACCTTTTCTCCGGGACGCTCGCCGCTTCTTATCAGAGTAGCTGTCCTCTCTGCCAT
>ERZ1292623.5479-Hain-H51-01um-R1-5479-length-10113-cov-6_pt1 | contig 10113 bp, 27 predicted proteins | sample MGYA00564398_ERZ1292623 | MGnify/ENA primary metagenome ERZ1292623 (study PRJEB36523, sample SAMEA6512633) | groundwater metagenome | collected 2019-01-07 | study: AquaDiva: Metagenomics assemblies of 32 groundwater samples
AATATCCGATCGTACTCCGCCCGGAATCGGTCGCGCGCCATCCGATCGGCCTCGAGACGTCGGGTCTCGCTGACCTGTCGACGCGCGATCTCCTCGATCCTCTTAGAGAACCCGCGTAATACCCTGCGCCACTGTGCGTCTGTCATAGGACGTGTCCCTTCGGTATGGGGGTTTCCTGCTCAGCCAGAGACGATCCGGACGATGATCAGCCCGGTCACCAACAGGATGATGCCGAACATGGCGACCACCCTCCACCCCGTCATGTCATGCCACATCGCCGCCGGCCTCAGCCAGTCATCGAACTCCTGGTCGGACACGGGCTCGATGGCGTTGAGGTTCACCTCGGCGGTGGTGAGCACCACGCACCCGTCATCCATCCCCGAGGGGTGTCTGAACCAGCGCACCCCGACGGCGTGCGGGTCCTCGTAGAGGTGGTACGCCACCCGGCCGTAGGACCCGTCGGGGACGACCTCACACGGGCCGGTCCGCTGGCTGTCGTAGTAGATACGCATGTCGCCGCTGAGCCTGACGTAGCTGTTCACCGGCGGGAGCGTGGGATCGGGGCAGACCACCCCGTCCTGGTCGGGTTCTTGCAGTTCACACCAGATTCCCATGCACTTACCTCTCAGGTTTGGTCGTGAGTAGCACCAGGATACCCGCGATCAGCAGGATCACCGGGTATACGCTTACGGCGATGAGCGCGGAGACCCCCATCACTCCCACTCCCAGTCCGTGTCATGGCCGTACTTCAGGACGAACCCGGCGAGCGAGGCCGAGTACGACGGCTGCCCGGAGGGGTTCTTCCCGAGGTCACTCTCGATCGTGCAGTCAGCGGGGTCCTCCCCCATGTCGGCACACGCCTCACGCAGCTTGTCCGCCGCGTCGTTGTCGTGCCCGTCCAGCCATTCCAGCGAGATGGTCGTCATCTTCCGATCGCTCCTCTGTGGCCGAGGAGGGTGACGGCCACCCTCCTCACGCCGGGGATGTGGTACACGCTGTGCCCGACGTGCACCGTGCCGACCGGCAGGTCGGCGACACACGTCATATGCACGAGATATGAGAACGGCGGGGTCCCCACCTCTGAGGCGGACGCGGCCACGATGTTCTCGTGCACCGACGGCTCCGTCGCCTCGATCACGGCCCACGCCACGAGGTGGAGCGGAGGGGGATGCGCGCCCCTGATCCGCGTCTCGAGCTCATCGGGACAGATGATGTCCACGTGCCCCGTGACGTCCACCAGCGCGACCCTGATCCTTATCGGCATCTTCCCTCCTGTCGAGGCAACCGCGCCAAGTCAGGCGCCTCGATCGGACTCGTCCGGTGTACCTGAAGACCATACCGCACCCGGGTGCGGCGTGGCCAGGCGCGTCACACCTCGTCGTCGACGTCCGGGATGACCGCCTCGGGACGCATGCCGGTGAAGAGTGTCCTGAAGCGCTCCGTCCAGAACGCGAGGAACGCGGCGTGGGTCCTGGTGCGCAGCCTCTCCCCCGGCTTTCGAGGTGTGAGGCGTCCGGGCCGATCGCCGACGATCATGGCAGCCTGCCGCTCATGACGTCCGACAGTGCGGCCAGCATGAGCACCGCCATGATCGCCGGGTACCCGACATCTGGGTTCGTCAGCATGAACCGGAGGGACAGCATCCCGGGCAGGCCGGTGATGACCAGCTCGATGAGCTCGCTCATCCGACCCCCCGATCCGATGAGATGTCCGGATCGACATCGATCCGCAGCGGAAGTCCCGCGCGTCTGGCGACGACCAGGGCGATCTCACCCTGCTCACGCATGGCCGCCAGCGCGTCGGCCGCGAGGTCGTCGGCGCGGGGGTTCTCGGCGGGCACCGCGATCTCGATGGAGCGGCGGATCAGCCCGTCCGCACTCGCGATGGGCCGGTCGACATCCCCGAGCTGGTCCCTGAGCAGGCGCTTGGCGAGGTCCATCGCCGCCATGACGTGCTCCCTAGCGTGATCGATGTCGTCCGGCGTCACGGTGCGCTGGATCTGCGTCATCGACACCAACGCCGACGTGAGCTCCACCATGAGTCCGCAGACGGTCTGGCCGTGCGGATAGTCCGTGCGTGCTTGCGCCATTGGCCCACCTGTCCGCCCACGCAGAGGGAGAGATTCCCTTCCCTGTGTGGACCGATCGGTCAGCCGGGGACTGTGAGTCCGTATCGGGAGGCGAGGTCCCTCAGCAGGGACTCCATCTCGGCGGGATTGCGTGACCCGTCGTGGCAGCGCTGTAGCTGCTGGGCGAAGCTGAGGTCGTTGGCGCCGAGCTGCGCGGCCACCCCGATCCCCTCGAAGTGGAGGTGGCTGACGCTTCCCCAGTCCCTCTCATGCAGGGTGGTGTCCACGTGCCCCCACGCGCACCGCCTGGCCGTCGACAGGTCCTCGTACTTGCAGCTCACGCGGCTCCCACATATCTCGAACCCCTGCCCCCTCAGCCCGCGGAACGCGCGGTCGAACATCTCCTGCCTTGAGGGCGCCACGGTGTGGACCGGATTCTCATCCATGATTACATCATATCGCATCGAGCACGAGCATCGGCGGGTGCCTGGTCACGAGCTCCCCCGCTCGATCCCGATGATGGCACCCAGCACCGCCAGCTCATCCCCGCAGATGGAGTAGAAGCGATCGCCCTCGGCCGTCGTACCAGCGGAGAGCGTGATGCTCGGATGCATGTCCCCTTGGTCACAGATCGCCAGGAACTGCAGCTTGTCGATGTCACGCGTGTGGCGTTGTTGGGCGGGCGCCCGACGGTAATCGACGGACCTGATGGAGAACTGTGACCTCCGCTGTCGATCAGAGGAGTACCTGAACACGACCTCCGGTTCCTCGGACTCCTCGTCGTATCCCACCACCACACCGATCGGATCACCCCTGAAGAGGACCGTGCATCCGAGGGGGAACTTTCCCATCACACCGGTGAGCGAGGCGATCCTCCTCTTGTAGGGCTTCCACTTGTAGGTCGACGACATCACTCGGGCACGGTGGCCCGCTCCTCTCTGGTGAGCTCGCGACCGAGCTCTATCGTGAGGTCCGACCCCTCGGTCCCCCTCTTCCAACGCTGGGGGTTGAGGCAGGCAGGGCACTCGTGGGCCTCGTCATACGTCCCGTCCGTCATGATGCGGGCGTCGTGCGACCACACGTGCCGGCACTCCCAGCACTCGTGCTCGTGCAGTCCGCACATCTTGCAGAGGCCGGAGGCGGGGTCGGTCCCCCTGAACCTCTTCGGGTGGTCGCAGCCCTCGATGGCGTTGACCGCCCTGAACATGTCGGAGAGCGAGATCATCATGGCTCCAGCTCCGTCATCGATATGACGTACGACCTCAGCCTCCTCCTCCCATCGACCCACGTGTACACGTCGTACGTGAGCATCGGGTCGAGGAGGTGCCCCTCGTCCGGATCCTCCCCCAACGCACCCGGTGGGAGCGTCCCCACGCGGTGCATCACATGCCTCCTGGCCGAGGCGGGCCGAGGCGGCTCCGGCGCACGTGCTCGCACAGGGCCAGCGCCTCCTCACGTCCAGTGAAGGCGGCGTAGGTGACGTCGGGGAGTCCGGCCCACCGACGCGGCAGCGTGACCCCCCTCCCTGTCGTCCCGAGCGGTACGGGGAGGAGCTCCCTGTGCATCTCTCGCTGTCCGAACAGTGGGCCGGACCTCGTCACCGACAGCTCCCCGTCGGAGAAGACGAGGAAGACGGCCCCCTCGACCCGTCCCGGATTCACCTGCCTGAGGAGCAGCGAGGGGGGCGGCTCCCCCGCCGCGGCACCCTCTTCCTTGTGTTCCTGCATCCTACCTCCTGTCGAGCGCGGGGGTTACGTCACCCGCGTTCGATCGGGGGAGCCCCCGTGAGGGGGGCTCACATCCACGTCCCGCGGCCTCCAGCCGAGCTGCTGTGCTTGGCCCTCGGCGGCTCACCGGCCTTGCCGCCGCAGCGACGGTGGGGCGTCCCGGGGATGGACCTCGTCACGAACTTGCAGCGGTTGCACGCGCAGGTCCTGCTGTTGTCGCTCATCTTCTTCGTCGGCATCAGTCCTCCTGTCTGGCCGCGCGTGATTGCGACGGCCCGATCGGACGACCCACTGACCTAGCCGTCGAGCCGACGGTCATCGTCGTAGTCGTAGTCCCAGTCACAACCGGGACCATCGTAGCTGCGACGCTCCATCCGCCTGTGCTCCGCCTCCTGTGCACGGTCCTCGAGGCGTCCGACCGTCGCCTCGAGCACGCGCCACAGTCGCTCGTTGACCGCCGACGAGACGAAGAGGCGCTCCTCGGATCCGACCCAGATCCTGTACACCCGGGCCCCGGCCATGTCCGCTACCTCCATCTCGAGCGGTCCCACGCGGATCATGGTGGTGTCCAGCTGGGTGGGGTCGAACTGCCTGTCCACCACCAGCGAGGTGCGGATGATCCCGAACTCCCTGATCCATCGGGTCACCTGCCAGTGCATCCTGGCCCAGTGGGCGCGCTTCATCAGCACCTCCGGGAGGAGCCCACCCAGGTCGTAGGCCGTCGCCCAGGCCCGCTCCGCCCGCCTCTTCAGGGAGAGACGGATCACTGCCACACCTCCGGCGGGAGCTTGCTGCGGCACTCGCGCAGCTTGTCGCTCATGATCTCCTTCGCCTTGCTGTCACGATAGGTGCGGTCACGCTCCTCGGCGATGCGCTGCTGCGTATCGACATACAGCAGCCACGCGGTCACCATGAACACGAGGGTGAAGCCGACCACCCAGAAGATCCGCCCCTTCGATCTTTCGGAATCTGGCATATCGCTCCTGTCATCCGTGGGGGTTGTCACTGTCCCACGGATGATCGGGTCGATAGACCCATCACCCTCACCTGTCCGACCAGAAGACGTCCCACGCCTGGAGCTTCACCTCACGCCACATCGCGGTGTGGCGGGCCCAGCCGCCGACGATCGGGATGATCCAGCTGACGTCGGTGCCGGCGATGATCGCCTCCAACGCGCCCCCATCGACATGGGAGGCGGGCAGGTGGCCGAGCATGTCGTTCACCGAAGCGTGGAGGGAGACGTCCTCCCCCTCCTCGGTGGAGCTGCTCGACACATGGACGAGGAGCCTCACCTCAGTACTCCGGCTCGAAGATGACGTAGCAGACCGGATTCCCGTGCTCGTCCCGGGTGGCGGAGATGTCCCTGATCGAGTAGCCATCCGGTGGCGCGATACGCTCGTCGTACAGCCGCTCGACGTAGGCCCTCCGGGTGTCCGGTGTCACCGGGTGCGGGAAGACCGCGCTGAACTGGCGCTCCAACAGCTCGATCGCGTCGTCGGGCGTGGGGCCCTCGATCGCCAGGATCCCACGCACCCCCGCGTCCGCCTGCGCCTTCCCCAGTATCCTCGGGATGCTGTCGGCCCCGAGCGCCGCGAGGTGGGTGACCCTCACCAGGGTCTCGGTGATCTCACCGGCCTCCACCGTCGGGACGGTGAGCACCGGTATCTCGCTCGTCTCACTCTCTGCCATCTGGTCCTCCGATCCGGCGTTCGACGTGGGTGTCGACCGACCGAGCGGGGGCCCGCTAGCGTGTCCTCACCGCGACGACGGTGTCATACCTGTTCCTGTGGGCCCCCCGGAGCTCACCTCCGGTCAAGTACCATCCAGGCCTGTGCCCGAGGCCCGCCCTCTCCCTCATAAACTTGATGGCGCTAGGGATATCGTTCTCGTCGTTGAGCCCATCGGGGACTATCCACCTCCCGAAGTGCTCGTTGTCCACCGCCGTCGGCAGGTCGGAGTGTGTCCACTCCCGCTCGCCCGCCGGGAGTATCCACGCCCGGAAGACGCGCCCGTCGGAATGGTGGATGTTCTCCCCGAGGTCCAGCGCGATGAGGCTTCCCGGTGTGGGTGAGAGATTGGGGGACCCCGGCCTGTCGCAATCGTTCGGACAGAACGAGCTGAAGATCATCGGCACCATGACGGCGCCGCACGTCGGGCAGCCCATCACGGCGCCGGCCGCTCCGCCCTCGCCTGCCTCCACTTCGGATCGGCCCAGTGGTCGAGGAACTCGTCCCACGGACCGTCGTCACCGCCGTATCCGTCGTGGATGAGCTGCAGCTGCTTCAGGACCTCATGGTGCGGCGCGAGCCGCGGCTCGATCTCCACCACAGTGAACCAGGCCGAGGTGTTGATGGTGCCGCCGAGGCCCCGGACGAGCGCGGTGTCCGGGAGCCACACGCCGACGGCGCAGCCCATCCCGGCGAGCGGGGTGCCAGTCATCCCACGATAGTAGCATCCGCCGCTCCATGGGTCCTTGCAGGGGCGGCCCTGCCCGTGCAGCCGCTCTACGGTCCCCCTGACCAGCGACTCCGCGCTCTCGAACTCCGCGTCATCATCCGTCTGCATCGGTCATCCTCCTGTCTGGATCACCACGGTGATCGTGGCGCCCCCGATCGAAGGCCGGTGGCGGTACCACCGGTATTCATCATATCGCATTTGTGCGCCACTCTGGGGTGTGCACGGCCGCGGCACCCTACCGCACCGGATTGACCGTGAACGGGACGCCCACGGGGAGCGTGCCCTCGAAGTACTCCGTCGCCGAGTAGTACGTCACGCCGCCGACCACGAGCGTGGCGATACCGATGTACGCGTTCCAGTTGCCAGCCGTCCCGTCGGGCATCACGAGGCGGTGTGCCCCGGTGCTGGTCCGCTCTATCGTCAGGGCGAGCGGGACGTCATTGAACGACTTCCTCCAGAGTCGCTGGAGGTACCCGGTCGCCTGGGCGCGTGTGCTCCACGCGCCGTTCTGGGCGATGAGGTACGAGATCGCCGCCTCGAACCCCATGTCCCTGCCATCGATGGTGAAGGGACGCTCGAGCCGGTCCCGGTGGTACCGGTCGGTCACGGGTCACACCCGGTGGCCGCGCCGCCGTCGCGGGCGTCCTGGATGCTCAGGTACGGGCGTGAGACCCCGTCGAAGTACATGATGGAGTTCGGGTCCGAGTTGTGCGGCAGTCCCATCGCGTGTCCGAGCTCGTGCAGCAGGGTGGCGCGGTGGTAGGGGGACTCCATCACATCGACAGTCTCCCCGTCGAAGAGGCCGATCAGCCCCTCGTGATGCCATTCCCCGATGGGGAGCAGCCGCACCGGGTGGCCTCCCTCGGGCACGAGCTCGAACGGCGGCGGGCAGCGGGGCATCGAGTCGGCCCACACCTTGATGGCCCACGCCACCTCCGCCTCCCAGCCCCCGTCGTTGGGGGCGAGCAGCGTCCCGCCGAGGTCGACGGCGGTGACGGGGGCGCGAGGGGTGTCCCACGCGTCATCCCCGAGGCACGCCGTCGCCATGAGGACGGGCGCCAGTAGCATGATGGTGCGTAGCATGTCTCTCCTCCTGTCCGGCCGCCCGCGTGATTGCGGGCGGTCCGATCGGGGGAACGACCTACGCCGTCGGCGCGTCCGGGTACTCCGCGAGGAGGAGCAGCATCTCCTCCCGCAGCTCATGGGCCTCGGTCGCCTCGTCACGGGCGAGCGCGGTGAGCCGTGCCCACACCTCGAGCATCCAGGCGCGCTTCCGTGTCTCTAGTGCCTCGGGCGGCATGCTCATACGTCCTCCAGGTACCAGCCCTCGCCGTCGTCATCTCGCCACCTCGATGGGGGGAACAGCGAGGCCCTCCCGTTGACGGTGATCATCCAATCGTGAACACTCCAAGGTGTATCCGGATCGGGCAACGCGGCGAACGCCTGGTCCGCGTATCCCTTCGCCTTGTCGGCCGGCAAGCTGGCTGTGATCGTTATTATGTCCCAGCCGATGCAGTCATCGGGAGGACTCTCACCCCGATGGAGCCTGACCCACCTGCGGTGGGTCCCCTCCCTCACCCCCCTTGCACCGATGGGCGCGGCGGGTACGCCGCGCTCACACGCGTCGGCGCAGACCTCGCTGTAGACCAGCGGCACCATCCTCGCCCCGCACCTCGCGCAGGTGGACATCAGATGCTCCACTCCAGCATGGGCGCGACGCCAGGTAGCGGCGCGCATCCCATCGACCGCAGCGTGGCCTGCAGGTCCCGACCGATGAGCCGTCGGTACGACTGGCAGGGCTCTCCGACCTGATCGACATGTGGGACCGGTACCGTGGAGTGGCATCCGGGTCGCACCGGCACGTCGTCCCGACGGCAGTCGATGCATGTAGTGGTGTGTGGCATGATGGCGTCCCTGTCGGCCCGGCCATCCCGGAGTGGGATCGCCGCGGGCCGATCGGGCCGTCCCCCACCCCCGGTCGGATCGGGGGTTCGCGGCCGGGGGGTCCACGCGGCGGACCGACCGGGGGTGGGGAGCGTGCGTACTAGATGAGCCAGGTGAGCCTGATCGAGTCCCAGAGGATCGTCCTGCCGGCGTCATTGTCAGCCACCATGGGACAGTCCCCGTGGTCTAGGCCGATGAGCCAGGAGTCCTCCGGCCCGGGCGGGTGTCCCACCCTGACCAGTTCCAGGAGGGCGGAGGCCGCCTCGAAGAGCATGTCGGAGAGGCCCTCGTCCTCCCTCTCCAGCTCGGCGGAGACGGAGAGCGTGCGCTCGATGGTGAGCTTGCGAGAGGGGACGCTCATGCCACCCACCAGGTATTGCCGTCGTAGCACATGCCATCGTCGTCGTGCCAGCGCCCACCACGCCAGGTGAGGGCGGACGACGGCGCGTCCGACTCGAACGAGAGCCCGTCGGCATCGACGACGAGGGTGCCGATGGAGCCGAGCGTCTCGAGGTGCTCCACCGCAGTCGGCCAGAGATCACGGGTCTCCCTGGCGGTGAACCCCTCGGGAGGTGTGATCCTCGGATCGAGTGATGGGTCGCGGCTCACGGCTTCACCCCGAACGTGATGCTGACCTCGACACGGCAGAGCGCCCCGGCCACGTCGGCGAGGCACCGCCACCGCCCGTCTGTCCCCTTGACGGCCTTGCCGAGGTACCTGATGCCGTGGGAGTCGACGTAGTTGTCGACGTCCACCTCGGTGGCATCGGGGTGTGCGAGCAGCTCCCTCACCTGACCACCTCCATCGACCTGAGGAAGAGGGTGCAGTAGAGGGACCCGTCGTCGTGCACCAGCGACGCCCTCCCGTCCCGACCGAGGACGTCGGCCACCACGTGCGCACGCTGTGCGTCGTAGCCGACCGCGAAGCAGGCGCCCAGCGCCATCTCCCTGTAGTCTCCCCTGCGGGAGAGGAGGAAGACGTGCGGCGCGCGCGACAGGTCCGAGAACACGCTGACCAGCGACGTCACCCCGACGCGACCGCGCAGCTCCTCGGGGAGATCGATGAGATTCGGCATTGTAGCCTCCGATCCGTCGCGTCACGACATGTGACGCGATCGAGCGGGGACGACAGCTACCAGAGGTCCTCGCTGAACAGCTCGCGAGGGTGCGTGACCCTCACCATCTGCCCAGCCCTCTCGGCGATGATGCGGGCCAGCTCCCGCCACACCCAGTGACCGGTGTCCGTGATGAACCCCTGCTCCCGCTGTGCACCCTCGGGGAGCCCGAGCCCGTGCATGCGATGGGCGATGTCGTGGTGGCGGGCGGGACGGGGCATCCAGTACATCACCCCCTCGTGGAGGATGGCGGCGCACTCGATCGTCTTCCCAACCTCCACGGCTAGCACCGGGGTCATCCGCAGCCCACCGCCGTGGTCGGCGCAGAACTCCCGTGACACCCCATCCACGCACTTGATGAAGTAGCCGGTGGAGGGCATGAGGCAGCCGCGCCTCTCACAGCCGTTGCCCCACACCGACTCACCCGGCAGCGCCGGCATGTCCCGCGGCATGCGTAGCTTGTACCGCGGCGTCACGGCTCACCCGCCAGGTACCAGCCCTCGCACTCGTGATCATCCCAGCCGTCGTAGAGTATGATGCCGCCGTCGATCGTTCCATCGACACGGTACCCGGTGTTGTTGTCCTTGGGAACCAAAGACCCATCGGGATCCGGCAGCCTGGCGAAGTGCCTGTCGGCCAGCTCCCTCGCCCAATCACCGTTCGACTTGTATATCGTGTACCCGTTCCAGCCGATGCAGTCTGCCTCCGGTACCCGCCTGGGCTGACTGGGGCCGAAGCGGACCCATGACCTCCCCTTCTTCGGGGAGTTCGGCCACGCATCTGTGAGTCTGCCCTGTTCATGG
>ERZ1292623.5480-Hain-H51-01um-R1-5480-length-10112-cov-11_pt1 | contig 10112 bp, 9 predicted proteins | sample MGYA00564398_ERZ1292623 | MGnify/ENA primary metagenome ERZ1292623 (study PRJEB36523, sample SAMEA6512633) | groundwater metagenome | collected 2019-01-07 | study: AquaDiva: Metagenomics assemblies of 32 groundwater samples
GGCGAATCGCCGCTTGCCAACATTGCCGAATGGGTCAATGTAGAATGTCCCAAATGTGGGGGAAAAGCGAAGAGAGAAACGGACGTTATGCCAAACTGGGCCGGTTCTTCTTGGTATTTTCTGCGGTATTGCGACCATGAAAATGAAAAGGAATTCGCATCCATAAAAAAACTGAAATACTGGATGGACGTTGACTGGTACAACGGGGGAATGGAACACACCGTCCTTCATCTCTTGTATTCGCGCTTCTGGAATAAATTTCTCTGCGATTTGAAACTGGTTTCTACCAGCGAGCCATACAAAAAACGTACTTCCCACGGTCTTATTCTTGCTGAAGGCGGAGAGAAGATGAGTAAATCAAAAGGTAACGTCATTAATCCAGACAGCATTGTCGATCAATTTGGCGCTGATACTTTAAGACTCTACGAGATGTTTATGGGTCCGTTTGAACAAGCTATTGCTTGGAGCGAGGAGGCGCTGGTTGGCCCGCGCCGATTCTTGGAAAAAGTTTGGCGTTTAAGAGGTCGAACCTCAGATACTAATTCCCGAGGTTCGACCTCGGAGAATCTGATGCATCAAACTATCAAAAAAGTTTCAGAAGATATTGAATCAATGGGATTCAATACTGCCGTCTCGACTCTAATGATTTTTGCCAACGTTCTAGATAAACAAGAGAAAGTCTCTCAAAAAGAATTTGAAACACTGCTTCTTCTTCTAGCGCCATTCGCTCCGCATATCACGGAAGAATTGTGGAGAGCTCTTGGGCATAAAGATTCTATCCACATCGAGAACTGGCCAACCTATGACTCTAAAAAATTATTAAAAGATGAAATTACTTTAGCTGTTCAGATTAATGGCAAAGTTAGGGCAAGTCTGCTTGTCTCTCGTGGCCAGAGCGAAGAGAAGATCAGGATGGCGGCGCTCTCGCTTTCGGAAGTAGAGAAATGGCTAAATGGAAAAGAGCCCCAAAGAGTCATTGTTGTACCTGGAAAGATTGTCAGCATTGTTACTTGACACTGATATAGTATAATGATACAAATACGATAAGTTATGAGCGAAAAGATTACTTTAAACTTCAAGCCTAAGGAAGTCACCCGACGTCTTTTGTCGAGTTTGGCCAAGCGCAGTCAAGACGTTCTTGTCAGTCGATATGGATTGGGGTCAAAGGCCACGAGACTCACTCTTGACGCTATCGGCAAGAAATACAACATCACTCGCGAACGTGTTCGCCAGATTGAGAATCACTCGCTTACTGCTGTTCGCAAATCGAAAGTATATAAAGATTCTGAACCAATTTTTACCGAACTGAAAGAGATCATCATCGGTCTGGGCGGTCTGGTTTCTGAAAAAGACCTTTTAAAGCATTTGAGCGAAGATTTGAATACTCAAAACCATTTTCATTTCCTTCTGGTCATCGGCGAGGAGTTCAAGCGTGAGAAAGAGGACGAAGAATTCAGGCACCGCTGGCACGTTGATGCGGAATTATCCGACAAGATTAAAACAGCTCTTCGCAAACTGTATGCCAAGCTCTCCGATGACGAATTGGTATTCGAAAGTGATCTCGTCTCTTCTTTCCTCGAGGAAGTTAAGGATTTAAATGAGAAATATAAAAATGATGAGGTGATCAAACGTTGGCTATCCATTTCCCGCAAAATAGGCAAGAATCCATTGGGTGAGTGGGGTCGGTCCTCTTCTTCGAATGTCAATGCCAAGGGTATGCGCGATTTTGCTTTCTTGGTTATCAGGAAGCATGGCTCTCCCATACATTTTAAAGACGTAGCCAAGGCCATTACCCAATACTTCAAAAAGAAAGCGCATGTGGCGACTACTCACAACGAGCTCATCAAAGATCCACGATTTGTCCTAGTCGGCCGCGGGCTCTACGCTCTCTCCGAATGGGGATATATGTCGGGCGTCGTTAAGGATGTCATCAGGAAGATTCTGGAAAAAGAAGGACCTCTGCCGAAAGAGAAAATTATCGAAAAGGCTCTGAAAGAACGTTACGTTAAAGAGAATACCATCTTGGTCAACCTTCAGAATCCCAAGTACTTCAAGAAAGACAAAGACAATCGCTACCACAACGTCTAGATTCCGTGTAGAATTAAAGTCATGATTGATGACTTCTTTTCTCTTTTCCAAACTGATTTTTATCTGAAAGTTTGGCGATTTGCTTTCGCGACCTGGCCTGTTTGGCTGCCTCTTTTTTTGGTCAGCCTTCTCTTTAACACCTGGTTCTCTTATAAACGCCGAGAGTGGCTTAAAAAAACAGGAAGTATCCTTCTGGAAATAAGAATTCCGAAAAATACGGACAAATCACCCGCCGCCATGGAAATGGTCATAGAGGGAATTTGGGAAGATGTCATAGGTTCGCTTACAGGTGCTTATTTAGAGGGTGAACTTAGAGATGTGTTTTCTCTTGAAATAGTGTCAATCGGCGGGGAAGTGAAGTTTTTCATATGGTCATTTCCAAAGTGGAAAAATATTATAGAGTCGAGAATTTATACCCACTATCCCGGTGCCGAAGTCATGGAAGTAGAAGATTATGCCGTAAAAGTTATCTTCGACCCTGAGAAGATGAATTTGTGGGGCATCACTACTAGACTTGTTAAACCGGATGCCTATCCGATTAAAACTTATATAGAATTTGAGCTTGATAAAGGCAATAAAGAGCAAGAAGAAATAGTGGACCCGCTTGCCCCTGTCCTTGAATATCTTGGTACGCTTAAGCCCGGAGAGCAAGCGTGGATTCAAATTCTGATTCAAGGCCATCGTAAGGAAGGTCTCCAAGACGTGCGTCTATTTAGTAAGCCTGATTGGAAAGAGGGTATCAAGAAAGAGATAAAGAAAATTATCGAGACCGAGTCACTCGTTACACCAAAACCAGATAAACCTCTGCTCATCCCGTACCTCACCAAGGCCCAAGATGACACGATTAAGGCCATGGAACGTAACTCAGCCAAACTCGCTTTTGATACCATGATGAGGGTGGTTTATGTGGCGCCCAGGGAAATATATGTTAGAACAAGAGGCGTGGGAATTATCGGCAGTATGCGCCAGTTCGGTTCAAAGACTTTAAACGGTATCCGACCGCACAAATTTATTCCCGGGATTGTTTATCCATGGGAAGATTTCCTCGATATCATAAGAAGATATAGGCAAAAAACACTGCTCGAAGCATATAAGAGACGCTCAGTCTTTAATGTGCCTTTCAAACACGTTTTTGGCAAGCCATATGTTCTGACAACCGAAGAGCTGGCCACTATTTTCCACTTCCCAGGTGCGACCGTTACTACCCCGACCCTTACGCGCGTGCCTTCGAAGAAGGCGGAAGCTCCATCGAATTTACCCGTATAATGTTGAGAACCCGTCTTTTTTTCATAGGCATAATTTTGTTTGTTGTCTCTTTCTTTCCGACTACTCCTCCTTTTGTTTTCCCTTCCGGTTCCATTGTTACTATCCAGGAAGGAATCGGACTCTACACGCTTGCAGAAAGACTACGGGAAGATAGGGTAATACGTTCTCCGTTCTGGTTTCGAATAGCCGCAATCCTCTTGGGCGGAGAGCGCGATATGAAAGCTGGCCAATATCTGATGTCCGGTCCACAAAACGTTTTTGCCATCGCATGGCGAGTCTTCCACGGAGATTACGATATAGAGATGGTCAAACTTACTGTCCCAGAAGGCTTTACGGTTGGGGAGATTTCTAAGCTTTTTGACGAGAGATTTGTATTCTTTGACCACTCGGACTTCGTAGAACGTGCACCGGAGGGTTATCTTTTTCCAGACACTTATTTTATACCGGTAACCGCTACGGCCTCTTCTACTATTAAACTGCTTGGTGATAACTTTAACCGCAAGATTGTCTCAAGTGCGCCGGATATAGAATCTTCCGGCAGAACCCTAGAAGAAATTATTATCATGGCTTCGCTTCTTGAAGCAGAAGCAAAAACTAAGGAAGATCGAGAAATGGCTTCAGATATTTTATGGAAACGGCTTAGGCTCGGGATGCCCTTGCAGGTCGATTCAGAAACGGACACTTACGCATTTGTCGGTCTGCCGGAAAATCCAATCAATAATCCAGGGTTAGTCTCGATTGATGCCGCGCTCCATCCGACTTCAACGCCGTATCTATATTTCTTGACAGGCGATGATGGTAAAATGCATTATTCCCGAACCTTCGATGAGCATGTGGCGAAGAAACTTAAGTACATCAAGTAAACCCCTCGACTCCGCTCGGGGCAAGAAAGTATTTGTCGGTCTTTCTGGCGGGGTGGATAGTGCGGTTTCGGCTGCACTTTTGAAGAAGCGTGGATTTGATGTTACTGGGGTTTTTATTAAAGTCTGGCAACCCGATTTCCTGCCTTGCAGTTGGAGAGACGAGCGGCGTGACGCTATGAAAGTGGCAATCGCGCTCGATATCCCGTTCCTCTTTTTTGATTTTGAAGAGGAATATAAAAAAGGTGTAGTAGACAAGATGATAGCCGAATACGAGACCGGCCGAACCCCGAATCCCGATGTGCTTTGTAATAAAGAAATTAAGTTCGGCGCGTTTTGGAAAAAAGCTAAGGAAATGGGAGCAGACTTTGTGGCCACCGGACACTACGCGCGGATCGAGAAGGGGCAATTAAAAGAGGGGGAGGACAAAGAGAAAGATCAAAGCTACTTTCTCTGGACTCTGAATCAAAGCGATCTCTCGCATATTCTTTTTCCAATCAGTGATTTAAAGAAAAGTGAAGTGCGTAGATTGGCTCGAAAATATAACCTACCAGTCTCTGAAAAGAAAGATAGTCAAGGTATCTGTTTTATAGGCGATGTCAGTATGGAAGAATTTCTTTCTCATTTCGTTTCGACCAAACTAGGTGATGTATTAAATACAAAAGACGAAGCCATAGGGACTCATAAAGGAGCCTTGCTTTATACGATTGGGGAAAGACACGGTTTCGAAGTTACCAAGAAACAGCCGGAAGACGGCGCCTTCTATATATTATCCAAGGATATAGGAGCAAACACTCTTACTGTCTCAAACAAAGAACCAGAAATAATTTCTCTATCGCCAATTAAGATTACGGTGAGGGACATTAACTGGATTACCGAGCCTGTGGGACCATCGCTTGCTGCCAGAGTCCGATACCGGGGAGAAAAAATGCCCGCCATTCTCTCTTTGGTGGGTTCGCGTCTCGCGGTGGAATTTAGAGAGCCTGTGCGGGGACTTTCTCTCGGTCAGTCGATTGTTTTCTACGATGGGGAAGTTTGTCTCGGTGGTGGAGTGATGGATAGGGTTATTTCATAAGGTATAATGAAGGGGTGGCGCAGAAAACCGAACAAATAACGGTTCTTAAGGCAGACGGCAAACGCGAGGCGTTTGAAGCAGAGAAACTTAGCGCCTCGCTTCTCCATTCTGGTGCAACGGAAGAAGCTGCCAATAAAGTCATCACACATATCTTGCCCGAGCTTCATGATGGCATGACGACCAATGATATCTATAAACATGCCTTCTCTGTTCTTCAAGAAATATCGAGACCGGTTGCCAGAAGTTACTCTCTCCGGCGCGCAGTCATGGATCTCGGACCATCAGGCTTCCCGTTTGAAGATTTCATAGCCGAAATCTTGAGGGCCAAAGGATTTAAGTGTAAGACTCGAGAAACCGTACTCGGCGGATGTGTACCACACGAAGTAGATGTTGTAGCCTATAACAAAAAGAAACTTATCATGATTGAGGCCAAGTTCCACAATGAGCTTGGTACTAAGTCAGACTTAAAGGTGGCACTCTACATCAAAGCACGATTTGATGATCTTGCCGAAAACGTCTTCAACTACGGTGGCGCTAACAGACGTATCACCGACTGCTGGCTTGTTACCAATACCAAGTTTTCAAGCACGGCCATTCACTACGGTGTTTGTAAAAACCTGACTATGATCGGTTGGAATTATCCGGAGAAAGGCAGCCTGCAAGATATGATTGAAAACGAAGCACTTCACCCTATCACTTGCCTCGTCTCCCTATCGGCCGCCGATAAGAAGACACTTCTGAACGAAAAGATAGTACTCTGTTCGGATATTAAGAAAAATCCGAAACTGTTGAAAGAATTTCTTGGCAAAACCTTTGACATCAAACCAGTTATTAATGAAATAAATGAATTGTGATAAAGAGTTAAAGAAGGTTAAAGATGAGGTTCTGGCGCTTACTCGCTCGCCGCTTTATGCCGAGCGAGTAAAGAACAAATATTTCCCGGTGATAGGGGAGGGCAGTCACTCGGCTGAAGTAATGTTTATCGGCGAGGCGCCGGGAGAGAATGAAGCAAAGACTGGCAGGCCGTTTTGTGGGCGGGCGGGGAAAGTGCTTGATGAGCTCCTAACCTCTGTCGGTATAGAAAGAAAGGACGTCTATGTGACAAATATTGTCAAAGACCGCCCGCCCGAGAATCGCGACCCATATCCGGACGAGATGGCGATTTACGCGCCGTTTCTTGACCGTCAAATCGAGATTATCAGACCGAAAGTGGTGGCGACACTTGGCCGGTTCTCGATGCAGTATATTATGAATCGATACGGTCTTGAATGGGAACTTGCCCCTATCAGTGTGCTCCACGGCCAAGTTTTCTCGGCCAAAGATTTTAAATTTGTTCCTCTCTATCATCCCGCCGCCGCCATTTATAACCAACATCTTCTAGATACTCTCAAAGAAGATTTCAAAGTGCTTAAGACTCTCGTTTAATTGTGATATATTGCTTCTATGAATTCCGAAGAAATCCGGCAGGGGTTCTTAACTTTTTTTGAGAAGCGGGGACACAAAGTCATACCCTCGGCCTCGCTGGTCCCGGAGAACGACCCATCTGTCCTCTTTACCACGGCCGGGATGCAACAGTTCAAACCCTATTATCTTGGCGTAAAAGATCCAATGATAGATTTCGGTTCTAAAAATACTGCTTCAGTGCAGAAAAGCGTTCGAACTTCTGACATAGAGGAAGTGGGCGATGAAAGACACTTGACGTTTTTTGAAATGCTCGGCAATTTTTCTTTTGGTGGGTATTGGAAAGAAGAGGCAATTAAATACGCGTACGAGTTTATCACCGAGGATATGAGGCTTGATATCGATTATGTAACAGTTTTTGAAGGTGAGACAGGAGTTCCGGAAGACAAAGAGTCAGAAGAAATCTGGAAATCGATTAATCCTGACATTGTAGTGAAAAAATTTGGCAGGGCAGATAATTTTTGGGGGCCGACAGGAGAAGAGGGGCCATGTGGCCCGACCACGGAAATATATGTGAATGGAATTGAAATTTGGAACATCGTTTTTAATGAGTTCTATCAGAACAAAGACAAAACTCTAAGGCCGCTTGATATCAAAGGCATAGACACAGGTATGGGTCTCGAGCGCCTAGCTATGGTTTCCCAAAATGTTTCGAATATTTTTGATACCGATCTATTTCCCTCACACCCAAGTATTCGTGAAGAGAGAATTATCGCCGATCATATTCGAACGGCTACTTTTATGATTGCAGATGGAGTTGTTCCTTCGAATACTGACAGAGGTTATATCTTGAGACGTCTTATCCGTCGCGCTCATCGCTATGCAAATATCCTTGGGTTTAAATCAGGAAACTATCTGAAACTGATAGAGACTGTTGCCAACAAATATCAAACAGTCTATTCCAATGTTCTCAAGAATATTAGAATGATTCAGGAAGTATATTTAAGCGAAGTGGATAAGTTCGAGAAAACTCTTAACGCTGGTCTGAAACAATTCGAAAAAGGACTCGATCCTTTCATTCTGTTTACTACCTACGGGTTTCCGTTTGAACTGACGGAAGAGCTGGCGCGCGAAAAAGGTGTTAAGCTCGACAAGAAAGATTTTCAGAAGAAATTTCTGGAACATCAAGCGATCTCGCGCGCTGGATCAGAACAGAAATTCAAGGGTGGGCTCGCGGGACATAGCGAGATGGAGGTGAAGTATCACACTGCTACTCATCTTTTGCACCAAGCTCTTCGTGAGGTGTTAGGTGGGGAAGTTTTCCAGAAAGGCTCTAATATTACGCCGGAACGGCTTCGCTTCGACTTTTCTTTCACGCGGAAGATGACAGATGAGGAAAAAGAAAAAGTGGAAAATCTGGTAAACAGACAAATAGAAGCATCATTGCCGGTCTCTTTTGAAGATCTGTCGCTTGAAGAAGCGAAGAAAAAGGGGGCCATCGGCTTGTTTGAAGAAAAGTACGGCGACAAGGTTCGTGTCTATAAAATAGGTCCTTCGACAGGCTCAGGACAAGCGTTTTCCCTGGAATTTTGCGGCGGGCCTCATGTGGAGAACACATCTATATTGGGTACGTTTAAAATTGTAAAAGAAGAGGCGGTCTCGGCTGGTGTACGACGCATTAAAGCTGTACTAAAATAATAGAAATAAGTTATAATACAGGAGATGCCCAAAAATATTGAAGATATTATTGTGCCAGAGAGAAGAAGGAGTATCAGAGATATTCCTATTCCAGAAGGACGCAGAAATAATAATGGACACAATTTCAATATTCCTCTAACAGAAAACAAATCTTCAGCCCCACTTTACCCTGCCCCTCCTATTTCAGATGAGGTGAGGCGAAGCAGGAAAGGCGTGTGGATGGCAGTCGGGGTAGCTCTCCTGGTACTCATTTTCGCTCTACTCTCTATATTTAATGGAGCAACTCTAGCTTACATTCCCAAGTCTCAAGCCGTATCTTTCGATAGTGATTTATACACCGCGCGTAAGACCGGAGATGGTGGGCTCCTTTTTAGTGTTGTTAAACTTTCTCTGGACAAAGGTCTAGAGGTGTCCGCGTCGGGAGAAGAAAAGATTGAGAAAAAGGCTAGTGGCACCATCATTATCTATAATACTAGCACTAAAAAACAAAGATTAAGGGCAACCACACGCTTTGAAACTCCGGACGGTAAAATTTACCAAGTCCAGGATCTCATCACTATACCCGGTAAGTCGATGGTAGGTGGCGTCGAGAAGTTGGGTAGTCTTGAAGTTATGGTCTACGCAGAACATCCTGGAGAAGAGTTTAATATCGGTCTTTCGGACTTCACTCTCCCGGGTCTTAAGGGAACGTCACTTTTCTCGTCTGTCTATGCTCGCTCTAAGACAGAAATGTCTGGCGGATTTGTCGGTGTGGAAAAGGTAGTCAAGAACGAAGATAAGACACAAGTGAGAGTTCAACTTGAAGCGGCGTTAAAGGAAGAACTTATCTCCGAAGCTAAAGCCCAGGTACCGGAAGATTTCATCTTATTATCGTCTCTCTCCTCTGTGACTTTCAAAGATTTGCCTCAAACAGATTCTCTCGGTAAAGACAGCGTAACGGTTAACATGCGTGCCAACTTATTTGGTGTCATGTTCAAGAGGAGCGATTTATCTAATCGCCTTGCTCTCGATAAAATCACGCTTGCTTCCGGCGAGCTGGTCGATATTGTCGAGCTAGACTCACTTAAATTCGCTTTCGCGGGTACTCTCCCTCCAGACTTATCGCTATTAGATGAAGTGAAGTTCTCTGTTACAGGCGGGGCGGTAGCTGTATGGTATACAGATGAAGTGGCTCTGAAGACTGATTTGATCGGAAAACATAAAAGAGATATCCCCTCTATCCTAAACAATTATCCAACTGTGCTATCTGCAACTCTAACTATCCGACCGTTTTGGAAAAGCTCCTTTCCGGAAAATAGCGAGCGCATATCTATAAAAAAGCTTCCCGTAAAATAACCTATGCCACAAAGCAAATCTTCTGATTTGGAAAAAACGGGAGTGGTAGTCGAGTCTCTTCCCAACATCATGTTTCGCGTTAAACTTGACCAGACGGAGGAGGAAATTCTTTCTTATCTCTCTGGTAAGATGCGTCTTCACCGTATTCGAGTATTGGTGGGGGATAAAGTACTCCTTGAGCTCGAACCTTACGGCGGCAAAGCCAGAATCATCAAGAGACTTTAAACGGCCCTGCCTGCCGGCAGGCAGGTCTAGACAAAAAAACAAAGTTAAGCTAGAATGCAGGCTTGTTATGAAAGTTAAAGCGGCGGTTAGGAAGCTATGCGCGAAGTGCCAAATAGTCCGTAGAAAGGGCTATGTTTATGTGACTTGCAAAGCCAATCCACGAC
>ERZ1292623.1831-Hain-H51-01um-R1-1831-length-19847-cov-18_pt5 | contig 10109 bp, 9 predicted proteins | sample MGYA00564398_ERZ1292623 | MGnify/ENA primary metagenome ERZ1292623 (study PRJEB36523, sample SAMEA6512633) | groundwater metagenome | collected 2019-01-07 | study: AquaDiva: Metagenomics assemblies of 32 groundwater samples
CCACAAGGTCCTGTTGTTCCAGCAGGGCCCCACCAATTATCTTTTTTTCCTAAAAAAACAATGCGTTCTTTTGGGATTCCTAGCGATAACCATGCTTTGTAAGATTCATTGTCTCTTGGAGCATCTTTATCTCCTTTGAAACACGAGACAGCTAACTTGTTTTTATCAAGGTTAAGGTATTTTTTGCTTGTTAAAAATTCATAACTCATTTCAATTGCTTCTTTTTTGAAATAATCACCTAAGGACCAGTTGCCCAGCATTTCAAAGAAGGTTAAATGTACTTCATCTCCTACCTCATCAATATCAACTGTTCTAATACATTTTTGTGAATTTACTAGTCTTTTTCCTTGAGGATGTTTTTGACCTAGTAAGTATGGAACTAAAGGATGCATACCAGCTGTTGTGAATAGAACTGTAGGATCATTTTCCGGTATTAAAGAACCTGAAGGTATAATTTTATGATTGTTTTGCTTAAAAAATTCTAGGTATTTCCTCTTTAACTCTCTAGTTTGCATAAGAGATTAACAATTAACTAAATTTAAAAATATTGCTATATAGAAATAGAGTCTAGTTTAGCTTTTATATCATTTAATTCTTTGATAAGCTCTTTTTCCTTATCTGATTTTGCTGGCTCTATATGCCTTTGTATTTCCAATGGTTGTTTTTTTACTATTATTTTTTCTTCTTTCTCTACTTTCGCTTTAAATTCTGGGAATTCTTTTAGATGTATAGATTTAGATAAATCTGATATTTCTTGAATTCTTTTTTTTAGCTCTGACATAACTTTTCTTTTTTCTGTTTGGGTTTCTTTTATTTTCAGAGCTGATTGTTGCATTTGGTTAGAAGATAAAGCGGATTCTAGAATTATTTTTCTTAAGTAATCAGAATTATTTAATTTTATATGAACATTACTTTTTAAAGGCATTTAAACCTCGAAAAGATTTTTGTCTACATCTAGTAATTTATTTTTAATTTCTGCTATTTGTCTTTGCCACTGAGCTAATTCTTTGTCTTCTTGTGATTTTAGTTGATTTAGGTCAATTAACAATCCTTCTGCTTCAGAAATCTTTGTTTTTAAATCATCTAAAGTTTTTAATGCTGCCTTGTACTGTTCTATTTTGACAAAGATTGGTTGTGATCCTGAAACTTGTGACATTGAATACGATTGGAATGGTTCTTTAAATAAGGGTCTTCTTGTTGGCGGCTGAAACTCTTCAAAATCTGTTTCTTGGTATATGTGTTCTTGTTCTTGTGGTTCTTCTTCAAACTCAGGAAGAGGTAATTTTTTAAATGGAGGTAATGAAATGGATTTTGGAAATGAAGATTCTTCTGATCCCTCTACATATTTTGGAAAAACTGGTAAAGCTGAAGGTCTTCTTAGTGGTTGCCTACCTAATTCTTTAACCCCCTTATTTTTTCTAAACAATCCCATAATTATAATTAAACTTTATTGTTCATATATTAACCTTTTCTTGTTATATTTGAGTGGTAAATCAAAGTTTGTTTATTTTTGCAGCTAATATGAAGTCGTTTTCTGATAAACCTTTTATTGCATGAGTTGATAATGTAATCTTTAACTTTGAATAAGAGATTTCTAAGTCCGGATGGTGTTGTTCTTTTTCTGCTATTTCAGCTATTTTATTTACAAATTCTATATTCTCTTTGAAATCTTTGAATTTGAAGGTTTTTTCTATTTTATTGTTTTTTAAAATCCATCCAGGAGTTTGTTTTAGAAATTCTTTTGATTGTTTTTCAGTTAATTTGGGTGTATTACCTTCACAGGGTGTGCATTTTTTTTGCGTTAGGTTCATTTTTAATCCTTTAATTGTATTATTTGAAAACCATATTTTTCAATTTCTTCTTTTGTCCAAAATTTTTTCCTGATTTCTATTTACCACTATAGGTAGTTAGAAGTATTTTTAAAGTTTATCTTATATATTTTAATCTATGGAATATAAGGGGATAGCTATATCAGGACTTCCTGGATCTGGAAAAACTACTCTTGCTAAAGAAATTTCAGAGATATATGGATGGTCTGTTTTTTCAATAGGTCAATTATGGAGAGAAAAGTGGAGAAGTTTATATCCAAATGGAGAAGTATCTTTTGAAGATTTTTGGCGTAATACTTCTTTGAGAGATAATCTAGGACTTAATCTTAAAGCTAGAGAAGATTTTAGGGAAGGAGGAGTAATAATAGATACAAGATATGCTATCTTCCTTAAGGATTTACAATATTTAATGATCTTTGTTATGGCTGATATTAATACTAGAGCTAAAAGATTACTAAAGGATAAGAAATATGGGGATAAAACGTTAGGGGAAATTAAGGATGTTTTGATTGCTAGAGAAAGAGATGAATTAGCAATTGGAAAGCAACTTGTAAATGATGATTATGATTATAGAAAAGCTATAAATTATCATACTGTTCTTGATTCTGGTTTATTAACAGTTGAACAAGAAGTAAAGATTGTTAGAACTCTTATGGAATCTTGAGATAATATAGAGGATTAATATCCTTCTAGTTTTTTTTGTTCTTTATTATTTTTATGATTTTTCCATGAAATCCAAGATTTACGGAAAATTTCAGGATGTTTTTCCCAATTTTCTTCTAAGAATTTTTGTGTTATCGGATTTGACATATATCCTGGACCTATCTCTCCATAAGCTTTTTTAATTTCTTCTATTTCGTTATCTCTTGTAACCTTTGCAAGTATCGAAGCTGCTGCAACTAATTTTGATTTAGATTCCATTTTGTGATCTACTATTAATTCTGTATTTTTATTGTTTAATAATTTTTTAACATATTCTTTGTAATGCTCTTTATTTGGTGAAGGAGAGTCTATATGTGCTATGTCTGGTTCTAAGTCGTTTATAATATTGGCTGATTTATGTGCTTCTAACCAATTTAAATTCAATTCCTGTGACATTAAAGCCTCATCTATTTCTATTGGTTCTATAATTATTATCTTATAATTTGTAGAGTTAATTATTTTTGGATATAGTTCTTCTCTTTTTTCTTTTGTTAGTAATTTTGAGTCTTTTACTCCTTTTAGAATTGTATCCACTTTAGATTCATCTAACATGACTCCTGCTATCACTAAGGGGCCGATGACCGGGCCGCGACCGGCCTCGTCAATACCTAGAATATTTACCATAGTACAATAAACTTGAGAACTGATTATTAAATGTTTTGAAAAAATTTATATATTTTGATTGTATTTTTAATTAACATGAAAAAAATAGGTGTTGTTTTAAGTTCTGGAGGTTCTAAGGGAATAGCACATATCGGTTTTCTTAAGGTTCTGGATAAATATAATATTCCTATTAATAGGTTAAATGGATGTAGTGCAGGTGCCTTTATTGCTGCCCTTTATGCAAGTGGTATGTCTGGAAAGGAGATTGAAACAGGAGCTTTAAATACTAATTGGAAGAAAATCTTTCATAGAGGCTCTGTTATACCTTCTCTTGGATGGGTAAATAGATTAAATTTGAAAAGGTTTTTTAAATCTTTTTTGAGGAATAAAAAGTTTTCAGATTTGGAGTATCCATTGGATGTAGTTGTTTCTGATTTAAAACCTAATCTTGAGTTAAGAAGTAAAATTATTAATAAAGGAAATGTTGTGAATGCTTTAATGGCAAGTATTTCAGTTCCTTTCTTTGTTAAGCCTGTCAAGATTAACTCAGAGAAATTGTTTGATGGGGGGGTATTAGATCCTTTACCAATAGATTTTATTGAGGATAAAGTGGATCGTGTTATTGCTTCAAGTGTCTATAATGGTAATTTAATAAATCAAAAGAATAAAATTATTACTGTTTATACTGATCTAGGAAATTTATCATGGTTAGATTATTCTAAAGTTAATGAAACTATTAAATTAGGAGAGATTGCAACTAAGAATAAAATAAGAGAGATTAAGAAATTAGTTAATTAATACGTTGTACTCCAAGTATTGTTAAGTCATCTTCAAACTCTGTTTTTCCTGTAAATTTTTTAAGATCTGTAAAAACATCTTCTATCTTTTCATTTATTGTAGTCTTACAGTTTGATCTAAATGAATTAATTATTCTTTCTTCTCCAAATTGCTCACCATCGGGATTTATTCCTTCCCAAAAACCATCTGTGTAAATTAATAATGTGTCTTGTGGTTCAATTTGGAATGTTCTTTCATTTTTATTATAATCAATATCATCATCTAAGAAAGGAAATCCGATTACAGCAGCGGAGGAACCGCCCAATTGTTGATTATCCAATATTTTTCCGTTTGCAAAATTAAAAACCCTATAAAAAGGATGTCCAGCATTACAATATGTTACATTTCCATTATTATCTATAACAAAGTATGCCATTGTTATAAAAGAGGCATTTTCCATTAATATCTCACTTAAATGTTCATGTAGATTCGATAATACCCTTCCAGGATGTTTCTTTGTTTCATTATCCATTGATTTAACATGACTATGTAAAGGTAAAGTTAAAAGCACTTGTGATAGATCGTGACCACTAACATCTGCAATATAAAGAGCTGTATTTTCTTTATCTATTGGTATTACGTCATAAATATCTCCTCCTAATTCATGAGCGCTTTCATAAAACCATCCAAAATTAAATTTATCAGTATCTCTTATCTTAGGTAGATGTGATTTAAAGACTTGTCTTGCTGCCTCTAATCTTCTTTCTTTTTCTTTTAATTCTCTTTCTGCTTCCTTTCTTTTTCTTACTTCTTCTTCTTTGTACATCCTTAATACATATCGTTGTTGTGCTACTTCTACTTCTAAGTCTCTCTGTCTTTTTTTAGAATTTGTTTTGGCTCTAATTCTTTCTTTAATCCTGGTAGGTTCAAATTGTACAACATAAACTCTTTTTTCTAGGTTCTCTTCCGGGCTATAAACTTTTTGATGATCCAGAAATTCTGCTGGTTTTTTTGGTTCGCCTCTGGAATTGAGATAGACTGTAGGAACTGCTCTTAAAAACCTTTTAGTAAGTCTATCATCATTATCCAAAACAAGCTCTGTAAGGTGAAAGGCCTTTTTTCTTATTTCTTCATCACTAAATTTTTCTTCTGATTCTGATATGCCCATTATAAATTTATCTTTCAGTCTCTTTACATAATATGGTAAAGTGGCTTTTGTTATTTTTACATTTGTTCTTGGAAGGACTAGAGCTTTTATAACATGTACAGGAGTAGTTTGCATATCAATTAGAGTGGAGAAACCTTTTGCAAAGAGATTAGAAAGTTTGTATACTGCTTCTATTGAAAAAAGTCTTCTTGCTGTGTTAATGTATTTGAATCCTCTATGTAGTACTATATCTCCTACTTCTGTATAAGGGTCTTCTATACCTGCTATGACCGAAGTTGCCTCCATTAGCGCAATATATGTGAGTCCATTCAAGTTTTGATTTTGATCCTGAACTAAATCTCCAAGTTCTTTTTTACTTTCATCTGGGAAATGGTGTGAGTGAACATAATCTAGGATTCTACTTGATGGTGCTTCTGGATCTTGGGCTTGTATAGGTTTTCCTGAAAGTTGGTTTGCTAGCTCTAAGGCCAGCATTGCATAAGTACTTGAAACTTCTTCTGCAAATGGATCTTCAATAGTCCCAAGATATTTTAATATTTCTGATTCCATCTTTTGTATTGGAAAAGTAATGTTTTTAAAACTTATTACTTAATAAGTTTTATATATTTCTAGATTTTAAAATATATTATGGAAAAAGGGGTTTTTAGTAAATTACCTGTTAGAGTAGTTGAAGCTAGTGCTTATTTTATTGAAAAAGACTTTAAATTACTTAAGAGATTGTTAAATAAAATTGATGCTGATGTTCTTGAAAAAATATCTAGGGATAAGGCTTTGGATATTTTTTATTATGCAGCTAAGAATGTTCCTGCATATAAAGAATTTTTAAAGAGGAATAAAGTTAATATTGATAAAATAAATTCTATGGATGATTTTGATAGTGAAGTTCCTATTAGTACCAAGGAAAATTATATTAAGAAATATTCTTATGAATCAAGGTGTTTATTTGGTAAATTTCCTGAACATGGAAATATAGATGAAAGTTCAGGATCTAGTGGAAAACCTACTGAATGGATTAGGTCAAAAGATGAAGAAGAAAGACTAAGGCAAGCTGCTAGATTTGAATATTTTTATAGTTTTAAACCTGAGAAAAAGAAATATATTTTGATTGGTGCTTGGTCAATGGGTGCTTGGGCAACTGGTGTGAAGTTTGCTGAATTGGTTGAAGATTTTGCTTTGATTAAAAGTACTGGGCCTGATATAGGTAATATATTAGACACAATTAAAATATTTGGTAATAAATATAGTTATTTGATAGCAGGATATCCTCCATTTTTGAAAACTTTAGTAGATGAAGGTAGTAAAAGATTAGATTGGAAAAAATATAATATCGATTTAGTAACTGGTGGTGAAGGTTTTGTTGAGGGATGGAGAGATTATATGAAAAAAAAATTAAGTAATCCTATAATAATTTCTAGCTACGGATCTAGTGATATAGATATTGCGGTAGCTTTTGAGACTCCTTTAAGTATTTATATTAGAAGAAGGTGTAACAAAGATAAGAAATTGAGGAAAGCTTTATTTGGTAGTGCTGAAAGATTGCCTATGGTTTTTCAATATGATCCAACGCAACATTATATTAAGAATACTACAAATAAGGTTAATGGAAAAAACGTTAGTGAGTTTCATGTTACTTTATTAGATAAGAAAATTGTTTCTCCAAAGGTAAAATATAATATTCATGATGAGGGCGGAGTTTTAAAATTCAATGATGTTGTTAATATATTAGAGACTTGTGATAAAGATTTTTTTAAGAAATTTGGTGATGAGGAAGATATATTAAGATTACCCTTAGTATATGTTTATGGAAGAAGTGATGGTACTGTAAGTGTAGATGGTGCTAATGTTTATCCTGATCAGATTGATATGTGTATAAAATCTGATAAAAAATTAAGTGAAATTACAAATTCTTTTAAAATTGAGGTAAAACAAGATATTGAAAGGAATATAGAGTTTAGGCTAATATTTGAATTAGCTGAGAATGTGAAGAATAATCCCGGGATTAAGAAAAAGTATCATGATGTTATTGTTAAAAAATTATGTGAGATAAATAGGGATTTTAAAGAATCTTATTCTAAAAATAAAAAAGTAATAGATCCCATAGTAGAAGTTTATGATTTTGGTAGAGGTGTATTTAGTAAAGATAAGGAAAAAATAAAGAATAAGTATATTATAAAAAAGAAAGATGTTTTAAATTATGCTTTGATTGGTTTTTTGGTTTCTATTTTTGGATATTTTGGAATTACAAATAATTTAACTGGTGCTAGTGTTTATAGTGGATTCGAGATTACTAGTCTTAATTTATTTAATATATTATTGTCAACTATTGGTATATTTACTTTGATAATTGGTTTTGTTTATTATAGCAGGATGAGGAAGATGAAATTAATTGGGTGAATAGATTATACCAATTGAGGCTTTCCATCCTCTTAAATCAAACGGAGCTATTCTAGCATCAAAATCAGCATAACTGTAACCAGCTGACCAGAAAAATCTGACATTATCTCTATCTGTAGGTAAAAACCACAATTCTTTCATAGGTTCCATGTATAAAGATGCTCCAACTCCAAATCCTAAACCGCGTGCCGTTGAGTGCATTTTAGTTTCATATAAAGTTGGTGTTCCTGGCAGGCCTAATTCTATTATTGTGTCTGCATTAGTTGTGATGTACCAATCTAAAGCAGTATCAATGCTTAGGTTCGCGTAAATCGGATTTTCTTTATTAAAAAGATTGGGAATGTGAAATCCTTCTGGTTTTGGGAAATAATTAAATCCTAAACTTGCTACTAATGATTCCCTCCATATTTGTGTGTCAAAGTCTATTAAACCTGATCTTTCGCTTTTTACTACCCCTTTTCCATAAGATATGCTCCAATTCCATGTTGATTTTTTTAAAAATGATTCTAGAAAATCAGGTAGTTCAGATAAATCATATCTATTAAAAGAATACATTAAACCTATTGCAGGAACAGCTAATTGGCCTAATCCTAAATTTCCTTTGTCTGCTCTGTCATCAAAAGTTTTTAATCCTCCATATGGAGCCACTAAGCTAAGACCTTTATCTAGTAACTTAATAGTTCTTTCTGATTCTCTAAGTAGTGGATGTGAGAATGTTAGTGAAAAGAATAATGCATCTGGCTCTGTTAATGAGGTAACTAATTCTGGTAATGTTTTAGGATATTTTTCTCTTGTAATTGTTTTACCTAGGAAATCATATTCTACTTGAGGGCTTTGGAATGAATAAGTTGGGGTGAGTAATTGTAAATTTATATGTTGATGAGCTGATTTTTTTGCTTCATGTTTTCTAGCATTATTTACTGCTTTTTTTATTCTATTTTCTAATTCTTGTGGATTGTTTGTTTTTGTTACCGAGATGTTGTATTTTAATTCATCATCAGAAGGTGTTCTTGCTTGAGGTTTAAGGATTTTAGTTGCTCTTTCTGTGAATATTGGTATATCATTATCTAATGAACAACCGTAAGTTCCTATGGTTAATAGTGCTGTACCTAAACCAGTTGCTATAGCTTTTTTTGTTTTGTTGTATAAACTTGAAATCATAGAGATATTGCGTAATAGTTTTTAATATAAAACTAATGTTATTTGGATGTTGAGTGAAAATTGATTAATTTGCTAGTAATTTTCTTATGAATATGTCATTATTTTGGTGAGAAGTGAAATTAGGTTAAGAAATCTATATTCTGTAAGATATATATTAGACCCAACGGACAAAGGACAGGTGCGCGTGAGACTTATAAAGAATGGAATATTATATGGTTTTATGGAGTTAGCGGGGGAAGGACATCCAGTTAAAAACTTGTATTCTTAACATTTGAACCTCCGACCGACCCAGAATATGTAATTGCCTACATAATCATTTGGGTGCCTCAAGACAGCTTATGAGCCCTACCCGCAAGCTTTAATCTTGCTTGTAACGGACATTTAGGTCTTTTAATAAGATCTCCTAACTGTCCTATTGCGGTTTATTTTTGGTAAATCCCCGCTTTGAGACTTTCGGCTCAATGCCCCGCCAAGGTACATATAGAATTTTCCTTTAAAAACCTTTTCATAAGTTTTTTATTTAGTTAAATTAGGTTAAATTGTAATGATAAAAATTGATGGATCTATTGGTGAGGGAGGAGGGGCTATAACTCGTATAGCTCTAGGTTTAAGTGTTTTAACAAAAAAACCTTTTGAAATATTTAATATAAGAAAGAATAGGAATAATCCAGGATTGCAAGAACAGCACTTGCAAGGCATTAAAGCTATAAAAAAATTATGCAGTGCTGAAGTTAAAGGAGCAGAATTGGGAAGTACAAGTCTAAGTTTTATTCCAGGAAAAATCACTAAGGATCAATTAAGAATAAAAATTGGAACAGCCGGCAGTATAGCGCTAGTTTTACAATCCTTACTAATTGCATCAATTAATAACAACCTAAGGATTAGAATTGAAGGAGGTGGAACTTGGAATAAATGGGCTCCATCTGTTTTGTATTTAAAGGAAGTTTTTTCTAAAATGATGGAGAAATTTGGATATTTAATTGAAATTGAGATATTAAAAAATGGATTTTATCCTAAAGGAGGGGCTTTAGTTGAAGTTAAAGTTAAGAAAAATAATTTAAGAGAAATAGATTTAAGTGAAAATGGAGAATTAAATTTTATTAATTGTGTTTCTGTTGCTACTAAAGATTTGAGAAAAGGAAAAGTTGCTGAGAGACAAGCGAATAGTGCATTAAGAATTTTAGGAAGAAAATTGCCAGAAGTTAAGATTAATAGCTCTATTAATTATGTTGATTCTTTAAGTACAGGTTCCGGTATTTTATTAGTTGCTAATTATAGCAATACTATTTTAGGGTATGATGTTGTTGGTGAAAAAGGGAGATTAAGTGAGAAAGTTGGTGAGGAAGCTGGATATGGTTTATTGAAACATATTGAAAATAAAGTTTTAATTGATAGCTTTATGTTAGATCAAATATTGCCTTATTTAAGTTTAGTTGGTGGGAAGATTAAGTTTTTAGAGATGACTGAGCATGCTA
>ERZ1292623.3888-Hain-H51-01um-R1-3888-length-12538-cov-5_pt1 | contig 10108 bp, 1 predicted proteins | sample MGYA00564398_ERZ1292623 | MGnify/ENA primary metagenome ERZ1292623 (study PRJEB36523, sample SAMEA6512633) | groundwater metagenome | collected 2019-01-07 | study: AquaDiva: Metagenomics assemblies of 32 groundwater samples
ACCACGCTCGAAAGGGAAGGCAGGAAGATACTGAAACCGGAAAGGGTGTTCGATGCCTTCGCATCCGGATTCGTCAACGTAATAGCAAAGGAACCCGCGCCCAGCGCAGTCGTATCGGTTCCTGCCAGGGTGAAACGAACCAATCCACTATTCACAAAAGAGGTAGCAACCGTCTTTGTCGTGACAGGAGTCGTGGTCTTAGCCAGCAATACAGTAGCACCGCTCTGGAAGCCCGAACCCACCAACGCAAAGGTACCACTCCCATTAAACTGGACCGAGGTAGGGGTCACCGAATCAAGAATAGGATTACCCGCCCCCTGAACAGACAACGTAACCGTTCCGCTAATTCCTCCGCCGGGATTCTGGACATGCACATTATGCACACCTACTCCCAACGAGGAAAGCTGGCTCGAATCCAGCGTAAACGTGATCTGAGAACTCGAGAGGAAAGTGACCCCCATCAGGGCAAGGTTTCCTACCTTTACCTGTGAACCGCTCAGGAAATTGCTCCCATCCAACGTGAATAATTGGCTCGAACCACTCCCTAATGTCACGGCCGCGGGTGTGATTCCACTCAAAATAGGCACATACAATTCCCACGTCTTCGTGTTGGAGGTCTTTCCATTCTGGTTGTCCACCCACGCCGAATGGACGCCTGCTCCCAATGCAGTCGTCTGGGAGGCCGTTAAGGATACGGTGAGCGATGTAGTGGAAGAAGCCGATGGGGTGAGCGTCAACACAGTGGGGTTGACCGAGGAATCCACGATCAATTTGGCACCGGATAGAAAATCCGTTCCCGTAATGGACAGTGTGGGATTTCCCCCGATCGGGCTCTTCGCGGGGGAAAGAGTGGTAATTGAGGGGGTGGGCTCTGGAACTGTGCACGTGATGCTGCAGCAGATGCCCGCCGCGCTGTGCGGGAGGGAAGTGCCGCCGCACACTTCATTCGCTACGCAGATGTCTCCGCCCTGCGAGGCACACGTGGGAAGTCCACCGCCCGAAGCGAACTCGAACGCCCCCACATCCCAGGTACCGGACTGGGGACGGGAAGTATGGATATAATCATCCAGCACGGGAACACTCGTACCAAAGCCAATCGCACTGCTCCCACTCACTAGAGCGAATCCGGCTGAAGAAGTGGGGGTAGTGGAAACGAATCCGGGGGAAGAAGTAAGGAGGTTATTTGTTTTCGTAACAGAAGGAACCGTATTCGTCGTCACCGAAACGCCGGACGTCGTTGGGGTCACGGCCAAGTTATTCTGTATCTTCGAGTTGGTGACTTCCCCACTGTAGGAGATGAATTGATTATAGAAAAATCCCGTGCTGTCCGTGTTCGTGGTGCGGTAGAGCGTATTGTTGTATGAATCCACTCTCGTCGGAGCGGGTTCGACGCCTCGCCGGCTGACTCCTATTCCGAGACTACCGGCATTGCTGATATTGAACAGGTTATTGCGGATGGTCACGTCCTGCACATGAACATTCAATAAATATCCCGTCTTTCCAAAGGTGGATTTGAAGTAGTTGCGTTCGATTATTCCTTCGCGCACACGCTCGTCCCAATCCGCATTTTGGGGGCCCAGGGAAACCATCCACAGGTTATCGGTGTCCCTGAAAATGTTGTCCGAAAGAATCCACTTCTCGGTGTATTTTCCATCCCACCCGGGAGCGTGAAGCTTGACCAGGTGCCGGCCCGCCTGCGTGCTGCCCCAGAATTCATTATTGCTATAAACGGCCTTCTCCGTCCACGATGTCCGAATATTGTGTTCTCCTCCCCCCGCTCCGTCCGAATAATTTCCCAGATAGAGGAAGCGCAGCGAATCGATGATTCCCACCACATCCGTGAAATGATTTTCGACGATGGCCACTCCATCATTGGGACTCAGGGGGAATCCTTCCACCTCGATGTAATAGTTGACCGTGCTGATGGGGATGTCCAAATGCTTGAATCGGGAAATATCGTTCCGGAAGAGGAGGAGGTTGGTCATTTCTCCCTCTGATTTGAAGGGGTATCCCTTGAAGGCGGAATCGGGCGGACCCGCAGGTCCCCGGATGTCCAAGTCCATGATGCGCCAGTCCTCGAACACGTGAGCGGTTCCAAAGAGATTGAATAGCGGCGACCAGTCATCCACCGCATTGAATGTGATGATGGGCTTGCTTCCCGTGCCGAACGCGCCGATGATTCCCGTGGGACCGGGGAAGAGGTATATTCCCGCATTCGTCGTCCACGAGTCGCCGCGTCGGAGCAGGTAGCGCCTGCCTCCCACACCCGCAGCCGGGTTAAGGGCAGACACGATATCCCCATTCGTCAATTGGGTCGCTCCGCTGGGGCATCCTGAAAAAGTCCCCGTAGCCGTTGCGCGGATACAAATGGTATTTGTCCCCGAAAAAACAGTGTTTGGATCCTGCACCGTGATGGTCGCATTCTTCGTATTGGTATTTCCCCCCGTGTCTTTTCCGGACAGGGTAATCGTGTAGGTTCCCGGCGTCTCGAACACGTGCCCCGCGACCGGACCATGGGCGATATTCCGGCTCAACCCCGTGGGGGACCAGTTCCCCGAGGAAGCATCATCAAAATCCCACGTGTACAGAATATCGTGGAAGGGTCTCGTCGTCACACCCGGAGAACTGCTCCCCGTGGCATCGAAGAAAACCGATAATGGAGCCACACCAGTGGTGCGGGACGGAATAAGAGTGAGGGAAATACTTCCCGCGGCAATGCATCCACCGCAATCACTACTGCAAACCGTTCCTCCCGTGCACGCCACGGCCGAAGCACCGTCGCAGACTTCGGAACCATTCTTGATATTGTCTCCGCAGAAACCGCCCTGTATTGTTTGCGTCTGGCACGAGGAATTGCAATAATTACACGAAGAACCATACGCCGGAGAACACACCGCCTGCGGGGGATCGCAGGACTCGGGACCATTCACCGTAGTATCCCCACAAAATCCCCCTTGAACAGTCGAAAACTGACAGGAAGAATTGCAATAATTACACGAGGACCCATACGAGGGAGAACAAACCGCTTGAGGAGGATCGCAGGCTTCGGAACCGCTTACACTACCATCCCCGCACGTGGGGGAGGAGACTGTGCACACGCTGGGTTGTCCAACGCAGACCCAACCGGATTCAGTTTGACACGAACTATTGCATCCGTCGCCAGAGGAAGCATCCCCATCATCGCATGTTTCCCCCGACTCGATAGCGCCATTCCCGCACACGGGGGAAGTTCCCCCGCTTGAAAACTCATAGGCTCCCGCATCCCATGTCCCTCCCTGAGGACGGACCGTGTTCACGAAATCATGCAATACCGGAACCGATGTCCCAAAACCAATCGCGGCGCTCGTGCTCTTCAACGCAAAACCGCTCTCGTTTGTCGGAGTCGTTACCGTGAAATTGGGCGTGGTCGTAATCAGGTTATTCGTTTTGACCGCCTGCGAGGCATTGGTAATATTCAATCCCGAAATATTGTTCGCCACTCCCAGATTGTTCTTCACTGTAATATTCGTCACCGTAGAACCGACATCCACGAACTGGAACTCGGAGTCCGAAGAGGAGTTTTTGTAGAACGTGTTATTGTAAATATCCACGCGGTTTGGAGGGGGAGTGATTCCTTTCTCATGAATTCCGACCGCCCTTCCCCCGCCGGTGCCTAAATTAAAAATATTATTCCGCATCGTGACGTCATCCCCCATGAAGGAGAGCACGACCACGTTGAATCCGGGTTTCTTCTGGAAATAATTGTCCTCGAAAATCATCTTGCGCATACGCTCGTCCGTAATTTCCCCTGGACAAACCGCCCCGCCCCCGCAATCATTCTGGGGTTCGATGGCTACAACAACTTGGTTAACCGTTGAATGAAAACGGTTGTGTGTGAGAATAATCTTTTCCGTGTACTTGGTTCCATCCCACCCGGGAGCATGAATCTTGAGCAAGTGTTTCTCTTGAATCGGATTTTGAGACATGTCATTATGACCAAAGACCAAACCAACAGCAGAATACACCCGAATCGTGTGCTCAGGCCCGGTTCCCGTGTAGGTGGTTCCAAGGATGGCGGATCGGAGAAAATCGAAATACGTGCTCGCATCCGCAATACTGCTATCCACCAATGCCACTCCATCGTTCGTGCTGATGTTGAACCCCTGCCCTTTCCAATAGTTGATGGTGGACTGAATCGCTTCAACAGCCATATCAAAACTGGATATTTCATTCCGCAGGATAAGCAAGTTGTTGGTCTGCCCCTGCGTAGGATAGGCGAATCCTCCCCCTCCTCCGTCGATGTCCAGATCCACGAAACGAATATCATTCAGGAAGTGATTCACCCCGTAGAGTTTGAATAGATCTCCCCCCGTGGTGATGTGGGGCTTGTTTCCCGTCCCAAATGCGCCGACGGAAATGGGACCCGTCCCATCGATGCTAATCGAGCCGGAGGACCATGAGTCCCCTCGGCGCAAGAGGATGCGCTTCCCGCTCAAATTGGAAAACGCGCTGGATAACGCACTCGTGGTCAGTTGAGTTGCTCCGGTCGGACAACCGGAAAACGTCCCGGTGGTAGTGGAGCGCACGCACACCGTGTTCGTCCCCGAAAACACCGTATCTGGATTCTGCACCGTAATCGTGACCGTTTGACTCCCTACGTTTCCCGAAACATCCTTGGCGGAAACCACCACATCATACGTCCCAGGGGTTTCAAACACGTGTGCAGTGACCGGTCCCTTGGCGGCGTTCCGGCTCAATCCATCCGTGGACCAGTTTCCAGAAGAAGGATCATCAAAATTCCACGTGAACAATACCTCGTTGTATTCTCGCGTGGTGGAAGGAGATAGACTCCCAGAGGCATCAAAGAATACATACAAGGGGGCTACCCCGCTCGTGCGATTGGTGGTCGTGGATACCGTAATCGTTCCCGCGGGTTGGGAGAATACGGAAGCGGCGAACAGGAAAAGAAAAAGAAAGACCAATGCGCCCCACACGGGAAGATTGCGCCTAAAACCCAAATCCATGAATCACGAATCCCGATAAAGTATATATAGGAATGGCTTGGTCCCGCGAGGCGAATTGATTTTCTCCGCGTTATCGGGTGCAAATCGAAGGGAAATTAGAGCCCGAATAGGCGCAAGAGGGTTTGAAGGAGCAGTACCACCGGGTTGAGGGCCGCGAGGAAGAGGAGCGAGGCCGATTCGGGCACAGGCTGGGGGCAGAAACTCAAGCAGACCCCGCCGCAGTCGATTCCCAATTCCCCGTCATCCTGAAGGCCGTTGGTGCACGAAGGGAAGGAGGATTCGATGCATCCTTCATCCACTTCCTGGTCGCAATCGTCGTCCACGCCATTGCACAATTCCAAGGATGGAGAACAGGACAAGGAAGGATTCACGGGTTGATCGTCGGATCCACCTCCACCACTACCGCCGCCACCGCCACCGCCGCCACCGCCTCCGCCTCCGCCTCCACCGCCGCCACCGCCTCCGCCTCCACCGCCTCCGTCTCCGGGATCTCCTGCCGGCGGATCATCCTCGGGTGGAGTAGTGGTCTCTTCCGTCACATTGAGAGTGAAGGAAACGAAGTTGTCACTCACATCCGCCTCAACGAGGAACGCGTTTCCATTCCCCGCGGGATCATAATCGTATTTTCCCGCGAGGGCCACCGCCATCACGCGGTATTGGCCGGCTTCCAATCCCTGGGCCGCCGGCACGAAGTCGTGGGTGAGGCTGGATCCTGTTTCGAGGATGTAGGTCCCCATCTCCACTTTGCCGCTTCCCCCGAAGGAGTCAGGGTAGAGGGAATTGAAATTGTAGGAGGTCTGTCCGCCTAAGAATGCCGTCACATCCGGGTTGTTGGTGACGAAGAGGTAGTTGACCAGGGATGAATAATCCAGGCTGGCGCAGAATTGACTGTCATCGGGATCCGGATCATCCAAGCGGCATCGCGTAATCGTGACGAGGGTCCGTATTCCTGAATATCCCGCGGAGGGGCTCACGAGCGCGGTTCCGGTGTAGGTCACGGCGGCCGATTCGCTTACCGAAATGTCGATGCTCCCTGCTGCGGTAGAGGTGAATGCGAGGATGTTCTCCGCGGGATCGGGTTCCCCAGATGATCCGATGGTGGCACTGCTCACGTTCGAGTAGGCCGATTGCTGCGTGGCGTTCTTGGCCGCGACGCGGTAATAGTAGGTCCCGTCCCCGAGGGAGGTGTCCGCATACGTGGTCGTGCCCGCCGGCAGGGTGCTCGTGAGGGGGGCGAATAGAATATTGTCGATGCTCCGCTCCACGATGTAATTGGTTTCGTTGGTCGCGTTATCCGTCCATCCCAGCGTGATCGTGGTCCCGCTTCCGTTCGCGGTGAGATTGGTGGGCGCGCTCACCGGGGCCGGGTTCACGGAGAGAGTGAGTATACCCGAGGTTCCCCCGGCCGGATTCACTACACTCACGTTCTTGGATCCCAATCCTAAGGAAGTGACTTGGGACGCAGACAAGGATACGGGGATGGTGGTCCCGCTCACCCCGGTGGGAGTGAGGGTGAGAGCCCCAATCTTCACGCTGAGCCCGGGAACGAACTTGGTTCCCGTGAGTACGAGGCTCGCGGGGGCATTTTCGAGGATGTTATTGGGGGAAACCGTGGAAAGGGTTGGGAAGAATATTTCGAACCCAGTGAGGGTGTTGGATCGCAGTCCATCGGGGTTCTGGACAATCAAATTGAATAATCCCCCTCCTAATGCGGTCGTTTGCACGCCAGTGAGGGAGAATTGGACCTGTCCGCTGCTCGTGAAAGTGGTGGGAACCGTGAGCGTGGTCACCGGGTTCGTGGTCTTGGTCAATATGGCCACGGCCCCGTTCTGGAATCCGGATCCGAGAATCACAAATGTCCCGCTTCCATTGAATTCGATGGAGGAGGGAGTCACGCTGTCCGCCAATGGGGCTCCCGCTGATTGGAGGGTGAGAGAGACCGCTCCGCTGATTCCCCCGCCGGGGTTCTGAACATGCAGGGAATGGACCCCCACTCCCAATGCGAACAATTGCGTGGAGTCCAGGGAGAAGGAGGATTGCGTGGACGAGAGGAAGGTCGTGTCCACGGCGGAGAGGGAGCCAATAATCACATCCATTCCATTGAGGAAGTTGCTTCCGGTGAGGGTGAATAATTGGCTCGAGCCGCTGGATAGAGTGACGGCGGCCGGGGAGATTCCTTCCAATGTGGGCGCGAATAATTCCCATGTCTTCGTGTTGGAGGTCTTTCCATTCTGGTTGTCCACCCACGCCGAATGAACACCTGCTCCCAGTGAGTTGGTCTGGGCGGAAGAAAGGGAGACCGTTAAGGAAGTAGACGAAGAGGAGGTCGGCGTCAATGTCAAAACCGTGGGATTTACCGAGCTGTCCACCACGACCCGTGCCCCGGGAAGGAAGAATGTCCCGGTCAGTGTGAGTGTGGGATTCCCTCCAATCGGACTCTTGAGGGGGGTGAGCGTGTTTAGGATGGGCGTGGGCTCCACAATCGTGAGGGGTTTGGCGTTGGAGGAGGTGGCTCCCTGCTGCACCGTCACATTGAATGTCCCTCCCCCCAGGGTCGTGCTCTGGGTTCCAGTGAGGGTGAAAATGATTTGCGTTGGGGTAATGGAAGAAGGCGTGATGAGTGCGAGCGTGCCTATTTTGACCTTGTCGGTGGACGTGAATTGCGTCCCAATGAGCGTGATAATCGCATCGAATCCCTTGTCGATGGTGTTGGGCGTCACGCTCGTCAAGGAAAAGACGGGCGGGCTTGTGATGGTGAGTGGGAGCGAGTTGCTGGCCGTGCTCCCTTGCTGTACGGACACGTTGAACGTCCCCCCTCCCAGCGTGGTCGAATGACTTCCGGTGAGGGTGAATACAATTTGGGTAGGTGAGATGGAGGAGGGAGTGATGAGGGGAAGTGTTCCCACGCGCACTTGGTCACCGCTCGCGAACGAACTCCCTGCGAGCGTGATGATGGTGCTCACGCCCTGCGTAACCGTGTTGGGGGTTACTGAGTTGAGGGTGACCGTGCTGGCAGTGCTGGGGAAGGATGCGTTCAGGGGATAATTGGACGGGGCATAGGTGGCCCCTGAATTGAGGAATGATTTGATGGCGTATTGCATCTTGGGTTCCGCTTCCCTTCCGCATTGAAGGTCGGCCTCGATTTCCGATTTGCCATTGTCGACTTCCAGGGCGAGGATGGCGTTGGCCGACATGTTCTGCCACCAATTGATTTCGGCAGGACTCGAGGAGAATTGGGAGGCGAAGGCGTAGATGTAGGATAGGATGTAGTTGTTGTCCCCTCCCTCATTCTTGCTCTTGTTGAGGAGGCAGAATTTGTATCGGTTGTCCGGGTTGTCCAGGTTGGTAAAATCATGCGTGTAGGCCCCTGCCCCCACCTTGTTTCCCGAGATGTGTCTCGCCATGTCGTAGATGCGCAACCCCAGCGTGTCCACGAGTGAATCGGAGGAATTGATTTTTTCGTAGGCCCCGTATAGTTCCATCAACCCCAGGGTGAGTCGGTTCACGAGCATGAATCCGCGATCCCCATCTTGGCACTCGTCGGATCCCCCTGCCCCGCTGGATCCCCATTTGGCGTGCCAGGCGTTATCCACGTCCATCGTCACGGCCTTCACTTCGGCGGGTGCTCCTGGGCTGTGGGAGTATTTCTCTCCCGGCGGAGCCAGCCACCCGCTGCCGGCGATGTAGAGCATGATGCACGGGTTCGGGGACCCTGGGCACCAGCTGTCCGTGGTATTCGTGGCGGCCTTGATGTCCCCGTATCCCGGGGTGGCGACTTCGAATAATAGGTCGTTGAGCAGGAAATCCCGGAGATACGATTCTTCTTCCGTGAACCAGGAATCATTCGTCTCGTGGAAGTATTCGAGCATGTGCGCGTGCCCCTGGAGCTGCTGTCCCAGGGATCGGGTGAAGGCGAGGTTTCCTTCATAGGTGTTGGTGCGCATCCAGTAGAAGTAGGATTCGAGCCCCCTCCTGTACTCTTCCCTTCCCGTGAGGTGATACATTTCCAGAAGCGGAGCATACGCCCAGTTGTGTTCTTCATTCGCCCCTTTCAGGCTGTCGTTGTTTACCCCTGTGAGCGCGGTAATTTCACTCCCGTTGGATGCGCCCTTCAAATAGTTGGTCTTCTGCGTTTGGTTGGTTGGATCCGTGATCGTGTAATCGTCCAGGTAGCGCACGTCCTTGTCCATCCGGTATAATGCAAGCGCTTCCTGCCTCGGGTATTCCGCCCGCGAATGCATGGTGTAGGTGGCGAAGAGGTGATTGCGCACGTCGTTGTTGGATATCCCTCCCCCCACTTGTCCGGAGGAATATATTCGATAGACCTGCATGTTGGGCGTTTCGATGGAATCATAATTCGTGCAATAGGCGCGCGTGATATTGATGGCGGGTTCATTGTAGAATGCCTCGAAGTCCGCTTGGGATGCTCCCGTGAAGCCGAAGGGGGAATAGGCCTCGGAGTTGGGCATATATGTCTTGTCATTGGGCACTAATACCACTTTTCCCGTGTGCTGTTGGGTGGTGGTCACCCCATCGCTGTCCGGCGAGAAGTCGAATCGGAAGTTCCGCGTCTCATACATTCGATACCGGGAAAGGGCGCGTTTGGCATCCGGGTAGTCGGGGGAAAAGAGGTCGCCGGAAAGCATTCCGGTGTCCGCCTCCGCCGTGTAGCCGCTGGGAAAATAATAGGGAGCAAATTTTTGGTCCACGCGCACGGTTTTCTGCGCGGCTCCGCTTCCTTGCGTGAGGGTCATCCATTGGTAGGTCGGTACTTGCGAGGAAGTGGTGCGGGGAACGGGAACGGATATTTGGGCCCCGCTCGATGCATTGATTTTTTTCACCGCATAGCCTGAATTGGAGGTTCCGAGCTCCGCTCCCACATTGAGAATGGTGTGCGCGGTCGAATACCAGCTGGATACTTGCGCGTTCTCCCCGGGATTGAGGGAGAAGGACAGGGGGACGCTTCCCACGTTGGATACATCCGTGGTTATTCCACTCCCTTCGAGGGTGGTGTCCACCCTCACTTGGGCGCGTTCCACAAACTTGTGCGTGTTCGCGGTGAGGGAGGCGTTCTTCAGGGATGCCGACATGTCCACGTGTTCTTT
>ERZ1292623.5482-Hain-H51-01um-R1-5482-length-10108-cov-3_pt1 | contig 10108 bp, 17 predicted proteins | sample MGYA00564398_ERZ1292623 | MGnify/ENA primary metagenome ERZ1292623 (study PRJEB36523, sample SAMEA6512633) | groundwater metagenome | collected 2019-01-07 | study: AquaDiva: Metagenomics assemblies of 32 groundwater samples
CTAAACCGCCAACACCGGTAATGTCCCCCGCATCCTTTGTACCCCGCTGGCGACGACGTTCCGCGTCCACAAACCCACATAACTTGAAAAGTTCCACAACCTCATTTTCAAAAGTTCGTCCCTTTTGTTTCACCGCTCGGGATCCCTTAGAATCTCTAATTGTCACCTAAAGCCCCTTAGTCAGCTGTTTAAGTTCTTTGTCTATCCCCACTACCAACTTACAAAGGTCTTGTAAGGACGTGCAATCAGATTCACGCACTTTCATACTCATCATAGCCTTTAAAGAAGACTCTAATGTAGAATAATAACCTAAAGCTATAAAAACTTCAGTAACCTCACCGGTCTTGGAATTCTTGGATTTGGACTTCTTACCAAGTTCAAATCCATGAGAATAGGAAAGTAACCACCTAGTACCAGCGTCGGTCTTGAAAGATATGTTAAGCATACTTTTTCCTGACCGGGGCGAAACCGTGCTCAATTTCGTCCCAGAATTTGATAACTGTTTGAGAACAAACCTGTTTTAACTTTACATATTCTTCTTCCGGCATTTGAGATAAACGCTTTAATGAGAACACTTTAATAGCTTCCTCATCCATACCAAGGTCCTCTACTCTCTCAACAGAATCTAACCAAGCCAGGGAAGCCCAAACATCTTCTATTCCGTAACCAAAAAGAATAGGAAACTCTACCTCCCTAAAAGGTAATCCTATCTTATTCTTTTTTACTGCTGCCCGGATTTCTACTCCTATTACCCTCTCAACTTTTGATCTAGTAGCCTTCAAAGACCCTAGTTTAGCCAGCCAAAGAGTGTGAGTAGCATAAAAGTCTAAGGCACGGCCACCAGAACGTTTGTGTTTTTCACCAAAAGCCACTCCTATGTTATCACGAACCTGACTCGTAATAATAAGCGTCATGTGACTCTTAGCCAAACGTTGATTTTGCCTTCGTAACCATTCAGACACCATTTTGGACTTAGTACCGTAAGTCCCTTGATCCATTGTGCGTTCTTGTTCGGCTCGGTCTGAAAGGGCGTCCAGGGAGTCTATAACATACAAGACTTTTTCTTTACTGGAAGATTTTAGACGTTTTTCTATATCCTCAAAAACATATTCAACAGTAAAAACACTTACAAATTCTACTTTGTTTATTGGCAAGCCCATAGCTTCAGCATATACTTCATCAAAAGCGGCTTCCGATTCGGCGTAGACTATCCTCCCGTCTTTGTTTGAAGATGCAAAATTCGCACAGGCTTCTATAGCGAGAAGGGATTTCCCTGTACTTTTATCTCCTACGATATTAGCCAACCGATTATAGGCCCAACCTCCCCCAAGAGCTTTATCTAAAAGAGTACACCCACTAGAAAAAGTAGACACGGAAGGTTCCCGCACCGAGTAGATGTCCTCTACTCGGTGCGGGGTTTCTTGTTGCACTACCGCCTTAGTACGCGGCCTTCCCATCAACTGTCCTCATCCGGATCTGTTACTGGCGGTTGGGCACGAGCCCGCAAGCCTCCTCGAATACTCGCCCTCAAGTCCTTCTTTGGACTCTCACTACCGCGTGTCCTTGACCTAACAGGTGGGCGGATCTCCTCTTCCGCATCATCTGCTCCATCAAGGTCATCGCTGTCCTCGGAATCTGTAGTAGTATTCACTGGCGGCTTACGACCGCCTCCACCACTTCCACGAACCGAACGAGGAATAACCGGACCATCATCGTCCTCGACATCCTTAACCGAAGAAACAACCCCAGAAAACACCTTACTGACATACTCATAACTAAACTTGTTAATTACACTTGGAAGAGGATTTTCTGTAATAAAGGTCAACCAACCAGTCTGCTCTTCCTCTTCCTCGGACACATACGAAGGTTTACGAACCACCTGGGGAGCGGTATAGTCTGTATTACGCTGGCTTCCTGTCCGAATAAACGTAACGTCAAAACCCTCATTCGGATGGTCAATCTTGAGAATAGCTCCCGTTTCCTCATCACGAGAAAGCTCACAAATAGGTCCTTCCAGCTTCTTAGCTGGCATACGGAAAACCTTTGGACCTGAAACCTCATCATTCCGGTCAATGACCCAAGCCAATTGAGTCAAACTAGGCCGTAATTGACGTGCCGTTTCCTCATCACCCGAATTAGAAATCCGTGCCCGCTCTTCACAGATCGGGCAATCCTCTCCGTACATCTTTTGATTACAGGGATACGCGGCATTGTCCGGACCAATCTGGTAATGGATCCAAAATGGAAACGCCCAATGTCGAGGGCCTTCCGCATCACTCCAGGTTCGAGGAAGAATACGAATGCGGTTCTTCCCTTCCCGTGGTTTGAAATTCTTAAAATCGGCCTTGATGGGATTATCGTACAAACCCCCACCGGCTGCATGCTGTGTTGAAACCTCCTGATCGTTTTCTTGATAGGTAAAATCTTGTGAACGTGAACGAACCATGTTTTTGATACTTCCTTAAAAAGTTATGAAAATGTTACTGCATGTCCCGCTCGTAAACACCACCCTCGGCTTTTGTACGAGCCACATAAATCTGAGCTATGTTATGTAAAGCATATCCTCTTGCTTGAAACGCCTCCTTTAAAGCAAACCATCTATCAGAGTCCTTGCAAAGTTCTAAAAACTTTGATCTCTCGGCCTGCCATTCTGGGTCTTCGGCCAAAGCGTTGTCTACCTGACCAACAGTAGCCTTTTTCCCAGAAGCCTCTAGTGTAGCACGAGCGTTATCCGAAAGTCTACCCTGAATGTGAGATAAATATTCTTTTTGTCCATCCCTTGTACTGGTAGATAAAACATGAGCTAGAGCCACTTTCTCCAACAAAACAGGGTGTTCAATAAGCTCGTTATCAAGATCGTTTTGGTCTATACGAAGACGTTCACGTAAAAGATCATAAGACGATTTTTTAGGAACATCTGGTAAAGTTCTGGTTCTGTTAATCACGGATACCTCTTTTTAAGCCACGACTTCAAACAACCAATACAACAAAAATGAACCTCACCCTCATCTATTGGAGGGAACACACCCATCGACGTCACTGCATTATTTATACTATAAATAGGAATCTTTTGATTAGCCAACACCAACCTGTATGCAACACAATTTTTAGTAGTGCTTAAATCTGAATCACAATTATTACATGAAATCATTATCATGATCTTTTCTTTCCTTATTAAAACTTTTCCAATCTTTTATTTCCCAATAACACGCAATAATAACAACAACGAACATTGTTATAATCATAAATCCTTGCTAGACCACTTACCTATAGAAGTCATATCTAAAAGATTGGGACCTATCTCTACTTCTACAGAAAGCGGGACATTAAGCCACGAAGCGGAAAAACCTAACTGTTGCTTTACAACCTCTTCTATCCCCTCTTCCAGCTTATCCTCTGGCATTATAAACGTTATGTCATCGTGAACAAGAAGAACAGATTGTAACCAAGGTTTATCTTGCTCTCTAGCTATAAAAGATAACCTATCATTTGCGTCTTCCGTTATATCACTGGCGGTTGTTTGTACCGGAGAGTTGACCACCATGTTCCTTGATAGCGGAGCCAAACGTCTTCGACCGGTTAAACTCCATACACAACCCTCTTTAATATAACTATTCCATTTATCCTGCTGCCACTGCTTAATACCCTTAAAGCACTCCCAAAACTCTTCAAACAGGTCTAAAGCGGGACCTTCAGGAAGGTCCATGTTCCGTATGATAGCATAAGGACTTGATCCATAAAAAGCTGGGAAAACCCACTGGTTTTTAACCATACTTCTTACAGCCTTCATGTCCCCGTAACGTTCCTCTAAAGGAACTATTTGGCACAACTTACGAGCGTACTCTTCATGTACGTCATAATCGTCCCAAATCATTTTAACCCATTTTGGATCTTTAGACTCCATAGCCAACACCCTAGCCTCAATCTGTCCTTGGTCAGAGGACACTAATACGTGACCGGGTGGGGCTACTAACTGGCTTCTAACTTCCTTATATCTCCTCTTTGGCCAGTTCTGATTGTTAGGCTCTTCGGAGCTTAACCTTGTAGTTCGAGTCCTAGCGATGGAAAAACTACAGTGAACTTTACCGTCTGGATAAACATAAGTATCTTTATGTGACGGCATGAACCTATCAACATAAGTACCTTTTAACTTGTTTATTGCCCTAAGTTCAAGAATGTTCTCTACAACAGGAACTATATCTTTAATGGTTTCTAAGAACTTAGACTCAGTAGAAAACCCACCACCACGAGTCTTTGGTAATAATCCATGAAGTTCCTCATATGAGTTTAAGAACTTACCAACCATCGTAGGAGACGCGGGATTCAAACTGCCGTGCTCTATCTCCCATTTCTCCACATCGGGATCTTCTGAAATAGTTCTTTTGACGGTTCTTAGTCCTTCGGATAGTTCCTTATAAAAAGTGTTTGTTGTTTCCTTATCTACGGTTATTCCAGAAAACTGTGAAAGAATGATAGGAATAACTCTATTGATTTGCCTATCATAACTCTCTCGTAACCCTTGTTCCTCTATTTCATCAATAAGGATTTTCCACAACCTTAAACACCACTTAGCGTCTAAAGCGTTGTAATCCAGGACCTTATCTAATCGAACATTCTCTAAGTGCTTAACCTGTGCTGCGGCAGGAGACATCGCTTTAAGATCAAAACCAAAACGAAGCCTACATTGAGCATCCAGTGAGTGCCCAGCGGATCCTTTTTCACCAGGAGGGCCAGGGTCTAAAACATAAGCCGCCTGTAAAGAACATCCTATCTTCATTCGGTGTACAGTATCTATACCAAAAAGATAAGCTGTCCATTCCATTTCAAATGGAACGTTATGGGCAACTAAAGTTTTACCAGAACAAAATAAACTCCTAATAGAACCTAAAACTCTAGGAAACTCCTCTTCAGACCAGGGTGCTTGAGAGTGCTGCAACGGAATACAGTAAGTAGAGAATCCATCAGACACAGCAACAGACAGCACTTTTGACCCTGCTTTGTAGGGACGTAAACAGTTCGTTTCGTAGTCCCACCCTAAATGGTTGGCAGACATTAACCTTTTACAAGCCTTGTCTACGGAATCCACTGTTAAGCAGTGTTCTAAAGTCCCCGATAAAACCTTATCATTAGAAATAACTGTAGGCGCAACATCTGATTCGGCTAGTTGAAACGCCTCCTCAATATCAGATTGCCAAATCCTTATCCATTCCTTACCTGGTACCTTATCCTCCCTGTCTTCCTGTATCCTCAATAACCATGTTGGATCGAAGACAGGGATGAACCAACACACATGACCACCAAAAGAAACAGGGAACCTTTTTCCACTGAACGCTTTTAAGGCTGTCTTTGACTGATTGGTAGCCCATTCAAACGGCAACGTTCCTACACCAAGCACAACTTTTGGCGCAGCCTTGCGGATAGCCTGTTCGACTTCAATACGAAAACATTCTACCTCGCTGGGTAAAGGTTCCCTATTAGGAGGTCTAGTGCGCACACAATAATCAAACCTTACGTTCCTACGATTATCACTAGGAATGGCTGATCTTAGAAAATCACCACTTGCCCCTACAAAGTGTTTCCCGGTTTTATCTGCCTGGGCTCCTGGGTAAGTTCCAAGAATATAAACCAATGGCTTTTTTGTACCACTTGGTTGCAGATTAGGTGAAACGGCTGCGGGATTCATCCCCACAACGGCCGACGATCCCGCTTTATGCAACGTTTCTGTTGTTGGACCGGCTCTGGAGGGCTTACTTTTCTGCCTTACTCCTGCCTCCTGCCGAGTAAAAAACCCACCCTTCATTATAGTCCTGGTTCAGAGGAAACGCAGATCATACCGGTTTCATCACCATTAGAGGCTTCTATAACAACACAGTCAGACCAGATGCTCATAAACTTATTTTCGTTTGGAGCCATTAAAGCCTCGTACAACCTTTTAGAGTTTACATAGGTAAGACTGTGGTTATCAAAGGAGCATGAAATACTCTCTTCTATTTCAATGTCATCTAAGGTTGCCAATACCTTTAATTCCCCTGGAGCTGTTGCTAGCATCATAGGAACTGAAGGCAAAACTTTAGCACACCTATGCACAATAGGCAAGAAATTTTCTGGAACACGGAATGCGTCCAAACCTTCATACCTAACAAAAACGTTCCTAAACAAATCTACGTCAACATCCCCATAACACCTACCCCACAACTCTATTCCAGAGGAAAACTTGGCCAACGCCCAAGTATCATAAACCAATAACTCTGTAAAAGTATTTGTTTTTTCAATACTTATCAACGTCTCTATAAATCTTGGCCCAAGAATAACCTCGGCATTATCACCATGACAGGATATTGTGTGGTTGGCCAAAACAGCATTATTAGTAGAATAAAGACAAGCAACATTTTTTAATTGAAAAGATGCTAACGTAACTCCTCTCCTACTTGGCCACAAAGAGTCCACCCCTAAACAACAAAAAACAAACTTAAAAGGTACAATATTAGGAGCCACATCAAACAAAAAAGAACGACCTGTAGTTATTTCCTCACCATTAAACAACAAATCGTCTATTGAAATTCTAGGAAGTTTTAAACTACTTCCGTTAGATTCAACTCCTGATGGTGTAGGAACTACATCGTCCCCTATATCCGAGTCTAGCCACTTTTTTAAAGCAGTAGCGTCTAGTCCCCCTATTACATCAAAAGCTATGGGGACTTTAATAAAAAGCTCATCATCATAACTACACACATAGTTGCGATTAAAAAACGCACACCTGAATGCTGGTATGGCTTTCTGACTTATAGCCGGTGCTATTATTCTTAGAGCCTTTTTTAACTCTTTCTTTGTAACCATGTCAAATAACCAATTCTTCTATTCCTGTATTGGTTGTCCAAACAACCTTCCTTATACCAGTATCTAAGATCCTATGCATACACCGAAGACATGGGCGAGCGAGTCTAGTATGTCCCGCAGCGCCCACACGAGCCACATATAATGTGGCTCCACAAGCATCGTCGCCCACTTGTCGCAAAACAGACTCTTCAGCGTGTTCGGTACAACAGTCATAAGGCTCCTTTGCAATCATCCTCACCCTGTTTCGACCCACAGCCATCAAGCTACTACCCTTTACTATAACCGCCCCTAACCTGAATTTATGCTTAGAACCGTGAGCAGCTTTTCTAGCTCGTTTTATCCATTGTATATCTTTGTTAGACATCAACAAGTCACTGATGGGATCGGACCGGTAGTAGTATCAAAAAGATAAGGAAGGTACGGATTATCGGTGAAGGGTAATGGCTTACAAACAGGACACACTTGAACAGAAGGAGCTAAACCTACATTACATTTTGGACATACCCAGGGCTTTTCAAAACCAGATAGGGGAGGATAACGATTCATCGGTACCTTATTAACAGAAACGTAACCAGCAGTATTAGAACTTCCTAACATTATTTTTGCTCCTTAATAGGCTTTGGATTACCCTTAGAATCTAAAGCTCGTTCTCTGGGCATCACCTTTCTACCGACCATAGGTACACGAATATCATACAACCTTGTCAATAACTTTATAGTTTGATTGGTGTGGTAATAAATTCCGTTAATTGTACCATCACTAAGTTCGATTCCCTTTTCTTTTGCTTTTTCAAGTAAATGATCTCGTGCTAGTCCCCAATTCATAAGCATAAGTTCACGAAAAGCAAAAGTGTGGTCCGAAGAACGGCCCTTCCTATCCTTCACTGGCTTTCTAGATTTCTCTTGTTCCTCTTGTTGCGACTCGGGAACCTCTATTGCCGGTTCGTACTCTGGCTCATCTATCACCACAGGAATACTTACCTGACTTACCTCCTCTTCCTCCTGCTCATCATCAAGCTCTAAAAAACCATCAAGATAAGGAACAAGAGTACCAGCGTTCTTAGCCTGCATGGCAGCTTCAGACCAAGTGTAAGCCCCTTCTGATAAAGAATTGACCTCTGCGTCTGTCATCTTACCATAGGCCACGGCAATCCGTTTGTAAAATTGCTGCTCCTCCTCTCCTTCCTTCCTTTCGAGACCAGTTACTTCTATAAGCTCATTAGCAACAGACATTACCTACTCCTCGTCATCCTCGATTTCAAAATCAGAAGACTCATCATTGTCTTCCATAAAGAACAAGTAAGGTTCTCCTTGCACATCATAACTTAATCCTATACCTCCAGGTAGCGCAAAGTCTTTGTTCCCTATCCCGTGAAACAACATTTCCGCCCTAGTTGTTGGTACACCTCTTTTTATCCATCTATTATGAAACTTGATTAGATAAACGGGCCATACACGATCCTCTTGAGTCCACTTCTTTTTCTGACCACCACTACAAACTTCACAGTTTGTAGGAATACCACCCATATCTTCACCAGAATCAATAGGAAAACCCAATACATTTTTAACAGGGACGGTTAGAGCAATAGCGTTTCCCAACATAATAGTACTAATAACAATGAACCTTCCTTCTTTGTTGGAAAACTCTCTTAATACAGGGCCGTCTACCACCAACCAAGCATCTTGGTCCGCTGTATACACGGCGCGCACGCTTCCGCCCGTAGGAAACGGTCTGTTGAATTCCCCTATACGACTAATCATTTTTGTTTCTCTGTCGTAAACGTTCCACAAGCCTTTCCCTGTATCTAGCCGTTGTATATCCTCTCAACCAAAACACTCCTTTTATTCCGAACATAGAGTGTGGGTTTTTCTGTCCTTCTACAGAGGTTAACCCTTCCTCATAAGCCTTTTTAGCTCGTTTAGCATACGAAGACATAAACTCTTCGTCGCTTTCTTCTGGAGGGTTAATCTCCGTTTCCACGTAAATTCAAGTTAAGACTATTCAGTGCATAGGTTATTTGATCTACGGAAAAGTCTGTAATGTAGTTAATCTCGTTTACATTGTGTCCCATACGATTGAGATTTATAATCTCCTCAACACCATCCCTATCCAACCCAGCTTCCCGAGCTAACTCATCCAGGTCCACGTCTTCTGGGCAATCAAAATTGTCAACATAATCATAATCTTCTTCTATCATGGCACTTTATTTGGTATCCATTAAATAATAAAATATTTCCCAAATCCTACAACAATCTACCAACAAACAGACTAAAGATCAACCAGACTGTGAAGAAAAGTATTCTTTAGCCATAACTCTAAAATCATCCTCATCTTTAGAGTACCACCCCCCGGGAGTAGCAAAATCACTAGATAACCAATGACCAACACTTGTACTATCATTCAAAAATCTTTCGTGGGCCATTACTTTTATCTTATCTCTATCTACCCCATCGAGTGTTAAACCCCACATAAATATAGAGCGCCACGCTTCCAACTCAACTTGTATTAAACTTTCCCTCAAAACACCTACACTAATAACGGAATTTCCATGATTTCTACTATTTATAAAACTACAAGCGTTATCTACCGCTTTTATGTGTTGTTGAGCATATTCAATGTGTATTAAAAGATCAGCTATCAACTTTTTATTAGACAGTTTCATTTACTTCTCCAATATCGGTAGTGGCCACGTCGCACTCGCAGTGCCCGTAAAACTGCGACATGAACGATGTCGGTCATGTGGCCGTCTCCACGGTCACGGTGACGCGGTCGTCGGTCATGGCTTCACCATCTTGGCGCCGTGTGTCCGGCCTGCGCGCTCACGAGCGCGCTCCAGAAGAAGCGCGATGCAGCGCAGGGCTTCCTCAGCCGTGCGCCCTGGTGCAAACAGGTTGCCACTACTGGCAACCCACTCAGCGTCCAGAATGCCGCGCTTCAGGCGGCGCACAGTAACTTCGATTGTGCTGTCTGTCATGCGTGCCACTCCATCAATAGGCGTGCGTCGTCCAGTGCGTCTAGCGGGACGCCCTTCCGGGCGTGCCGGTCGCAGAGGTGAATGTCCACCGAGTCACGCCCAGGGCCGCTGCGCGGCAGCGTTACGGTCTGCCATCCGGCATTCGCGATGACGCCGACGAGTGAGCCGGTTTCCGCGACGGCATCCCACGGCGACGACAGAAACTCACCGCAACGCAGCGCATCGCAGACAACGATTCGGTCCATGCTCATGGCATGGTCTCCGCAGAGGGACTCGAACCCCCGGCCTCACGCTCCC
>ERZ1292623.1693-Hain-H51-01um-R1-1693-length-20720-cov-6_pt2 | contig 10107 bp, 20 predicted proteins | sample MGYA00564398_ERZ1292623 | MGnify/ENA primary metagenome ERZ1292623 (study PRJEB36523, sample SAMEA6512633) | groundwater metagenome | collected 2019-01-07 | study: AquaDiva: Metagenomics assemblies of 32 groundwater samples
AATGATATTAAAATAGGGAACTTTGAAATGCCTTGGGAGAATAAAGATGAGTTTTGGAGATGGGCTACAGAGGATTCTGGAATGCATCAAATTGGAACTGTTTATACCTCACAAGGATTCGAATTTGATTATATAGGAGTTATTTTTGGAAATGATTTAGTGTGGGATAAAGAAACTAAAAGTTGGTATGCGAAGCCGAAAAATTCTTATGATAATATGGCTAAAAGGGGGAACGATGAATTTGTAAAACATTTAAAAAATGTTTATAGAATTCTTTTAACTAGAGCACATAAGGGAGTTTTTGTTTATTTTATGGATAAGGATACTGAAGAATATTTTAGAGAAAATGCTAAAAAGCTAGGATTGAGCTTCTAACCAATTCCAAAATTTATCCTTTCCAATTATTACGTGATCTAAAACAAGTATGTTAAGTAACTTGCCTGCTTCGATAATCTTTTTTGTCATTTCAATATCTTCTTTAGAAGGTTCTGGATCTCCTGAAGGATGATTATGTACTATAATGATTGAATAAGCACTTTCCCTTATCGCCTCTTTAAAAATCTCCCTCGGATGCATTAAACTAGAATTTAGTGTACCTATGCTAATCTCTTTAGTGTTAATAATTTTGTTCTTAGTATCTAGTAAAATAACATTTAAACTCTCCTGTTTATACTCTCTAAATTTATCTGAAAAAATATTGTAAACATCCTTAGCATTTCTAATAATTTCTGTGTGCCCGTTATTAACTAATTTATTATACCTTTTAGCTAACTCAACTAAACTTAACATTTGCATTGCTTTGTTATAACTTTTGAGCTCTTTAGCCAGTTCTTTAAGACCTAAATGTTCTAATCTATTAAAATTATATTTTTTAAGTAACCTATTGCTTAATTCAATAGCGTTTTCGTCTTTATTACCTATTCCAAATATAATGGCTAATAATTCAGCATCATCTAAAGAATGAACCCCGTTTCTAGTTAATTTAAATCCTGGACGATTATAAAAAGGAATATCTTTTATTTTCATCATCTTAGAATATAAGAAAAATTAATAAAGGTTTAGTAAATCATTCATACCTTATCTAAGTATCGCTAAGTAATACCGTAATGTTTATAAATATAAAGATGATCTATCTATTGAAAGGAAAGGGGGGTTAAGCGATGGTTATAAAGTCCTTAAGAGGAAGGACTAAAAATGGTTGCTTTTTATATAAAAATTAAGAGGTAGCTAGAGGAATCTAAAAATGAATAAAAGCAAGAAAATTTCAAATAGGCAATTAATAAAGGCTATTCAAGAAGCTCAAAAAGACCCAAGTTTCATTAGAGAAGTCAATAAATTTATTAAGGCTACAACAAATGTGTATAAGTTGAATTAAGATCTAAACTTCTTTAATAAATCTTCATACTTTAAAAAATCAGGGGTTCTTAAGTTCTCCTTCATATTTATGTGCTTATAAGATTTCAATGCATGTTTTCCCAAAAGTGTCTTATTATCTCCAGAATAAACTACATCTAATCCATTAAAACTAGAACATGCAACTATCGTAAAATCTATTCTAATACTAGTATCCCAACCATAAATACCACCAAAGTTTCTATAACAATCATAATATTTCTTCGCAAGTATAGTAATCTCAATAGAATGTTCCAAAAAATGCTTACCTATTATTTCATCATACAAATTTAATATTAAGTTTCTGGCTTTTTTACTCTGTTTAGTTTTTTTGGTATCGCTCTAATCTCATCTCTTATCGGCTTATAACCATAAACTACGAATTCTTTATCGTCTTTTATTTTTCTCTGTATCTCTATAAAATCTTTTTCTGTTATTAAATGACCATAAACATTTGTATCAAAAATTACTCTTAACATGCGATATAATAAGATTTAAATATTTATAAATGATTGTTTTTTTAGAACCAAAATCTTTTTAATATAAGTAATGTATTTATAAAAAATGAATAAACTAAACTTTCTAAGTTCTGGAATTCCTTTACCAAAATCTTTATAAATAAGATAATCTTATTAGTAAGATATATTATTGGAGGATAAAATGGAAGATGCCGAAATAACAAATATGAGTTCGCGTGGGCAAGTGGTTATACCACAAGCACTTAGAAACAGAATGAAATTAAAAGAGGGAGAAAGATTTTTAGTTTTAGGAGACAAAGGAACAATTTTATTGAAAAGAATAGAAATGCCTAAATTAAAAAATTTTGACAAGTTATTAGAAAAAACACAAAATTTTGTAAAACTTAAAGGGATCACAGAGAAAGATGTAAAACAGGTTATAAATAGGGTTAGAACTTGAAAGTTGTTTTAGATACAAATATTTTTATCTCAGGCATATTTTGGAAAGGAAACCCAAACAAGATAATAAATCTATGGAAAGAAGATAGTCTCATTTTATTTACTTCTAAAGAAATTATAGACGAATTTATTGAAGTAATGGAAGACTTTAAAATAAAAATGCCTCCATCTATTATTAATGAATGGGTTGATTTAATTATAAAAAAATCAATTTTAGTTCAACCAAAGGAAAAATTTAATTTAATAAAAGATGATCCTAGTGATAACAAATTTTTAGAATGTGCTTATAAAGGCAAAGTGAATTATATAATAAGCAAAGATAAACATTTATTAAAATTAAAACAATTTAAAAATATTAAAATAGTTACACCAGAAGAATTTTTAAAAAATGAATAAACTAAACTTTCTAAGTTCTGGAATTCCTTTAAGCACTCCTAAAAAAGGATTAACAGAAGGACTAAATCAGGTTAAGAAATTAAACTTAGATGGAATGGAATTAGAATTTGTCCACGGAATTTACTTAAAAAAAGAAAAAACTCCTGAAATAAATAATTTAGTAAAAACTAATAATTTAATCATCTCATCACACGCTCCTTATTATATTAACTTAAACGCACAGGATAAGCAAAAATGGCATGCATCTATCTCATACATAACTCAAAGTGCTAAAATAACTTATTTATGCAATGGATACTCAACATGTTTTCATCCTGCGTTCAACATGAAAAATACTCCTGAAGAAATTTATAAAAAAGTAAAGGAAGCTATTGGATTAATATTAAAGGAATTAAAAAAAGAAGATATAAAAATATGGGTAAGACCAGAAACAGCAGGTAAAATTTCTCAATTCGGGAATATTAATGAAATAATAAAACTAAGTGAAGAATTTGAAAATGTCCTGCCATGTATTGATTTCTCACACCTGCATGCTTACACAAATGGAAAATATAATACAATAAATGAGTTTAGAGAAATATTAATATTAATGGAGAAAAAATTAGGAAAAAATGCATTAGATAATGTGCATTTTCATTGCCAGGGTATTAATTATTCTGAAAAAGGAGAAAAAAATCATCTAAATCTAAAAGAATCTGATTTAAATTACAAAGATTTAGTAAAAGCCTGGAAAGAATTTAAATTAAAAGGAATAGTTGTTTGTGAGTCTCCAAACGTCGAGAAAGATGCTTTATTATTAAAAGAACTTTTTAATACTTAAACCTTTTTTCGTAATTTTTATGATTCATCCACTCTATAAGAATAGAGATTACAAGTACTTGATTACCTTGGATTGAGTAAAGAAGACGCTAGGCATTTGGGAGATCATATTTCCATAAATTTGTAACCTTATACTTTTGGATATATTGCTTAGGAATTAAGTCCTTTGAAACTTGAGTCCCGCAAAAACCATTTTGTTCAATATCCCTAAATGCCCTTTCTAAGAATTTATACAACTCTTTCTCGTTGTTTCTTCCTTGCTTTAAGTCATAAAAGGCTTTCTTTAGTTTATCATCAGCGAACTGTACCTTAGTCGGTAAAATCATAACTTACTCCAAAATAAATTTTTGTTCTTTAAGAGCTGTTTTACCTTATCAGGATAGTATATCCATCCTATCTTTCCTATCTTATCAATAGAAATCTTTCTTGAATATAACAAATAATCAATTATTACGCAAAAAGTTTGGTACATCATCTTTTTTGGCATATGTTCCCATAAAGCTCTTTTTTTATAGGTTCCATCATATTTTTTTATAGCTTTTTCTACCATCAATACAGTATCTAGTCGAGGATACCTTAAAACTGTTCTAAATCTATGCTTATTCATGTTATATCAATAGATATAACAATTAATATATAAACTTTTCTAAAAACATTTATAACTATTAATACTATAGTAATAATAAGAATATTTATATATAATGTAAGACATATCTTACTTGATTAAAATGAATAATATTAATGTAACAAAAATGAGTTCAAAAGGACAAATTGTGATTCCTAGTGAGATGAGAAAGCAATTTAGTAAAAATGAAGAATTCGTAATTATACTGAATGGAAAACAAATTATTCTAAAGAGTGTTAAGGATTTTAGTAAAAACCTAAAAGAAGATTTAATCTTTGCTCGAAGAACAGAAGAGGCTTATAAAAGGCATGAAAAAGGCGAATTTAAAAGTATGGAGGCTGACGACTTCTTAAAAGAGCTTGAAAAATGGTGATCCTTGTTGATAATAAATTATAGCGATTTATTCAAAAGAAGAGGATAAAATAATCATCCTTGACTTTTACTACAAAGATGAGCAATAAATAAAGTTTATAAACAAGTTATTCTTAATAATTCTAATGAAAAAAAGGTATTTTACATTAGACGAAGCCCAAAATCTTATTCCTGAAATCAGTTTTAAATTACAAAGACTAATTAAGATTGCAAAAGCAATTAATTTAGTAAACACAATTGAAATTTCTTATGATGATGAATTACAATTAATTTTTAATGAAGTAAATTCCAGAAAAAATACACATAAATTATATTACGAGTTTTATGAAATGCTAGAAGAAATATTAAATTATGGTGCAATTGTAAAAGATTTAAATTTTGGGCTAGTGGATTTCTATGCTTTGCATAATGGAAAGGAAATATTCTTGTGCTGGCAGTTAGGAGAAAATAAAATAAAGTACTGGCATGAGGCGGATTCTAATTATGATCAGAGAAAACCAATAGAATTACTGGAAAAAGTCTAACCGATATGTTTAAAAAGGATTTCTTGATAATGGAGGAGACATGACTGGCTTTGGGGGATTAGAATTCATGTTAAATCAACAAATATGTTTTCCTCAGGAAGATAAGAACCTTTGTGGAGTCGGAGTAGGAAGGACTTTTCTATATAATTGTTTAAACATCCCATTGACTACAGCAGAGTTTATAGAAAGAGCTCAAACTGGTCACGAAATAATAGATGAGACAGAAAATGGCCCCATTTTAAAGACTCATAATATAGTGGAAGATGGTACAGATGAACCAAATTGGGATAAAATCGCAAGTTATCATAACTTAAGCATATACAAGGATCCTAATGGCACTATAAATAAAATAATGAAGCTTATAGATATAGGATTATGGCCTATTGTACATCGCCCTTTCGAATTAGATGGCGATGGTCATTACATCATTGTTTACAATATAAACGGAAAAGTGCAGTTCTTTGACCCTTCAAGAGAAGATGGTGGCTTTAAGGAAGAAGACTATGACGAATTTTATAACAAATGGTATTTAGATGGTGAAAGATGGTTTATGATAATGTATGATAAGGTTAAACACCAAGATAAGATTCCTGTGAAAACTTTATAAACTTTCTATATTCTTAATTATAATGCCTCTGCAAGATGAATATAACAAAAGAAGCTTGATTATCAAGAAAAGGCTAGAGGATTTTTCTAAAATTAATAAGGAAGATTATTTTTATGAGGCATGTTTTTGCATATTAACACCTCAAAGCTCTGCCAAACAATCCTGGAAGTGTATATTATTATTAAAGGAAAATGACTTTTTTAATAAAGACATTAATCCTGTAATTTATTTAAGCAATAAAATTAGATTTCACAATAACAAAGCTAAATATTTATTAGAATTAAAAGAAAAATGGAGTATAGTAAGCAAAAAAATAGAAGAAGTTAAAAATTCTTATAAATTGAGGGAATATCTAGTTAGTTATGTTAAAGGATATGGCTATAAAGAGACTAGTCATTTTTTAAGAAATATTGGACATAGAGATTTAGCTATTTTAGATAGACATATTTTAAAGAATTTGCATAAAAATAATGTCATTAGTGAACTTCCATCAGCTTTAACAAAGAAAAAATATCTTGAGATTGAAGAAAAATTCAAGGACTTTAGCAATGGTCTTAAAATTCCAATGGATGAATTGGATTTATTGTTCTGGAGCATGGAAACCGGAGAAGTATTCAAATAATAACTTTAAGATGGTTAAACAAGTTTTATAAATAACTAATCCTCTATCTCTTATATGGCTATTTCGTTAAGGAAGTTTCGTTTTAATAAATTAAGCGTTTTATTGTTTGTTGGATTTATAACTTCTATTGCTATTTCCCTATTAAACGGGGTATGGTCATTATATTTTGATAGTTTTTTTCATAATAATTCTCTGGTAGGATACTTTTCAACTATCTTGAGCGTAGTCGCATTAACAATGTTTTTCATATTAACTCCAATAATAGAAAAATACCAGGAGAATAAAGTTTATTTCTTTGCTATATTCTTCTCAATTGCATTATTAGTATGGCTGACTTTAATTAAGAATTTCTATCTATTTGTTATAGTAATTGTACTCTATGTTACAACAGCGGTATTAAGGTCAGAAAGTTTTGGCATAATGGTTAGGAATGAGTCAAAAATAAAGAGCATAGGCAAAAATGAAGGATTGCTTTACACATTATCTAATTTTGGATGGGTTCTTGGAGCATTATTAATTTTTTGGATATTTAGGGAATATAATATAAAATCTGTATTCATGTTCGCAGCAGCATTTACCTTAATTGCTTTAATGATTTTTTTAATGTATAAAAAACAAGTTAAGAAACCAGCGTTAATGGATCTTAGTTTATTTAAAGATTTTAAAGTTTTTTTCGAAAATAAGGAACTAAAAAAATTATATTTGTCAAGTATGGGGATTTCATTATGGCTGGGATTTATTTTTGTCTACATTCCATTATATATTGTCCAGAATAATTTCAATAAAACTTTTGTAGGATTATTCTTGTTTATTTTCTTATTGCCCTTTTTACTGCAGTATTTAATTGGAAAGAAGTCGGATATTGTAGGATCTAAATTCTTTATAGTTCTTGGATATTTAATCATAGCAATATTTACAATCGCCGCATATTATACTAATCATATAAACAATGTTCTTGTAATGTTGATTTTAGCTGGCTTTGGCGCTGCTTTTATCGAACCTACTAAAGAGATTCATTTCTTTAAGACTATCCAAAAAAAGCAGGAAGAGCATTATTATGGAATATATTTAACTCATATCGAATTTGGTTTAATTATCGGAAAATTACTTCCTGCTATCTTGTTTGCTTTTATGCCCTTCAATAAAATATTTTTGGTCATGGGGGGCCTAATGTTTTTATTCTTTATTTTCAGTTTAAGACTAAAGGATTTTTAGGATGAATAGAAAAACAGCTATAATGCAGTTGAGAGAACTAAACAAACTAGGCTCTAAAATGAGATTGGCAGCAGAAGATTGGGATCAGGAATGGAAAATCCTTATTTCTACAATAATGTCTGCTAGAACAAGAGATGAAAAAACAATTTCTATTGCTTTAAAACTATTTCAAAGATATAAAACTCTGGAAAAACTTGCTAATGCAAAATTAAACAACGTTAAAAAAATAATTAAACAAATTAATTTTTATAAAACTAAATCTAAAAATATAATTAATTGTGCTAAGTTGTTAATTAAAAATTATCATGGTAAAATCCCCGATAATATTTATGAATTGATTAAATTGCCAGGTGTTGGAAGGAAAACAGCAAATGTATTCTTATCTGAAAATGGAAAATTTGGATTAGCTGTAGACACTCATGTTTTTTTTGTCTCTAAAAGATTAGGTTGGGCTGAGAGCAACCACCCGCATAAAGTAGAAGAGGAATTAAAGAGATTATTCCCCCAAAAATATTGGAATAAGGTTAATTCAACTTTAGTAAGGTTTGGTAAAACATATACGAGCAGGAAAAAAAAGGATGAGATTTTAAGCACTATTAAAAATATAAAATAATCACATACTATTCTTAAAATTTTTTATTACAGTTGCTTTTTTTAATCTATTCATTTTTATTTTAGAAGTAAACCCAATTTCTTTATTAAACTTAATGAAATTACTTTTTTTATACAAATTAAAATAATACCTTTTTTTATCTTTTTTTAAATACATCTTGATAGGAGCAGCTTCTATGCCAAATTCTTTTAATAAATCTCTGAAACCAACCAAGATACTATTATTATCTTGAAATAATCGAATATAATCTCCATTTTTACTTACATTACCCTCATCATTATAAAAAGCCCTTATCAAACCTCTCTTGAAATCTTTATTTGAATGGATAATATTATTTGTTATTCTTTTATTCTTACCAATTGCAAAATTTTTAAAAATTTTATTTAATATTTAAACCTTTCTAACTCATGTTCATAGAATTTGTCTTATGGGGAAAAGAAATTAAAGGAAGAGATAAAAATAAATTTCTTAAAAATATTAATTTTAAATAGATTGACTATAAACTTTATCGGTAAAAGCCATTACCCCCCTTATATGCTTTATTGTTTCTTTTGCATTTGGTAAACCCCCATCATCTAAAGCCTTGGGCCCATAATTATAAACTGCTAACCCCCTTATTATGTTATGCTCTCTTCTCCCCCCAAATTTAACTTCAGCATCATAACAACATCTGATTAAAAATTTAGTCCCTGTTTCTATAGACTCGTGAGGATTAGTTCTATGATCAAAATCTTGATCTTTTGCATAATATAAAAATTGTTTTCTAAAGTTTTTTATTAATAATTCATTCTCAGCTCTTAATGCATCGTAATTTCTTTTTAGCCTTATTGCCTCTTTAAAATCATTATTATAAAAAAGAGTTCTAAATCCTCGTGATTCTTCATCGCCGTTTTCAAGCGTTCTTAATTTAGAAAAATTAGATTCTATTCTTTGTTCTAAAAAATTTAATTCTTTATTATCATAAACTTTTAATCCCATATCTTTTGCGGTTTTCCCCATAAACTGTGCTATTCCAACCGCTAATCTTGATGAAATCGCTAACGGATTATATTTAGATTCGAGATGAAAATGATAAATTAATACTTCTAAAGGAACATCAAAAGTAATAGCATGTTTTAGCCTGCATTCATTAATAAAATCTATGTATGGTTTTGCTTCTGGAACTTCCTTTAAGATTAGATCATGACTATTTATTAAACCAAGGCCAAAATTTGGCGATGTAAGAAATAAAGACAAGCTTTCTATAAAACTTCTTCTGTTTAATTGCATCATAATTTAAATAAATAGAAAAGTTATAAAAAGATTACTAATGCGGAATATCAATGCATTTATCTTTTCCATTAGGATCTTATTCTTGGGTTTACAGCGGTAGTAGAAAAATCTTGGAGTTCTTCTAGGCTTATCCCATAATTTCTTTTATTTTGATATATTTTTGTTGTTAAACTTGTCCTTGCAATTGAGTCTCTTTTATCTTCAGCTGGCCATGGTCCTGCTTGAGCATTTGCACGCGAGTATGAAGAAAATAATATAGTCAATGCAGTGCTTCCTACGAAAAAGTAATCTCTGATTCTTAATTTTTTTGATGTGTTCATTTTGAAACTGCAAATTTTTAAGTTATTTTTTGACTTCCAGAACCATTGCTATTTTTGGAAAGAATACTTAAAAGATTATATGCTGCTCTCTCACCGTTATATATAGGAAAATCATGACTTCCAATAACTCTTATTATTTCAAGATTGTCTATTGAATTTCTAAGTTGATTTTCATTTGAAGAGTTTAATTTGAAGAAAACGTCATTTTCTGCATAGATTATAGTAATAGGTATGCCTCTTATTTTTAACTTTTTCCATGAGTCATTAGTCATATCTTTAACTAATTTATAAGTATTTGGCAAATCTTTAATTATATTACTCAACCATGGTTTCTTTATCTCTTTTGCAAATCGTTTTGCTCTTTCAACTCCTTCTTCACCATCATAAGGATCTTCTCCTCCAATATAACCATA
>ERZ1292623.3242-Hain-H51-01um-R1-3242-length-13975-cov-18_pt3 | contig 10106 bp, 8 predicted proteins | sample MGYA00564398_ERZ1292623 | MGnify/ENA primary metagenome ERZ1292623 (study PRJEB36523, sample SAMEA6512633) | groundwater metagenome | collected 2019-01-07 | study: AquaDiva: Metagenomics assemblies of 32 groundwater samples
GATTATTATCCAAATACAAGATACCTAAACTCTTAAGATTTCCAATTGATTCTGGAATACTTTTTAATTGATTATTATCCAAATACAAGATACCTAAACTCTTAAGATTTCCAATTGATTCTGGGAGTTCTTTTAAATCAATTTTATTGGCATCAAGATAAATAATTTTCTTGTTTTCAAGTCTTATTCTTCCTTTATTATCTGTTTGATAAAAATCTATTGGGTGTTTATATACTGGCCAAAACAATCCATAGATTGCATCATATTCTTCTTTTGGAATTTTTGAAGTTGTATCTTTTGAACTAAATAAATAATCTGATTGTACTTCTCGTATCTGTGCTTCGGTTTTATATACGCCCGTTTCTATTCCCAAAACTATAACTGAGATCATTGCACTTTTTGTTATTTTATTAATTAGGTTTTTCATTTTAATAGATTACCTCAACTCTTTTTTGTCTTAATTCGTTTAATAAATTTTTTGATTCCTGATCCAGCTGATTGTTCCATAAAGAGAGCTCCTCAAGATTTTCAAGATTTCCAATTTCTTTTGGGAGAGTTTTTAAGTGGTTGTTATCCAAATATAATATTTCAAGATTTTTAAGATTTCCAATTTCTTTTGGGAGGTTTTCTAATTTATTTCTATCCAGATACAATGTTTTAAGATTTTTAAGATTTCCAATTTCTTTTGGAAGTTCTTTTAGTTTATTCTCTCCTAAATACAGCTCCTCAAGATTTTCAAGAGCTCCAATTTCTTTTGGGAGAGTTTTTAAGTTGTTGTTATCCAAATATAATATTTCAAGATTTTCAAGATTTCCAATTTCTTTTGGTAGGTTTTCTAATCCATTATCTTCTAAATGCAACTTTCTAAGATTTTTAAAAGAGCCAATAGAAGAATAAATACTATCCAATACAATTTTAGAAGCATCTAAATAAACAATGCTGTTTTCTTCAATTTTTATTTTTCCTTTATTTTCTTTTTGATAAAGATCCTTTGGATTTATTCCGACAGAGTTGAATAATTCATAAACTGCTATGCTTTCTTCCCTGTAAACTTTTGGTTTTCCCTTAAATTCAGCGAGGGTTACAAGATTTTCTTCCTTTTCACTATTAAGTTTAATAACGCTATCTTTTGATGTTAATGCTGAACTATTTTCTGTTTTTTCAACTTTTTGAGAATAAGAATTAAAAACTAAACTTCCTGCAAGAATTAAAGTTGAAATAAGATTTTTCATTTTAAGTAAAAGAAAAAAGAATTTATTTACTTTTTGGATAAACTTCTTCTAATCCTAGTAATCTTGCAATCCAGTTGATGAATCTTTGCCACCAATTTAATGCATTAGGTTCTTCGTCGCTCAAGTCAATTGTTGGTCCTATTGTTATTCCAGTATTATTTCCTGTTTCAAAAGAAGGATCTTCAGTTTCATCATCATCTTCTTTGTCTTCATCAATCTCGAATTTAATTGTTAAGCTTGCTGTGTTTCCCATTAAATCTGTTGCAGTGTAAATAACTGTGTATTCCTCGTCGTCATCAAGGTTTAATAGAGCTGACCAAAAGTTAAGGTTTGAGGTTTCTGTCATTGTTACGTTTGCTGCGCTATTGATGCTGTATTTAACAATAGCGTTTTCATTTGTAGAAACTTTTAGTGTAACATCTGTGTCGTCTAATTCTTCATTGTTTAATGGCGCGATTGCAGTGATTGTCGGCGCTGTTAAATCATTTACATTGAATGTGACTGAAGCATTTCCTAAATTTCCAGCAGTATCTTTAGCATAAACCGTCCAAGTGTTTGAACCTTGCTGTGGAATTAAATTTGAAAATGAATTTGAAACTCCGTTGTTGCAGGATACTGCACTTGAATTTGTAACTCCACTATTTAAAGAATACCAACAGCTCTGTAAATTTCCTTCAGCATCAGTTGGAATATAAGTTAAATTTGTTACAGCAGTTGTGTAAGTCATAACTGTAGGGCTTGTGATTACAATAGTTGGAGCAGTATTTGGATTCGGAGAAACAGTTACATTTACATTTCTTGTTGCAGTTGCTGAATTTCCAGCTGAATCTGAAACACTATAATTTACCGTATATGTTCCTGCTATAGCTGTGTTAACACCATTTACAACAATAATTTGTGAAGTTAAATTTCCGTCAACATTATCCCAAGCAGTAGCGCCTGCATCAGTATAAATACTATTAAGAAGAACAGTTTCAGGATTATTTCCTAAAATAGTAATTACTGGGGGGGTTGTATCAACAGGATTAATTACAAGAGTTAAATCTGCAGATTCTACTCCAGTATTTGTTATAGCTGAAAATCTAAGAGTAAAAGTTCCTACACCAAGAGTATTTGTATCTAAACCTTGTGTTTTAGTCCATAAATGTGTAGAACCATATTGTGTTCCTGGTTCATTCCAAGATGCAAGTAAATAAGTATTTGATCCTTGAATTGCTTCAAGTTTTTCTGAAGAGACAGCTATATTATTATGTGAAGAAGCAGTTAGAACAAGATTAAGTGAAGCTCCTTGTGATACTGTCATTGAATTTGCGCTTGGGTCTGCTTCAAAATCAAACCAAATTCCTGCAGAAACCATTGAAGCAAGAGCTAAGAAAAAGGTTATTCCAAAGATTATGCTAAATATATTTTTTGTTTTCATTTTATTTTTTACTTTTTATTTTTTCTTCTTTTAATATTTTTTCTTCTTTTATTTTTTCTGATTTGTTTTTTGATTGACTTAAAGTATATTTTATTCCTAATGAACCTAAATTCATTGAATTTTCTCCAAATACATGGCCAAATTCACCATAAATTGAAATATTTTTTAATGCATTTTCTTTTTTGCTAAGAGGATAATATTCTAAACCAGCTCCAACATAAACTGGGCTTCCTTTGAAAAGAGATTTATTTGTTGCAGAAGTATTTGTTTCATTATAGGACTGAACAGATGATGAGTCCTTAATTCCTGCGATTTCCATATATTCTTCACCTGAGCTTGTCATTGTTTTGTTTGTTTTTTGCCCTAAAAGTCCTGCTTTAAGATTTGCTTCTAAAGCTGGAGCAAGAACATATGAAAGATTTAATCCAAGACCAAAATTATTTGCAATTTCAGTATTTTCATTTATTTTTGTTCCTGTACTTACAAAATACATTTCTGCAGGCAAGTTTATTAATTGTCTAAAGCCATCTTCTTGAGTTATATTTTCAAGAGATTTTGTTGAATTTGAATATGAAAAATAAGGACCTATGAAAGCGTTTTCACTAATTTGAATTTGCGGGTTAATTTCTCCGACAAATCCATTTGGAATAGTATATCCTGCTCCAAATTTTATTCTTCCAAATGATTTTCCTTTTTCTTCTTCTTTTGCTTGTTCTTTTACTGGTTCTTTACCATCTAAAAATGCGAAGTTTTTGAATTCGTAAGCTTTTCCATTGATTAAATTTCCACTTAAATATATTTGTTCAGCTTTTTTAGAAGATAAATATTTTCTGCCTAAAGATTTTAATGTATCAATTCCTTCTTGGTGAAGCGCTTGATCAACAATTTCGCTTTCATTTAAATCAAGCCAATAAACTTGATTAGGTTTTCCTACTAAATATTCTACTGTTCTGTCTTTAGGTTTAATATCTTCATAGATAACCATTCCATCTGCTGGGAAAATAGCGCCTATTCTTTTTCCTTCTACAACTTTTTGTTTGCCTTCTTCTTCTAAGGTATTAATTGTATCAATAGGAAAATAAACAAACGTTCCATTATCTGTCATGATTGTATGGAATCCTGCTGCTTGCGCTTCAGTTTCACTAAGAACTATAACTCCTCCACCTTCTCCTTTTTTCATAAAAAGATTTTCAATATTTTTTTTATCTTTTTCATCTGCACGATATTTTATTACATCAACATCTTTTCCTCCAACTTGAGCTTTTACAGGAGCATATACTAATCTTGGTATAAGTTCATTATTTCCTCTCATAGTTGAAAAAGTTGGATAAGCTCTAACTGTTTCTATATTAGAAGCATCTTTATTAGTTTTATCTATAATAACATAACCTGGAATATCATAAGCATTAAGCATATCTTTTTGTAAAACTTTAGTTCCTGCTGAACTTCCTTTTTCATTTAATGTAGAAACTTGAGCATTTGCATTGCTAGAATATAAAAAAGGCAAAGCGAACAATGATGTTCCAAGGGCAACTTTTTTTCCTGCATTCAAAATCTTTTTTACAAGATTGTTTTTTGTCATGTTATAGTCCATGAAAATGGGGTTTATAAATCTTTTGCTATTGTTGTTATTCTTTAGTTTACACACTATTATGTAATTTCTTTGGAGTGTTTAAATATTTTACTAACGGAGATTTAAATATTTATCTGATTTAAAATTTTAATGCTAAATTTTTTTTGTAAGCAGTTTAAATTTTTATTTTTGCAATTTTAGCAAAAACACTATGCGTTTTGACAAAGAATGAACTTTAAAAAATAAAATCAAAATTTTTTAAACCGACTTAATTCAAAAGATTAATAAAATCTTATTTAGTTTGATTTATATGCGTGAGTAGTTCAGTGGTAGAACGTCTCGTTGCCAACGAGGTGACCCGAGTTCGAATCTCGGCTCGCGCATTACTCCCGACCCCGATTTTTGAAATTAATTTTAAAAGATAACAAAAATCAAAGTCGCTCGGGCTCGCGTACCCCTCTCATATAATTAATAAAACAAAAACTAAAATAAATATTTAGAATAAGATTATATTCTGTTAGAATAAACTTTAAAAATAACGAGTGTAATAAAGAAACATGAAAAAATTACTTTTAGCTATTTTAATAATATTCATTCTTGCTCCTATAATCTTAGCGAATAATCTAACTAATGATATAATAGTCCTTTCAAAAACTGAAATGGGAACAAATGAAACAGAAAACCAAATAACAAATTTAAATTCAGAAAATCAAATAAAAGTTGGAGTTTATGTTTTAAATCTTGGAAAATTTGATATTTCAACAGGAGCATTTACTATAGATTTTTATTTATCATTAAAATGCGAGAGTGTTTGTCTGAAGCAGGATTTTGAATTTATGAATGGCAGGGCTTCTTCAGTTGATAAAATTATTGATGGGCCTTATGAGAAATTTTACAGAATACAAGCAAATTTGAACAGCCAAGTTGATTTGAAAAAATTTCCATTTGATCAGCAAAACATTCAAATTATAATTGAAGACAAGAAAAAAACAATTGAAGAATTGGAATATGCTCCCGATTTTGAAGCAACAGGTATCGACGATTCAATTGCTTTTGTTGGCTGGAATCTTGAAGAGTGGAAAGCTGAAGCGCGAATCCATAATTATGAAATATATGATGAAGATTATTCACAATATGTTTTTACAATTCCTATTTCAAGAATTAAGATTAGTGCAATTTTCAAAACATTTCTTCCAATTTTTTTTATACTTCTAATAATGCTTTCAAGTTTTGTTCTTGATCCAGACAAAATAACTACAAGATTAGCGATGGTTGGCTCTGCATTAGTTGCATCAGTGATGTTTCATATTTCTTTAGGCAATCAAATTCCGCCAGTTGGATATCTGACTTTTATTGACAAATTTATGGTTTTAACTTATTTCATAATTTTATTAAGTTTTATTTTTAATGTTTTTTTGTTAGAATTGCATGAGCAGCATAAAGATAAATTAGTCCAGAAATTGCATGAGTTTACAGAATTTACAATGTTTGTAATTGTTCCCATATTATATTTCCTGTTGTTTGTCTTTTTTATGTAATTCAAATTTAATTAAATAATTTTTTATAATTTTCTTCTATTATCTTTTCAACTTCAATTAAAGGCATTTTTTTTATTTCTGATATTTTTTTATAGCTTTCAATTACATTTGCAGGTTCATTATCTCGGAATTTGTCGGGATGCAAAAAGGGGGAATCTGTTTCGCAGAATAATTGTTTAAGGGGAGTTTTTTCAACTATTTTTTGAAAATGCTCTGAATGTTTGACATTTGCGGGAATTGACAAATACCATGAATTATTAATAATTCTGTTTACTAATTTCATATTCCCGTTAAAGCAATGCATAATTATTTTATCATACTTTAATTTTTCCAACAGATTAATGCATTCATTTTCAGCTTTTCGTGAATGTATAACCACTGGAACATTTAAGTCTCTGGCTAAACTCACGAATTTTGTCAGATTCTCTTTTTGAGTTTCCAAGGTTTGTTCTGAGTTTTCTTTTAAATCCAATCCAACCTCTCCAATTGCAGAAATTTTTTCTTTGTTTTTTCTGATAAATTCAATTTCAGAATCAATCTCTAAATTAGCTAATTTTAATGCGTCTGTTGGATAAATTCCTAAAGCAATTTCTATTTCTGTGAATTTTATCTTTAATTTTAAGATTTCTTTGTTTGATTTTGGGCTTGTTCCGGCCGTTAGAATTTTTACATTCTGCTTTTTGGCATTTTTAATAAGGACATCAATCTTTTTACAAATATCAATGTGAGAATGAATATCTATAAACATTTTGAATAATTCTCCAGAATTATTTTAAACATTTTTCTAAATCCTCTTTTTTTAAAACTAAATACCTAAATGAAAACAATTGCTTTTCTCTTTTCCATAAAAATAAGTAAGCCCGGCATTGTCCTAAGACCATACCGGGGATTTAATAATCACTATAAGTTGCGATGGTTTTTAATCTTTTCTCTCTTTTAGAAAAATGGTCCGTACAAGAATCGAACTTGTGTTTGTTCGGTGTAAACGAACTGTTCTGCCATTGGACTAACGGACCTTAATATTAGAATAATATAAAATTAATTTTTAAAAGCTTCTATTAGCAAACTTTATAAGTAAATAATCTTTTTCTTTAATATGGCTGACGATAATATCCCTGAAATGAATCTAGGAAAAAAGCATGCCCCTATTAAAGAATCTGCAGATGCGCAAACGTCAAATCCAGAACAGTTTAAAAAAGAAATAGAGAAAACTAAAAAAGAACTTGAAAAATTAAAAAATTTTATTTTAAAAAAATTCCCATATATTCAAGCAATAAGTATTTTGCCTCCGCAGGCAATCAGATTTTTTATTGAAGAAGAAGATGTTCCTAAAGACGCAGAAAAACATACGCACTTGCATTTAATTATTCCAGATGAAAAAGAAAAAGAGATTTCTAAAATAAAATCTGAGATTATAAAACAGCTTGAAAAAGTTGAACCGAAGGTTTGGATCCATATTAGAACTACTGCTAATATCTGGGAAATTTGCCTCGACCAAAAATTTGAATTAAACAGCGCAATTGCAATGTCTTTTCCTCTTTATGATAAAGGAATTCTTGGCGCATTGAGAGTTGCAGAAATTCACAAATCATTAGTTTTGCAAAAATTTGAAAAATATGTTGTTTCATATGTTATTGCAGGAAGTTTGGTTAGAGGAGAAGCGATAAAAACCTCAGATGTTGATGTTTTTGTTATTATTAATGATACCGATGTTAAAAGAATGCCGCGCTTGGAATTGAAAGAAAGATTAAGAGGAATTATTCATCAATATGTTGCAGAAGCTTCTGCTCTTGCAGGCGTTGAAAATAAACTTGAACCGCAGATTTATCTTTTGACTGATTTTTGGGAAGCTGTAAAAGATGCTCATCCGGTAATGTTTACATTTATTCGTGATGGCGTGCCGCTTTATGACAGAGGAACTTTTATGCCCTGGAAAACTCTTCTTCAAATGGGAAGACTTAAACCTTGTCCAGAAGCAATTGATATGTTTATGTCAATGGGCGACAATACAACAAAAAGGGCTGAAAGAACTTTATTAGAAATTGTCATTGGAGAGATTTATTGGGGCGTAATAACTCCAAGCCAGGCCTTGCTTATGCTTTATGGTCTGCCTCCACCGACGCCAAAACAAGTTGTTTCTGAAATGAAAAATATTTTTGTTGATAAAGAAAAAATGCTTGAAAAAAAATATCTGGACATTCTTGAAAATATTGTTATACATTATTATAAAGGATATGAACATGGAAAAATCAAAAAAGTTTCAGGAAAAGAAGTGGATAAACTTTTGGGAGATATGGAATCCTATATTAAAAGAATGAAAGAATTAAGAGAACAAATTGAAAAAAGAACAAGCGAGAAAACTATTGAGCAGATTTACAAAGATGTTTTTGAATTATTGGGACAATTAACAAAGCAAAAATTGCAAACAAAAATTATACAATTTTTTGAAAAAGATTTTGTCAAGTTCGGAAAATTCACTCATCAGCATTTGAGAATATTAAATGACGTAGTTAAAGCCAGAGCTGATTTTAAAAAAGGCAAATTAGATTCGCATAAAGTTGACAGCGCCAGAAAAAATGCAAGTATTCTAATTAATGACTTAATTGAATATTCTCAAAGATGTGAATTGATTTCTTTAGACAAAGGGAAGATGATTATTAAATACAAAGACAATGGAACAGATAGAACTTCTGAACTTCTAAATTGCGAAAATGTTAGTTTTTTATTTAAAGATAATAAAGTTAAAAAATTAACTGATAAAATTGAAGATGCAGATATAGATGAAGTTACCAAGGCAATTGAAAAACAAAAGGGAAAAAGAGAAGTTCAGGTTAATCCAAAAGTTTTTGAATTGCTTAAGCGAGAATTGGGCGGGTTTGAGATTGTTTTGTAAGAATTAATTGAATGATGTTGTAATTCTATAATTAATACAACCATAATATTTATAAACTTCAAATTTTTATGAAACGAATGAGTAAGATAAGAAATGTTCTTTTAGGAGCTTCTTTAGCAGGATTGTGTCTTCTTGGCTGGTGCAATAGAAAGGGAAATATTACAATCAATGAACAAAAAGATAAAATTACTGGACTAGAAATAAAAGTAGATGCATATTTAGGATTTTTTGGAATGTTAAACGCTAAAACAGTTCTTTATTCTGATTCTGTCCATAAACTCTCAAATCTATACAATAAAAATCTTTTAGAAAATGATAAACTTAATAAAAAAGTTAATGAATTATCAAAAAGAACAAATGGAGATAATTCTCTCAAGGGGTTGAGAGAGAAATATAACTCTTTATCAAAGAGGTATAATAACTTAGAAAATTCGTACGAACCATTACTTAAGGAAAAAGATAAATTTTATGGGTTATACCAAAAAGAAATTTCTAAAAATAAAGAGTTAACTTCTTTGTTAGGCAAAAATAGCGTTTCCACCGAAAAGATATATTTAAATGTACAGCAATCAAAAGAAACAACTAAAAAGTATAATGCAAAAAATGAAAACCTTTTTCGAAACTGGAAGTCCATTACTCCAAGATTCTTTAGTGTTGGAGAAGAATCAATTAGTTTTAAGGACAATAGTCCAGAAGATATGGAGGCATTCGCAAGATATGAAAGCGGGAGATTAATTCCTTTAAAAAAAATAGAAGATTCTGATAAATGCAGTAGTTTTTATCTGCCTTATATTGATTTTAACAAAGGAACAATTTTTGTTTATGCAATTGATAAAGATGGAAATACCTCTAAAGAATATTCTGTTTATATCTTAGATGGAATTGTTTCTAAGAAAAAAATCGATTAAATTAATTTTTCTAAAAATCTTTTTATTTTTAAAATCTGTTTCGCAAAACCTTTATAAATCATCTCTTTCTAAAGCAAATATATGACTAGCACCCTTGATATGCAGGATTTAAGATATCTTAATTTGTTTGCTCAAATAACAAAAGTTAATACAAGATATTTTTTTGAATATAATAATATGCTTGTTTTCTGCGTTCCAAGAAAATTAATTAAACAAGCCCTTGGACAGAATGCAGAGAATTTAAAAAAGATGAGCAGTATAGTCGGAAAAAGGATAAGAGTTGTTGCTCAGCCCGACGGAGTAGAAGATGCCAAAGAATTTATTGAACGTGTTATAAGTCCGCTTACATTCAATAATTTAGAGATTACAACTAATGAAATAATTATGAATGCAGGCAGGATGAATAAAGCTCTATTAATTGGAAGAGAAAAAAGGCGGTTAAATGAAATGCAGAATATAATAAAATATTTTTTTAAGAGAGATTTTAAGATTATTTAATCTCTCAGAGTGTTTTCGTAAACTCAAACAAAAGAGAGATTTTA
>ERZ1292623.5484-Hain-H51-01um-R1-5484-length-10106-cov-9_pt1 | contig 10106 bp, 9 predicted proteins | sample MGYA00564398_ERZ1292623 | MGnify/ENA primary metagenome ERZ1292623 (study PRJEB36523, sample SAMEA6512633) | groundwater metagenome | collected 2019-01-07 | study: AquaDiva: Metagenomics assemblies of 32 groundwater samples
TTTTGATATCTTCATCTAATTCTAAAAATAATTCATCTAAATATTCTTTCTTGGAAACTTTTTCTAATTCTTGTATATATCTCTTGAAAAATACTTCATCCATAAATATTAAATTCCAGGATATCACATTTTCTTTAGAACAGCTATCAGATGTGCATTCTAAGATAGGATTTAAAACATGAATTGCTCTTGCTCCGCAATCTCCATCATAACCAATTGGTTCTAATTTAGATGTTACTGGGTTATAATAAAATCTAATATTGCTCCATTGAGAACCATGTGAACATCCTAGTACAGTAACTATAGCAAAATATTTTGCGAGTTTGTCAACATCAAAAGCCTCATGAGTTTTTAACTCTCCATTTCTAAAAAGCTCCAATAAATCCCTTGCTTTTATAAATTGCTCGGATAAGTAAGGATCTAATGCAATTTTATCATTATCAAAAGTTCCTATAGGGCTGGTATAAGAGAGTTCTGGATAGATATAATAACTAATATAATTACCGCTATCTGCCTCATTATCAAAATAACTATAACCTCTTAAAAACTCTTCATTAATCCCTTCATCGTCAAATTTAATAATTACTCCTTCTCTCCTATTATTATTTTCGATTAATTGCTTTTCAAAATGTTCTTCAATTGCATATATCCCTTTATTCTCCCCATTTATAACCACCTCTATAAAACCATATCTAATATTCATTATATCATCTTTTTTTAATGCATTTTGAAAAATCCATTCATTAAGATAGTTTCTTGTATTAGGAGCTTGTATCGAAAAAGTTTTCATGCCAAATAAAGTATCATCTCCTTTTACTTTAATTCTGAAGGACCATTTATCACTTTCTAAATGATCAAGAGCATCTCCTTTTAACCTAAGCCTCACTTTTGTTTCTTTATCATTATATCTTATATTAGCCGGAACATAATCTTTTTCAGCTATCAAACCTGTTTCCAATGCTTGTTCGCGTTGATATTCTATTAGCTTAAAATCCGTAAAACCGATATCAATAAATAATTTTTCTGGATTTGAAAATTGTCCATTTATATAATTAAAAGGAATTTTTATGTTTTCTTTACGAATCCAATCGGCATTAGTTACAAAATTTTTGGCTTTATTATGTATATTAAAATAATCCACAATACCTATCACAGTTTTAGAAGGGTTATCAAGAGTCCCAAAAAAACCAGAAATCAAAAGTCCAGAAAAAATACCCATTAATAGAATTATCATGATGAAAATAACAGAAAAAATAATAAAACTTTTTCTATTAAACAAAATTCTACCGATGATTTTTAAGGCATTTTTCGAGTAATCAAAAAAATCCTTTTTCTCATTTATTTTTATTTTCATTTTATTATGAGAACAAAATTTATTCAATATAAATTTGATTTTTCAAGATAAGTAACACTAATGGATTCGGATAAAGAGTTTAATTCTTCTTTTGTTTTTTCTAATTTGTAAAAAGAATCGAAATCAACTAAAAATGAAGCCTCTAATCTATCATCAGATTGATCAAATCTCTTTAGATGCACAGATGCGCAATATTTATGCAATATAGCTATAATATCCTTTAATTTAATATTTTTTCCAGAAACAGTAATGTATAAGTTCTGATTTTCTTCTTTTTTTAGAAAAAAATGCCTTCCATAAATCAATAAAGATATTATGGTAAAAGCCATTATAGTAATAAATAACTGGCCTGCTCCTAATCCTAATCCAATGGCAATAGTTAAGAATAAAAAAGCCAATTCTTCTGGCTCTTTTATTGCAGCTCTGAATCTAACTATTGACAATGCTCCAACCAACCCTAATGATAGTGCCAGAGATGACTTTACAATCATTATAATTAAAGTAGTGGTAGTTGTTAATAAAACAAAATTTGATGAGAATTTTTTTCTATTAGAAATAGAAGTGCCATACCTGACATAAAGTTTGCTCAAAATATATGCCAATATTGCCGCAACTATTAAGGACAAAATTAAATAAGAATAATCTACCTGAACCTGCTGACTTGCAATAAACTCTTCGAAAGTTTGTAATCTCGTTGGTATTGCCATGCTTTTTTTGATAATTAATTAATTAAAAAAGCTTTTTAAATATATCCATATAAGTATTGTTATCTAATTAAAATGCCGGAAATTAACAAAAATAATGATAGATTTGCGAACATATTTTATAAATCTATAATAATTATTCTTGTAATCCTTGCCTTTCTGTCTTTTGTATCCAGTGGATATTTAGATGAGGATTTTTTCCTTAAAAAAAGCCAAGATAAAGAATTGCATTCTGATACTATTCAAAAAATTTATATTTTTCAGAAAATTTTGCTGATTGCTGAAACATTTTTTGTGTTTTTGATTCTAATATTTTTACATTTCAATAAAAAAATTTGTAATTGCATTGACAAAAATAAGCTATTATTTCAAAACTTATTATTATTAATAGGAACAATTCTTGTTTTTATTTTTATTGGAGAGATTATAGCAAGAATTACTCTTTCAAATGATAGTGTTGGTGGGGATTTTGGCCCTGGCTCAATAAAATTTAATCTTAACATACCAAGAAACCAAGATGGAATGAGAGATAGGGACTTTACAATAATAAAACCAGAAAATACTATAAGAATTGCTGCAATAGGCGACTCATTCACATATGGATGGGGTATAGAAAATAGCAATAATGTTTATCCAAAAGTACTAGAAAAAAAATTAAATAACATTTCTAATATCAATTATGAAGTCTTGAATTTTGGATTGCCAGACAGCAATACAGAAGATGAGCTATTAATTATAAAAGAAAAAGCTCTTAAATATAATCCAGATATAATAATTCTGGGATATTATATTAATGATTTAGAAAACATTGATTCTAATAATATAGAGGAAAATTTTTACATAGAAATGCCATATATTGGATTCATATTGAGAAACTCTTTCTATCTTTATTATTTCTTTGAAACGAGGTCAAATTACTTAATAGAAAGATTTATCTTAAAAGATCCTTATTCAAAAATAATACAAAAAAGATTTGAATCTGAAATCAACAAAAATCATTCTGAAACTATCTTCAAAGAATTAAAAGCAATAAGCAAAAAAAATAAGATGCCGGTTTTGATAGTATCATTTCCTGCAATATATAAGCTTGATGATTATTATCTTTTGAATGCAAATGAATTTATAAATGAAATAGCAGATGAAAATGATTTTTATTTTGTTGATATGTTTGATATTTACAAAAATTATGATGAAAATGAACTTATCGTGAGTATTTATGACAGGCATCCGAGTGAATTTGGGCATGAACTTGCCGCTGATGCAATTCTTAATGAGCTTAAGGAAAAAAAGTTATCTGATTAATCTAAAAAGAAAATTTCAATCTCCTAAAATTTTCCTTTTTAATTTTATTTTAGTCATTTCTTCTATATTCTCTCTAGCAATTTTTCCGTATTTTTTCTCAATCTTATCTAAAAATAAAGGATAAGTATGGTATTTTAACCAAGCTTCATCTCTGAATTTCAATATTTCTCTAGGAGATAAATATTCAGTTGGCAATGGTTTTGTATCATAAGAATGAAAAGAATAGCCTGCATAATTTTCAGGCAACTCGTATCCTTTTTCAATTGCTTCTTTATATAATCGGCTTCCTGGCAAAGCCATAACAGCATAGGCATTGCAGGCTAAAGTGCATAATTCCAAGCTTAAATCTAAAGTATTTTGCATCGTTTTATAATTATCTCCAGGAAGTCCAAATAAATAATTGGCAATTATCTCAATTCCAGCTTCATGAACCATTTTAACAACATCGCGGATATTTATATCTTCAAAATTGCCTTTTGTGACTTTCAGCCGAATTTTCTTTTCACCGCTTTCAATTCCTAGAGCCAGCCATTTTATTCCTGCATCTCTAATTATTTTAAGATTTTCTGGTTTTCTAATTGTGTCAATTCTTGAGTAAGCCCACATATTTAATTTATCCCCATAACCTTTATCTATCAATAGATGGCATAAAGGAAGATAATATTTTTGATTTAGCAAAAACATCTCATCACTAATTTTTAATGTTCTGACTCCTAGTTCAACTAACTTATCAAATTCTTTTATTATAAATTCTGGAGACCAAAATCTCATCTTAGAATAATCTGAAGCAACTCCAATGGGGTTGTTATCAGTTCTATTTATAATGTTAATCATACAAAAAGAACATTTAAATAAACATCCCAAAGAAGTGTATATTGCTGCATAGGGAGTTCTATTCTCTTCTTTATATTCAGCATGCCACATAGGAGCTCTATATAAATCCAGCGGCTTTTTTTTAAATGGAAGTAAATCCCAGGCATAGCCTGGCAGATCAATGTCCATTCTCTCTTGCGGAACAACTCTTTCAGCCCCAGTTAGATATGACATGCCTTCTTTCCTAAACCCAATCCCATTAACTTTTTCTAAATCATTAATATTATAGATATTTGTTTTTAATAAATTCCTTAAAGCATAAACTCCTTCATTTGTAAAAACAATATCAATACTTTTTTCATCTTCTAATGTTTTTATAGGAAGGGATTGTACATATGAGCCAATTGCCGAAATAGGAATATCGATACCAGATTCTTTTATAGCATTTGCTAATCTAACAGTACCGCTCATATTTACTGTACCAGAATTAGGATTCTGGCCATAAACAACAAAGGATATTAAGCGCGGATTTTTTTTCTTAACTCTGTTGACTGCATCTTCTATATTCAACCTTTCAGCATTAACATCAAGAATCTCAACATTATAGCCTGCTGAACGACATGATTGAGCCAGCAATAATGCCCAAGTTGGAGTTTCTATTGCAGAATATTTGTTCTCCAAATCTTGATAAATTTCTTTGTGACTGCCTGGATTCACAAACAGAACATCTAACACATTTTCATATTTCATAATTTCATAAAATCTCTTATTATTAAATATTTTTATATATTTAATAAATCTAGTAATTTTTTGTGTAATTTAGTATTGGCAACTAAAATCGATTCATCATCTAAATCCCATTCCTTGGCATTAATATTAGTAACTTTATTTCCAGCCTCTCTATTAATAACAACGCCAGCTGCCATGTCCCATGGCTGTAAACTTAAAGCTACATAACCATCATAATTGCCATTGGCAGTCACAGCCAAAGGAACAGAAGCGCATCCAGTACAAAAAGTGCATGCCATTCCATTTGGAGCTAGTAATTTTTCAATATATTGGGCTAAAACAGCTCTTTTAAATTTCTTAGTTTCCTTGCCACTATCAAATCCAATCATAGCATGATTAATATTTTCTTCTAAACTTGGTGAAATAATGGAATAACTTGAAATAAATTCACTACTATAAACCCCTCCTCCTTTGACTGCTTGATAAAGTTCTTTCCTTTTAGGAGCATAAGTAACTCCTACAACAGGCTCTTTGCCAATTGCAAAAGCTATATTAACACTAAAATGATCAGTCATTTTTCTTGTATATCCAATCGTACCATCTAAAGGATCTATAACCCAACTAAACTTAGAACCACTTTCTTTATTGACATCTTCTTCAGAATAAATATTATGTTCAGGATATTTTTCATTAATCCTTTTTCTAATCAACTTATCACTTTCTTCATCAACTTTTGTTTTAAAATGCTGCCTTGCGTTCCAATCTTGTTCTTGAAAATCATAATAATATTTCATAAGAACTCTATCTCCAGCTTCTTTTGCAAGTTTAATTGCAAAATCTCTATATTCTTCCAAAAATTCCAAACTCATTTTCTTTGAAAAAATCTGATGGTTTAAATAATTAATTATTAACTATCATATAAATCTGGCAATTCTATTAAAATAGTTGACTTATCATTAAGAAAAGCTTTTTTGTATTCTTCCATAATAAAGTTTTTGTCAGTTAACTTTACTATATTAATGTTCTTGCACATTTTCATCAATGCTTCTGTATGGTCTTGTGAATGTTGAGGCCCTGGAAACAATGGTTTCACGCTTCCTATTGATGTCCTGATTATCACTTTTGGCTTGAATTGTCCATCTGACATTTCTTCAAATTTGTCAAGGTGATTAACAAGCTGATTTAATGCCAATACTAGAAAGTCCATTCTTGGAAATATACTTATTGGTATTAACCCATTCAAAGCCATTCCTATACTAATCCCAAGCTGAATATCTTCAAAAATAGGTGTTTCTATTTTCTTGCTATCATCAATCTCTTCAATTGTCCAGTATAATCCAGTGCCTTTAAAACGAACACTTTGCCCAATAAAAATTGAATTTGGCTTTTCAGCTAGATATTTCATAGCCTTAATTATCTCATCTTTATAACTAACCATCTCAATTTATTCAGCCAGTTTTAATTATCCTACCTGTTTCAAAATCAATTCTTTTTCCAACTCCATAATGAGGATATATTCTCTTATACTCGTAATAAATCACACATTCTGGGAATTCCTCGGAAAATTTTTTTAACTGATAATTATAGTCTTCTTCGCTCATATTCCATGCTTCATTGGAAGGAGTATCTGTTGACAATCCATTATTTTCTATTACAAATTTTATTGGAAGTTTATTGTTAACAGAATACTTTAAACAATCTTGAAATACTCCTATACTTGCAGCCATATCTCCTATAAAAACCCAGACATGATTATTCTCATTTTTTTGTTTTATTGCAATTGCTGTTCCAACAGCCTGGCTTATCGTTCCTCCTACTATAGAAGAAGTCACTATTTTATGTTCTTTGTTCATAACATGTATTGACTTATTATCTAAAACCCAATTTAATAGCCATTGTCTAGGAACTCCCTTCAGCAAAGCATGATAATGACTTCTATATGTTGAAAATATCCAATCTCCTGGCTTTACATTTCTAAAGATTTTTATTAATTGATCTTCATTTCCTCCAGAAAGATGAACCGGGCTTCTAATTTCTCTGTTCAGATATCTTTTAACCAGCTCTTTCTCAAAATCTATCAGTTCTTGCTTGTTCATCATTCTTATCATTAATATCATTAACTTAAATATTAAACTATAAAAAAGATATTTAAAGATTTATATTTAGACATTCTATTCATTACTATTAAATTTTTTTTACTGATATCACAATACAACAATGCTTATAAAGAGATAGTAATATTTCGCAGTATGACAATAAAAAATAAATACAATTTTGGTGAGATAGGATTTAAGTTAATTGATATAGCTAAAGAGGTTTTAAGTTCAGATTTTAGAGACGAAGTTTTACAAAGAGGAGGAAAACAAGATATTGTTTCCTTAGCAGATCAAGAAATAGAGGAAAGAGCTTTTAATTATGTTAAGAGTATTAGATTCCCTGCTAATTTCCACGGAGAAGAGAAAAGACAAAGAAAATTAGTTGATAATCCTAAATACTTGATTTGTTTTGACCCTCAAGATGGAACAAATAATTCTGTTGACGAAGCCTTGCATTATTGCACCATTCCAACAATTTTTGATACTCCTGAACCAAGAAATCTAGGTAGTGCAGTATGGACGGGAATTTATGATCATGTTAGTAGAGAAATGGCATATTTTGATAATAATAAAGTTTATTTTTCAAGAGATGGAAAACCTATACAGCCTAAAACTCGTAATGTTAAATCTCTTGACGATATTCCCGATAATAGTTATATAGATTTAATATTAGACATTGGCCCTAAAGAAACTCCAGAAAAACTTAAACCTTTTTCAGAAATATTATCTAAATCTTGGAGAAAAAATGTTAGTTGTGCGGGATATCATATGTTGTTAATTGCCATGGGAAAAAGAGATGCTTATATTTGTCCTGTCCAAAAACCAGAAGAATTGGTAGCTGGAATTCCTTTAATAGAAGGTGTAGGAGGAAAAGTGATTACATTTGATGGAAGAAGGGCAAAAGATCTTCCTTATGATTTTGATTCAAGATATCAGATTATAGCTACAAGAGTTCCAGAATTAGCAGATGATTTGAGAAAGAGAATAAAATATTGATGATAAATTCACGATGGATACAGGATTAAGGGGCAAAATTGCAATTGTAACAGGAGGGGCTTCTGGAATAGGTAGGGCTACTGTAATAAAGCTTGCCGAAGAAGGTGCAATTCCTATTTATATAGATAAAGATAAAAAAGGGGGGGAAGAATTGAGTGAACAACTTAAAATTAATAAAAAACCATACAAATTTATATTTGCTGATCTAAGAGATGATAAAAAATGTCAGGATGCTGTAGAAGAGATAATTAATAGTTATAATCAGATTGATATATTAATAAATAATGCTGGAAAAAATGATCGCTGCGATATAGATAATACCTCTCCTAGACAATTTAGACAATCATTGGAAGGAAATTTAATTCATTATTATTCTATGACTCATTATTGTTGGCCACATTTAACAAAAAGTAAAGGTAATGTTGTTTTCGTTGGGTCAAAAGTATCTTTAGTTGGAGAAGGAAAAACTACTGCTTATGCTGCTGCAAAAGGAGCAATTAATGGAATGACAAGAGAATTGGCAACTAAATCTGCTAATGAAAAACTTGAGATTAGAGTAAACTGTATACTTCCTGGGATTGTTAGAACACCTTTATATGATGAATATATAATAGAAACTTATGGTGATTTTGAAAAAGGGAATAGAGAATTTGGTAAAAGAATTCCTTTAAGTCAAAGACCCACGACAGCTGAAGAGGTTGCCAATACTATTGTATTCTTAGCTTCAGATTTATCGTCTCATACAACAGGACAACTTATTAGTTTAGATGGCGGATATGTTCATATAGATAGAAGTGTTCCAGAGTATTAATTAAATCACATCTCTAATGCCTCAACCAGCTATCTCTATGCTCTAAATCATTATCATTTAAATAATCTTCATAAGAATTTCTAACTCTATCAGTATGTTTAACAATTATATTTCCTGGATGTGGAATTATCGATTTAAACATATCATTTAATATTATAGGAGTAAGATGTGCACATGAAATTTTTTTAGGGTCTCTTTCACTAGCTCTAACTAATTGGTCAATTGTAAAAGTGCCTGCATAACCTTCTGTATTAATTCTTCTCATTGTATTAAGGTTATATTCCAAGCAATCAAATGCTTCTAAGGACATTTTACTATAAAAAACACTAAATATGCCTTTGCCGGAAATATTCATTTTTTCTTCGGGACTTCCAATTCTTTCAATATTCACAAAATAATCTATTTTATCCCTAATTCCAGCTAAAACATCATCTCTTATTAATCTAATATCTTCTTTTGGAGCCCATAATTCTGTATATCCAAATTTAAGCTCCTCTGGATGGTCAGGATTAATTTCTTCATTTAACTCTCTTTCAAGAGTTGATAATGGACTATAATCTCTAACACCATTAATAACACTTGGATTCCCACCAGGAGTATTTGGCTTATTTCTATAAGCTCTTTGAGGATATCCTTTTTCATATACAGTCATAAAAAATCTATCTTCTCTAGGGTTACTAATCACGGCTACAGATGGATGAAATTCAACAAGATGTTTTTTCATGGTATTTTATTTTTTCACAAACAAGCTTTTATATATATTTATTATATAAAATATATTTTCGGTCCTCATTTAAACTCCTTTAAATACCACTTATAAGTTTTCTCCAATCCATTTCTTAAATCTGTTTTAGCTTTCCATCCCAACTTGTTAATCTTACTGCTGTCTAAAAACTTTCTCGTTACCCCATCTGGCTTACTTCTATCTAAAACTATCTTTCCTTTAAAACCAACAATTTCTTTAATTATTTCGGCAATTTCTTTAATTTCATGGTCAACTCCTGTCCCAATGTTAATCAACTCGCAATCCTCATAATTCTCTATTAAAAATAAGCAGGCTTCTGCTAAATCATCAGAAAATAGTAATTCTCTTCTAGGACTGCCAGTTCCCCAAACAACAACATCCCTCCCATTTTCCTTGGCTTCATGAAATCTTCTTAACAACCCTGCAGTAAAATGTGAACTCTCTGGATTAAAATTATCATTTATACCGTACATGCTTGCAGGAACTATTGGAATAAATTTTGTCTTATATTGCTGATTATAAGCTAAACACATCTGAACTCCAGCTATCTTCGCAG